>Ga0065711_1006243_pt1 | contig 17932 bp, 16 predicted proteins | sample Hoacrofraction12_FD_59098 | JGI IMG/M metagenome (GOLD analysis project Ga0065711, IMG submission 59098) | Hoatzin crop microbial communities from Cojedes, Venezuela - Epithelial fraction 12 v2 (version 2) | ecosystem: Host-associated > Birds > Digestive system > Esophagus > Crop | place...
CGTCCAGGCGGGTCTTGAATATCTCCAGAGAAGGAGACTCCACAACCTCCCTGGGCAGCCTGGGCCAGTACTCCATCACCCTCAGAGTGAAGAAGTTCTTCCTCGTGTTCAGCTGGAACTTCCTCTGCTTCAGTTTGTGCCCATTGCCCCTTGTCCTGTCACTGGGCACCACTGAAAAGAGTTTGGCCCCATGAACTCTTCCGTACCACCCTTCCATACCAAACTCTTCCACACCACCCTTCCTCTTCTAGATGTCAGCTGTTGCTCATGCCATGAATCCCTCCCCTCCTTGTCTACATGGCTCATCTATTACAAGCTCGTTTTCTCAGGAAGGATCCCTGGAGTTCCCAACCCTGTCTGTCCGCAGCCCACCAAGGAGAGTGGCACAAAGGCCCACACCCACGAGGACTCACCAGTTGGGACCCTTCGCTCCCCAACGCCGTGACATGAGCGACGGTGTCCTGCTCTCCCGTCACCTGGGCTTCCAGTGTAACCGGGACCTGCACTGAGCTGCGAGGCTGGATGATCCCACACGGCACGGGGCTGGAGTACCACACGGCAGCACCCTCTGTGTGCTCCTACGAGGGACAGAATCAAACCCAGCTTCAGAGGCACCTCTGAGAAAACTTTAAACTCCTTGAGATCTACCACAACAGCAATTCATACATTTTTAAAAATCCCTAGGAGAAAGCAGAAAGGGACAAAACAAGATGCAAGACTTGTATGGGCTTAGCATCCTCACAGGGTCCAAAAGCCGCTGCATCCACAGACACCCACTCCTGTGCTGGCAGTCTCCTTCCAGCAGCTTTCCACGACCCCATAAATTCTGCTGCGTGAAAGCACCCCAAAGACCACAGTATAAACTGCTCCCTAAACTTCATCTTCAGGTAGGTTCCTCTTCTCAGCAAACCTCCAGGTGAGAAGAGGAACCTACTTGAATACAAACTAGCACGGTCTTATCCAAAACCCTCAATAACATCTGAGGGCAGGAGAGGATGCGATGCCAAACCTGTGGAAGAACCCCGTAGCAGCCTGGAAGATCGCTGTCGTTCACAAGGGTCAGCATCTGCTGATACGGGAACTTTAGAAAGCACCGTCCAAACGTCACGACGGGGTTGAGGACTTGCAGCGGAGGAACTACGCATCTAGATGGAGAGATGACCGAAAGGGAATTAGAGATACCACACATTTGTCACTGTCCAACAGACATTTAATACCCCCACAGTAGTAAATCGCCTTTAACTTCTTTTTGTTCCTTTGTTACCTGAACCAGACACCAGCTCTCAGCAGGCTGCTTGCTGTGTCCCAAACCAATTTTCCATTTTGGCTGCAACACAGCACAAATCATAGAATCACAGAATGGTTTGGGTTGGAAGTGACCTTAAAGGTCACCTGCTTCCAACCCCCCTCCCATGAGCAGGGACATCTTCCCTTAGACCAAGTCCACCACTTGCAGGAAAAGAAGGAGAGATGGCCCTTTGAAAATTTGTTAGACCTCAAGCACCAAAAAATAGGCCAGTAATGGATATAATTACTGTCCCCTTTAGAAAAAGGCTCAGGGCTATGCCTGTCCCTTGAGCACAGGTGCTTCTCAACATGGGCTGCTCTCAAAGCACTGCTTTTCTCATCTCTAGCTGGGCAGAACCAGCTCATTAACGCTTCCCATTTGGAGCCAGAGCCAGCGAAGCGTGTTGCAAGGCAGCGTGCTAGTGCTGGATGCACGAGGAGAGAGGGCAAGCTGCATGGAAAGCACTGATACCTGGCTGTGAGGGGCAGGGCCAACACCTCCTTGCCAACACCCTCCACGTCCACCACCAGCGCCAGCTCATAACTCTTCACAGTGTTGGAACACAGGGTGACCTGGTGGAAGAGAAGAGCATCAAACACCTCATCGCTCCCAAAAGCCATCGTCCACACGTGGTGTCCTCCGGTTCTCCTTCCACAGGAAGGAAAGAGAGCATTTTGCTCCAGTTCTTCCACTGCTCCGTGTGAAGAGCACAGTCTCTGGGAGTAACAAAAGTCTTCTGACAATATCTGCTTCGTTAAATACGCCTGGCGGTTATCAGGGCCTATGTAAGCTAAATGAAGGCTCAGACTAACGCTGTACTCACTACTATATTAAAATCAAGGGGGTAATTTTTATTCTTGACTACAATAGCATAAACCCAGAGGGAATCTGTTGACTTCTACAGAATAAGTTCAGCTTTACAACAGGAAGCTGAGGCAAAACGTGGCTGAGCAGCTGCTGCACAGTTCATGGCTGCCAGAGCTTCTTCATCCCCACTGGAGATTCCCGCAGTGAACACAGCTCCTCCTGCTCAACAGGAGAGGAGAAATAAGGCTGGGAAGAAAAGCGAACTGCTTTATACAATGACACCTCTCTTTTTAACAGTCACCTTCTGTCCTTATCCTTCCTCTGCCCACTTCAAATCAAAGAAACCACTCTAAGCAGCTCTCAAAAACACATGAATGGCTTCTGGACTTGACTACACAGTACAAGACCTTCAGCTCACGATTTTGGAAACAAAACAGCGCTCCTTCAGAAAAGCCCCAGAGTAACCCAGCCGACAAAAGCCTAACACCAGTGCACGTATCTTACTGGCGTTACGCCCAAAGCTAGCAATGCTAAAGCCCTCTCGTACCTCGGCGAAGCTTCAGCTCCACCTGCTGAAGTAACTAGGGTCGGAGTCTTCCCCTACCTGGATATCCAGGCGTCCCTGGGAACGGATGGTCCCTTTGCAGGGCATTATGGTGAATTCGGTTGGCTTGACGTGACTTTGAAGTCCCTTTCTCCAGGACGGGCGAGTGTTGTCCGACACCTGATCAAAACTGGTAACGCTGGGCTCACCCTGGCCGTCCCCGGGAATGCGCAGGTTGAAAGTCATGGGCACCAGGGAGGTGTTCGTGAGGCAACAGGACAAAGTGCGAGGAAAGCCTAGGACAACAACACAAATGTGGATTTATGCACCGATTATCCTGTGATTCCCTGTGTGAATATCCCGTTCTGATAAAACCGTGCTTGGAGTTTAGCTCTTTTCAATCTGAATTATAGCTGAGAAGCTAAGCAAGGAATTAATCGTCAATTCAGTTCCCTTTTCTGCTGATCACAGGGATTGCTTCCTTGGCAACACCCACTCTCAGCGATGCTGAACACCAGAAGTTTCTCTCTCTCTAACTGAGAAGCCCTCTCCTCTGCCCCAAAACCAGCACCAATTACTTCTGACTTACAAGTGCACACCCCAACAGACCATTTATTCTGAAAATTCAACCCATAAAATTCCCTGTTAACCCTGTGAGCACTCTCACTGTTTTCAATATTGAAAGCAGCATATTGTCAGCAAGGAGCAGCTACAGTAACTGAAAGGATGGGGGGAATCAGGAATTCCAGCACGATGCAGAGCACTGTGATGCAGATCCTCTAGGCAGGATTCTTACGGCACCTCCTGTTTCGGTGCCACCAGACTGAGCACGTGACAATCTGCAGCCTGCTTCACCTGAGGCAAGCCTGATGCTTGCTGAGAACTCAGCAGGAGCCGTGCCTCACCTCACCTAACACAAACAGGGCCATCACATCCGTGCTGCACGCTGGCTTTCATTACTGCCCGCAAAGGCTTGCATCGCTTGAGCTTTAACACTCGCTTTCCGTGACGCCCCAGTGACACAACCGGGTGGGGACGTTCTCCAGAGACAGGACACCAGCCCACAGCCTGTGCTGTAGCGGACATCTGGCTTGGCTGGCCAGCTCTGCGGGAAGGAGACATCTCCCATGGGCTGCTTACTGAGTGGTATCCGCATACAGACCGGGAGGAAAACCAGCTGTGGGCACAGCAGAGAGTTCATCCGTGCCCATCGACAGCGAGCACTGCCCACCTCCAGCAAGGGCCCCGGCAGAGAGGCAGGAGGGGCACAAAAAAGCACAAACACGGACTTCCTGATCCCAAAGGAGACTGCAGTCTCCAGACACAGACAGCAGTCAGCAGCACAGCTCCAAGAAGCAAAAATACAAACAGCTGCCTTCAGCTGAAAGGGCCTTATTGATGAAATCGGATTAAGCAGGATGAATCTCCCATTACATAAACCTATTTCTGCCCAGCGCGTTCCACGTTGTTTTATTTATTCCGAAGGAAATGAAGCAGCAGCAGAGCAGTGACGGAGGGAGGGGAGGAAGCAGCTCAGGGAAGGCAAGGAGTTCTCTTACAAAGTCCACGAACAGCATGAAGACACAGAGGCATCCCAGGCATAGAATGATGATGACCCTTCAATAAATCCACTACTGATTCCACATCGAAACTTTAGATCATCTCTGCAAAAAGCCTTTTGTGAGACAGACGGAGAGCCAGATTCTGCATCTCAAGGGAGACGCTCTGGATGCTCACCACCGGCTCTGTCAGCAGGGCTGGGCTTTCGGCGGGGAAGGAGCAGGAGCCCATGTCTCTGAGGACATCAGTGCCCGATGCAGAGCTATTGCTCGGACATATTGCCTGGTAGATGATAGCGAGGTGCCCTCACAGCACTAATTAACACCTCACACTAAAGGTCAAGCGGTTAAATGGTGTCCTTGCCTATCAAGAGGAACATTCCCCCAGAGAAGCTACAGGCTAGTAGGTGGCTTAAACCCCCGGGCCCTGCTGGGACAAGGACGTTCAGTCATTCTACTGCCAAGAATTGGGAGGCTGGGGTAGAAGAGAACAAGGGACACCAGAAAATACAGACTTTCCATTCCTTTGGTCCTATTTGATCTTCTGATGGCCCAATAGTGGCTAAGCAGCCGGCAGCCCTGGTTTTAACACCTCAAAGGCTGCTACGGAGGAACGCAATTGCTCTGTTTCGGGCGAGACACAGACCTCTCGCCTCGCGGTCCAAGCCTGGGGCACACTCACCGAAGGAGACGTCACCGAAGCGGAGGGCAGGCACATTGAAGTGGAAGGTGGGTCCGACGATGCAGCCCCTGTGAGGACAGAGACAGGCAGAGGAGGCATTGGCTCGGGTAAAGAGAAGCGCAAAGCGTTCAGCTTTTCCTCACCGCTCCGATGGACAAAAGCTGGTCTCAGAACCATGGCGGGTTTCAAACCAACCCATCACCTTTGTGCTCAGCATGGTGTCCATGCAGACAGCCAAAGCAAAGCAGTCTGCAGCTGGTAGGTGCTGATGTGTCTTAGGGCACCATGTCGGGCAGTGGGCCAAGGGTATGCCCCCCACGTTGCTGCCGACCCGATGAAGGACCCTGAACAAGTGCTGGCTCCATGCCTCAGTTTCCCCATCTGTAACGTGATGATGTTGAGGTCTCCACACAAAAGCGGACCCATTGTACTCACTTTCCCAGCTGCAGATTCCCTGCTTTGGTATTTCTTGCCGGAACTGGTGTTTCCGTGGAGTACATGAACATCTTTCTCAGAGGATCTTGATCCATGTGATTGTTATGCATGCAGGATTTTGTGGCCTGAAGCCAGGGGAGCCCCAAACATCCACTGAGAAGAGCAGCCAGAGTTTTACACAGGGGACAGGTGAATCTTGGAGGAAAGTATCAGCTTGTCACCAGTGCACCAGCTGACACATCCAAGAGCAATACATCTTAAGCTACTGAACACGGGTGTCCTGAACCCACCACACCTCCTTGCTCATCCTTCAGTATAGGAGCTGTGCTCCAGACTCCAAAACCCACTAACATCCACCAAAACCAGCACTTGAAGCCACACAACATTCTTTAATTTATTTCATGGCTGATGCCAATCAGCGCCAGCTCTGCCCCTTGGTTAAATCAGAGACCACACTGAATGGTGCCTTCTAGTATTCTTCACAGGACTGCCACCGGCTCTGTCCTGCACGGGAACAGACCCCAGCATCCTGCAGGAGGGACCTCTGGTCATCCGTGATGTCCCATTTCCAGCAGCCCTTTCTAAACACCAAAGCAACACGCATTCAGGACCTTGTCAGGTTGGATTCCAAGGAAAGAATAATCACCTCTGGTTTGGACATCTTCTGACTGCACAGTCAAAAAGCACGCAGAAAAACTGTCTTCCGGGAGTTTCAATTCAATGCTCGTTCTCGATTCTTGGAGCCAAATCAGTTCCTGAGAATAAGTCAGGGAGAAAATCCCTGCTGCTGCTGAAGGTCCCTCTCCAAGGACCTCACATCATCAGACCCACCTCCCAAGCCCCACCAGCTTGCTTCGCACAGAGCAAAGCGAGATGATGGAAAACTATCTGCAAACCAACTCTGACTGGGGATCGCACTGGGAAACTGCCACAGGTGAGCTTTGCTGGGCAAGTGGGGCAGTGACTGTCATTTCTGCGGGGTGCACTGGAGCTGGGCTCAAGCCAGTTAAACCTGAACAGCTGCCCAGAAGGCTCAGGCAAGGAGCCAGCCACGAGCTCTGCACACCACAGCTGATAACACCGCAGCCTGCAAGCAAATCGGGGGAAAAGCAGTGGGTTTGGCAACAACTGTGTTTTCCAGAAGCATTAAATAATGCACTTGTGCAGGGAGATCAGGGTCCTTGCAGAGCAGGAAGGATAACACAAGGCAGAAGAGGAACCACTTGAACTCTCATCCCCGTTCCTTCCTTCGCAGCCCAGTGTCCCACCAGCCAGCTCACCTCCATTCAAAAGAACTGGGAGTTTTTCTCCATGGGGGACTAAATCTGGTGCTCAAAGCCTCCCCAAGAAGGAGGCTCAGCTTGACCTGGTCGGTGGACGTCACAAAGGAGTTTGAAAACAAACAGCTTGAGTTGCGGGGCTGGAGAATGAGAGATAAGGCATCCTTGAAGCAACAGCAAGGCAAAACTCAAGGCGGCAGATGCCATCTCAGAGGAGCGGGCTGCAATGGGAAGCACCACTGAGGGACAGCTGTACGGGACCAGATGGGGATTCTGGGATACCATCAGACGGGCTACAAAGGAGCCACCAAACAAAAATGAGGAGCACAAGGATGGGGAAGAAATAAATAAAAAACGACCAGCAATCCTCTTTCACCGAGATGCAAGATCTGCACTGAGCCCAGGGCGGTACTGGGAGAACAGGGCAGAGAAGCGAAGGATGTGCTGGGCACTGGGAGCCAGGGCATCAGTGGAGAAACCAGGACCGCTCTGTTCAGTTGCGGGGAAACCAAGAGACAGCTACACCGCTGACAGCTCTTTCCTTCCTCGGGAGGAAGGCCATTGCGGGGCAGAGGCAGTGGGCACCGTCCAACCCAAACTGTATTTGACCTGTGAAAAGTGCATCTTTACAAGCGCAACCTGCCCTTGCTCAAGGAGAAAGCTGCTTATGCAATAACATCCTGTGACCACTTTGGGGGAGGAACAGAGGAGAATAAATTATTTGATTGTGAAATATTCCCTCTTGATTTCCAAAAAAAGCAGCGCTTTCCCTCCAAACACAAAGCCAGTCTAATTGTTTCTCTACTGAGGTCAACGGACCTACTCGCCATGCTTCTCTCACAAAGTAATAACCTTGTTGTTCTTTTTTATCCATTTCCCTTACCACACTGGTAAAATCGACTGCATATTCATTTCATTTCTTGACTACCTTGTCCTAGTGCCTCCCAACAGCAGCAGCCCGGGAGGCCCAGCCAGCCCGAGCTCCAGAGCATCAGCCTTCCTGCCTGCATCACCTTATCCCACCACCCCATGGTTAAGACCAGCTGGGACAAGCTCACACGGTGCTGTGGTCCCCAGAAGTGAACTTTGCCTCTCCTGTCATCAGTTGGTTTTTTTTTTTCCCCTCTTCCCCCTCTCCCCTTTGCTTGGTGAGGATTATCTTTTGCAATGGCACCAGCCCATGGGATGACACCCAGGTCCTTGTGACAGTACTTGCTGCAGAGCTCCCCGTCTCCCGCATCAGCACTTTTCTGGCTGCAGAAAGGAGGTACCGCAGCACTCGCTGCACAAGAGCCGGGAGGACAGCTTGTCCCAGCGCATTAGCGTGAGAGATGACGGTGAGGCTGCTGCTACCCATTTTGTCTGGCTTATTAACAGAGGATTTTAAAAAACACTGCTTCTGGCTGTAGAATCCCCCAGGACTGGCCCATCGCTCAACCATCCCCAAAGCTCTGTTGGCCTCGTTGTGTGCTCAGGGGGAACACCTCAGACCATCTGCTGCTCAGAGCTGATACCATCACACTGTCTGCCACGGCCCAAGGGGCAACGAGCTACCTGTAAGCAGGAGTTACTCCAGCTCCCAAGTAACCCAGACTGTGGGCATCTCCACACCCTTCCTACACAGCAATCCAGCATGGGCAGTGTCATTGAAAGCCCCAGGATCCTTATGCAGAGATGGCAAAGGGTCACAAAAGGAACGTGCTGCTGCTGAACTCTGTGCAGACAGTGTCCTGGAAAGGCACAGAGCCACCCTGGCTCAACCGTGAAGGCAAAGACATTTCTCAGAGGAACCCAAGACTTTCAGAGTTAAACTGGGTATGGAGAACGTATGGTATGGTCATCCCCCCCTCACAGACGATTCTTCAAACTTCTTCATTTGCTGCTGCAATCACAGTTTTCAAACTGGAGTCAAGGTTAAAAAGCCCTGGCTCTTAGTCTCAGGTCTGATCCTAGCATCCTCACGCTAAGGCCTCAGACAACGCTTTTTTGCTCCACTCCACCACCAGACGAGGCTGGTGGGAGATGATCACAGATGTGTCCACCGAGCTCCTATAACCCTCCTCACCTGATGGTCAAGGTCACCGGCTCAGGGGATCCATTCACACTGAACCTGAATTCTTCTGTGAACTGCCCCAGAATGGTGGAACTGAAGGAGATCTGGATGACATGGAGCCCGTCTGGCAAAATGCTGCCCTCCTGGGGGAGAAACGTGAAGCAGGAGCCCAGAGCCGTAGCTGGAGGGACCAAGTTGAAGCAAGCATCGATGGCTCCTTTGTTAAACAGAATTGCCTGCAGCAGCAAGAAAGGAAAATGGAAACGTGTCAGGAATCTCCCTTTCTTACAGAAGACTGATTTGTTTTCTAATTAAACAATGAACATCTGTAAAAGGCAGAAGATGCTGTGTGCTGCTGCTTGGCAGAAGCCAAAGAAAATACAACAGGGCAAGTTCTGCCTTTGGGTTTTTTTCATGCAAAGCAGTGATAACTTCGCGTAAACAGAGTCACTCTGGGTTTATTCCACTGACACTGAGCAGTCCCCTTGGACTTGCAGTGCAGAGGACCTGCTCAGCATCACTGAGTTGATTCAGACCCATCCCCAAGCGCAAAGCTGGGAGTCTGCAGCATTACCAGTGAATCCTCAACTACTGCTTCTGCTCCGCATGAGCCGGATCCTGTCGAGGGCAGAACACCGTCAGCTTCCATTGCAGCCAACAAGTTCACTGCACACAGTAGAGGACACCTCAGGCCAGCACTACAACCAACTTCAGAAGCACTCCCCAACTCTGCTATGGTATATACTTAAGGTTTATTCTATTTTTCTCTTTAATCTGCTAGTTTCTTCATCTTTGCTCAACCAGAAATGTCAGGAATGGGTGAGTATGGTGCACAGGGGCTCCACCTATTCTAAAGAAATTATCTTTCATAAATACTCACAGCCACCACCTCAGATTTTACTGTTATTACTCTAAAAATGTAAACTTAGAACAAAGCTACATTTTGTCAAACACTCGAGCGATCTACTGCCTTCAACAGGCGACGCAATCCCACAGCATCTGTCGAGACTCAGCTCTTACATTGGTCGAGCAACGCCAGTGCCTGTCTGTGAGCCCCAGCACACTGTCAGCTGCCAGCAGACCTACTCGAAGCAAAGCTGTGAAGTTTCTCGTTGCTGCAGGGTGAAATCCTGCCATTTCCACAGAATTGCCTATCTGCTTTGGATTCCTTTGCCTTAATTTTTGGCCCTGCAAAACCTGACAGGAAACCTGCGATGGAAGCACAGAGACGTCCCTCCTTTAATTTTGTAGCCGCTGCTGAGAATACTCACCTATTCAAACTGCGCGATAGTAACTTGAAAACTACTCTCCCCTCTCCTGCGTTTTGCACTTTGGTTACAAACTACACTTCGGGATCCTACGCTGCGCTGAGGTTTACCTCCCGTCTAGCTGCTTAGGACAGCATTACCAGCATCATCTGCTTATCTGCATTTTCTGAAGTAATCAAAGTAAGAAATTGATATAAATGGAATCAATAAAGTATCAGCATTAAAAATGCAAAGAGAACACAATATTTCAGTAAGAAAACACCTTAACGTGTCCTTCCCTGCCACAGTCGAGATTTTGAAAGTGTCTGGCATGACGTATCGCCTCATTTTCTACCTCTTCCAGCTGCTCTATCCTATTTTTTTTGCAGAAAACTCGACACCATTGTGGAGAGGCAAATACATAGAGAATTCCTTTGCTTCATTTCCAGAAATGCTTTGCTCTTATAGAGCCAGGGATGCACCAGATCTGAAGTGTGGCGAGAGACTGGTCAGCAAGCGGAAGCGCTCCCAGCTTCTTTGCTAGGGACTGCTCCAGGCCGGGGGGCTGGATGGCGTTCCTCTGGCTCCCAGGAATCGGTAGGATGCACTTAACTGAGAACTGTTTGCAATGGACCGGAGTTCAAAGATGGTAAATGTATTCCAGCTGCTTCTTAACAGTCAGACTACAAAGGCGCATTGCATCTAGGACCAAAAGAAAAGCCTCCGAATACTTCTCTTTTCGAGCCAGTGTTACTCTGCCCTGGTGAGAGTCCCATCTGCAGTGCTGTGTCCAGTTCTGGGCTCCCCAGTTCAAGAAAGATGAGGAGCTACTGGAGAGAGTCCAGTGGAGGGCTACGACGATGAGGAGGGGCCTGGAGCATCTCCCCTACGAGGAGAGGCTGAGGGTGCTGAGCTTGTTCAGCCTGGAGAAGAGAAGGCTGAGAGGGTGTGGCAGCACACCACAATAAGTTACAGCAGTCACAAAGCAAGCAAAAGCCAGCAGAAGCAGCAGCAGAAGCACTTTAATGGTTAATCATAACATTTTTATATCCCCTTGTCCCCCACCCACAGAGTCTCATTGGTGAGGGTCTTTTGGCATGTAGCTCCTTTGTTCTTCTGACTGGTCATCACGTGTCTGTACACACGACCTTCACGCTTATCGAAGAGTTGGATTTTCCCATCCTTTTTCTTCGTTCCTTTCCTCCCGTTTTTCAAGCACACGTGCACAAAATAATTAGCTCATAGATATGGCTCTGCTCCATCAAGACCATCAAGGCTGCCCGTGGTCCAGCCGATTCCCCCAAGAGGGGACCTTAGAAATGCCTACAAATATCTGCAGGGTGGGTGTCAGGAGGACAGGGCCAGACTCTTTTCAGTGGTGTCCAGAGACAGGACAAGGGGCAACAGACACAAACTGAAGCAGAGGAAGTTCCAACTGAACACGAGGAAGAACTTCTTCCCTCTGAGGGTGACGGAGCACTGGACCAGGCTGCCCAGGGAGGCTGTGGAGTCTACTCCTCTGGAGATATTCAAGACCCACCTGGACACGGTCCTGTGCAGCCTGCTCTGGGTGACCCTGCTTCGGCACGGGGGTTGGACTAGATGACCCACAGAAGTCCCTTCCAACCCCTACCATGCTGGGATTCTGTGATTCTGTCAAGCAGGGTTTTTTGTTATTATTTTGTAATTATTTTTTATGTAACCTCCCAGCTATTCTCAAAAGGAGGTTGCCAAAAGGCAGGGTTTAGGGCTTCAGGAGCAACATCCACAGCTTTCAGACCCCAAAAGCATCCAGATTCTGTCACACACCCTCCCCCAGATTTGACTATTACGTCAAATATTCCCTTGCTCCCAGCTGCTCGCGTTGCCGCATGTCCCGCAGGTCCCCGGGGCTGCCTGCTGTCCCCGGAGCCATCGGGATCCCCCCCCAGCCCCTGCTACTCACCTCGTAGCTGTGGGCCAATCCCGCAAACACCGTCCCAATGTCCAGCTGGTGAAAGCCGAAGTGGAGCTGAGGCCCAATGCCTTCCGCTTTGATGCACAGGGGCAGCCTGGTATCACGGCCTGGGGAGAGATTTCCATTTCAGTACAGTAATTCCCACTGTTATCCTGGATTTTCCAGGCTGCCTCAGTACTAATCCCCGACTCCAGGCTGGCAGGGACCAGCTCGAGATGCTCCAGAAGACACAGGACCCTTCTCTTCCCTCAGGAGATACATCCTTCGGCCAGCTTCTAATTTTTAACCAACCCTCCGGGCTGCTTTCCATTTTACCGATCAGTTTGCACCCTGAAAAAGTGATGCCGAGTTTAAAACCCCATCTCTGAGTTTCTTCCCGTGCACTTCAATGAGCTTTGAAATCAGTTCAGTGAAGGCGCAAAGCTCACAAAACAGAACTGGAGATGACAATACGCTGTCTATACCGACACAACTGAGACGACAGCACAAGAGTGGAGTAGTACAAACTCAAGAAAGGGGAAGCAAGGCTTACAGCCAAACTCTAAGGTGCTAAATTTCTTCCATGAGGCTGCTAACGATGGAGCGCAGGATCTGCCAGCCTGAAGGCTGTTCTGAACTACCGGAGCAGCCCAAAGCACCCCAATCCTTGATCCAATTTCGGCTCGGGTCTTGCTGCCATCTCATTCTACTCTGCCCAGAAAGCAAGCAGCACAAGCTGGAGAGCCCCAAAAGTTGTATATAACCTTCACTGGAGCTTTTGTGCAACAATATTCCTCTTTCCTCCCAGCTCCTCTTGTGCAACGCTCACTGGCTCTTACAGATTAGGGATTGAAGGTTGCTTTTTAAAGTCATCTACAGTTATTCAAGAGCGTCCAAATGGACTTTGTATTGGAAAGAGCAGCCCAGGTGTGACACCACCACGACTAGATCACAACTCGAAACCAACCTCTCCTGGAACAGCCTTTTCAATGAGTACTGACTTGTTGATGTTGCACCCACAGGATGAGGAGGTTTGATCCAGAAAGGAAGAGCTAGGGAGCTTTTGTTGAATTCCACGTGTTCTAAGTGTTTTTAGGTGTTAAGATCCAGCCAAAGCCCAGCTGATGCAGTGATGAGGGTTATGCTTCATGGCTCCAGCATTAATTGCAGGGCTGTGTATTTCCATTTCACAGATATTATAACAGAGGGAATATTGGGCACTCACCGTCAGAAGGTATCTCCATCTTGCATCACGTGTAGCCTAATTATCATTAAAAACTTTAGCTCTACACCATCAAAACTCTTAGAAATGGCAAAGATTTAAGCTACAAGCTTTTGCTCATGATCATGCTGAGACATGTCCCATGGCCACCGGGATTGAAAAATCAGCGGCAGTTCTTCCTCTTCTGCAGTAAGTCCTCAACCTCTCCTCAAGGTCCATGGAAAACATCCTTTCTTCTACTCTGCTTTGATCCTGGAACTTTAGGAAATCCCAGAAATTTTGTTCTTCCTCCTTCCAGGTGAACCTCAGAACTGGCTTTGCCCAAAGGACAAGCAGCAGACTGAACTAAAGGTGACATGCAGGAGAGGCGAGAGGAAATAGGAGAGAACATGTCCTCCTCTTAGCTAGGAGCTGGGGCTTTCAGGGGCATCCAGCCTTTGCCCAAGGCCTGGGTTCAGGTGGGCTGCAGCCCTGTGATGCTCCCACCAGAAACATGCTCCTGCACCACACAGACCAAGGGCATGGAGAGGCTACTATCCACACCTTGTACCGTGGAGTGAGAATTCAGATCTCAGGAGGAATAACACCTCGTTACGTCACGCAGGGCATACAATTTGGCATTGCTGCCCTGCTTTCAAATAAACAGGGGTGTAGGTGGCCCAACAGCACAGTCCTTTGTTGATGTGTGATCCTCATTTGGGATTTTGCATCTCCCTGAAAAAGTGGCTTAGAAATGGGTTTTGGAAGAGATCAGATGTAACCCAATACACTTCCATATTCAGAAAAAACAACAACAACAACAAAAGAATTTTAGGTGTCTGAGCACCCCACCGCATGCTTCCTTCTGCCATTCAAGAGCCACGACTTACTTTGCACGAATAACTAAGTTCATTTTGAGCTTAAATATTTGCCAAGAGCACATTTCAAACCACTTCTTCACTGCCAGCTCTGGAAGTTGCCCAGTGCTGATCAGCTGTGTGGATCGCCAGATCCAGAAGCATCCGCTAAGCCATTTCTGGAGGCGCCTGCAACAGAAGCGGAGGCCAGCGAAGCCCCCCTCCAGTGGGGTGGGAGGTCCAGCTGCACAACCCACAGCGCTGCACTGGGGCAAAGCTTCTGAGCACTCCCAGCAAGGGGCACGCACCGTCCCCAAATCATCCACCGAAGGGATCTGTGACTGGCATACACACACATGAGGAAGGCAACCACGCTTCTCAGAGGAACCAAGAAGCAAAGTCAATTGACTCCCTAGTTCAAGATGGCTGCTGTCGTCTTCAACCTCTTTTGCACCCAGGGACCTTGACACTGGGACAGTTTCCACCCTGATGATGCCGTGGATCAGCTCTGTTTCATAAGGGATGAGTGCGTCATTTAAATGACCACCTTGAGGTCCTCTTCCAAGGAGCCAGTGGAAAAGTTCAGTTCTCCCGAGGGCCCATCGTAGTCTTTCAAGAGCAGGGTCCTCTTTCTAAACACCGATCATTTGCCCAGCACTGTTTCCTACAGCTCCCAGACCAGCTCAAGGGTTGCATGCAAGTAGTTTTTCTATTTCTCTGCAATGCAAAAGCTCTCCTGGTACAAATCCTGGATATCTCTGCAGCAAAGTGACCAACACCCTCATCGCCAGAGCAAAAAGCCCAGAGCCAGGAGTGCAGCACTGAGTGAGGAATCCCTTGGGAGCAACTCGTTAAATCAATCCTTCCCTTCCACCGCCCTAACAACTGCAGCTGGTGGGCAGGAAGACAGTTTGTTAACACAAGCCCTGTGTAATTACTGTAGGTGGCATTTGCCGAGTAAACCCTGTGCTATTACTGTATAAATATAAATCTGTTTCATGACATCTGCATCCGTCAGCTTGGAGCAGTAAGGAAAGCAAGAAAGCAGCTGGGTTGGTGATTGCAGCACCCTCCAGAATGGGAGCCCGGCTGCTGGAGGACCACAAGCCTCATGCCTTTTCCTCTTAGATGGAGGAAAACCATCATGTTCCCTGGATGGACACCTGACAGCCATCTCCCACTCTCGAAAAACACCTCCAGCAGCACCAGGCAGAGACGCAGAGCAAGGAGAAGGTAACCCAAACCACGCAGCTCGCTGCAAGCATCCCCTGCCCCGTGCTAGCACAGCAAAGCGATCACCTCAGTAAGGGTAAAGACGGTGTAACTCAGGTGGGTCAAGGATAACTGCTCCCAGAAAGAGACCTGACAGCACTTCCGTAGGACAGGATGAGCAGACAGCTTGTCTAGCAGACTGCTCGGCCTCTGATTCCCAGGGCGGCTGTTCACCCTGCTGAGTGCAGTAAGCCCTGTACAATGCTACCCAGAGGCACCACGGACTCGGAGCCACAAGGTGACAACTCCCACCGTGCAGGGAGAGCTGTGGGTGCTGGCCAAGATGGTCCTTTCGCAGAGCCCAGCCACCCAAGGTCTGGCAGCATCTGGGCAGCAAGAGGTGGCCCAGGGTCCGCGAGCACATCTGGAGCTGAGCTCCTACTGCCTCAGGACTCTGATGACACACCCACATAATAAAGACTCATCTTGGAGGTAAATGGTCTATAGGGGCTCAGCGCTCATTCACTAAAGCTCTTCTGCTGTGTAGCTGTTTGGCCTTTAAAGACACCTCACAGCACAGTAAACGCTGGCAAACCCACAGCTCAAAAAAATTATCCTTTCACTGCTTTGGTTGTTCTGGGATCAGCAATCTAGAGCCCCACATGCCGAGCCCTGGCCTGGAGACCCACTGGAAACCGCAGGGACAGTGGGCACGTGCCAGCACTGCCCTGCTGACCACCGACCCTCCTGAGGAATTACCCAAGAACCGAGCGGGCTGGGTCAGTTTGTGCCTCGCCTGCGCTGCGGGGAGCAGGATAAAGGAGCTGTACCTGAGATGTCGCAGTAGACTGTTTGTTGATAGACTCTGGCCTCTCGGGGTTTGAAGATCACATTAATTTCAACCGAAGAATTTGGCCAGACATCTCCCTCCTAAAACAGAGACAGCAAACCATTTATCTTCAGACACAAAGATTTCTTCTTTTCAACCACAGCCATGTAGCCTTTATTAGAGCATCAGTGAAAAGCAAGGAGCAAGCAACACTTTTCAACAAAATTTATTAGAGTTTGGAAGCAGCTGCAAAGAAGCTTTCCAAGTCCCTTACCTTCACCAGCATCTGGTAGAGACATTTTGTTAAATTAGGGCTATAATGAAGCAACCCAACTGGCTCACACTCCAGTGAACCAAGGGGGATTTCTTCAGAGGTACCAACCAGCCTAAGGGGAGGTAGCTCTCTCCTGCAGACCCTCCCTTACATCCCTGTATCGCTATGGCTACGGGAGTGCTTTTACTCAGGATCAAAAGAAAGTCAGTAAATCAAATGGATTTTTCCATTCTTAGTTACGATGGTGCTGCCTCTCCTACCCTTCACCTATATCCCTACGTACATTGATAACGTACTCAGTGAGCTGGGTCACCCAGCGCCTGGCAGAATGAGCCCTTCACCCCAGGGATCAGCGCAGAACAGGCTCCTTCCCTCCAACGGCTGCTCCTGCCCCGCGCTGTGCGCAGCCAGCCAGCACACAGGCTCTTCCAGCTGACGGACGATCCCAGAACAGCATTGAGAGTCGGATGCATCCGTTTCCCTGAACACAGGCTCAAACAAGGAAAGATGGGATTTGCTTACAGTTCCACACCCCTCTCAGCCAACAAGCTCTTTTCCTCATCACGCTCTTGCTCAGGGATTTCAGTCTGGGCCACGCTACCAGTGTGTTTGCAACCGTATGCTGCTTCTACAGGGTCTTCTCTCCCAGCGAGTCCTGACGCTGGTGCTCAGTCCCCAGGAGCCTCGTTGCACACTTTCAGAGGCTTCCCTGGCTTGTAAAGGCTCTCGCTATGACATGGCAAGTTATTAGGCTTCAGCTACAAATAATTCCCCAATGCACAGTCTGATCAGAGTCACCAGAACGGAGGGAAGGACAGGCGAGGAAAACCGTTTCAAACACCAACAAACCATCATCACCAGAATGCTAAGAAAAGGCAAGTCAGAAAGAATAAATCCACTTGGATTCCTCTCAAAACACAGAGCGAACATTTCCCAGATCAGACGTACTTCGTGTTCCTATGCAGCAAGCAACTGAATGAAGCTGAAGCCTTATTATAGGGCAACAAGCTTGCTTGAGGAAGGAAAGTGGGGACATCAGCCAGCGACCCACAGTCAACGTACCAGATACCAGAGCCTTTGGGTCCCACAGCAATGCTGCATGGACTGAGCACCCACAGAGTTAGCTTGGATTCGCAGGAATAAAAGCACTCAGGGTGCTCGAACAATGTCAGCTCTGCCACAACGCCTGGAGCTTGCCTAAGCCGAGCCACCAAGAAAAAAACCACTCAGATGATTGATTTCCCTGGCTCAGCTAATTAGAGTCTAATAACTCACCAGTGCTCATCACCCAGCTGCTCGCTGTGTGTTTCACAGCCTGAATTCTGTGGTCCACCCCCCAGGCGGGCTGTCCCTGGGGAGGGGGGGATGCACTAGGCAGCTGCGTGAGCGTGCTGCGAGCCCACCGGCCATAGCTGCGCACACACCTCAGATCAGCATCGCTCCGTGCTCCTCCTCGCAGAGGGCTGCATAACCCGAGCTGCCCAGCAGGCCACTGGTTGTCCAGCTGCTGCGGTCCTCTGCCCTCACTCGGTTCCTGCACAGTGGACAGTGCCCTGCCACGCTTACCAGCACCATCAGCGACACTGACACTCACGGAATCCCAGCATGGTAGGGGTTGGCAGGGACCTCTGGGGGCCACCCAGTCCAAACCCCCTGCCGAAGCAGGGTCACCCAGAGCAGGCTGCACAGGACCGTGTCCAGGCGGGTCTTGAATATCTCCAGAGAAGG
>Ga0065711_1007617_pt1 | contig 17932 bp, 16 predicted proteins | sample Hoacrofraction12_FD_59098 | JGI IMG/M metagenome (GOLD analysis project Ga0065711, IMG submission 59098) | Hoatzin crop microbial communities from Cojedes, Venezuela - Epithelial fraction 12 v2 (version 2) | ecosystem: Host-associated > Birds > Digestive system > Esophagus > Crop | place...
TAATTACAGCTAATGAGACTTGGACAAAGTCTCTTCAGTTGCATGGGTGGAAACACAGAGCGAAGTGATTGGCATCAGCAAGCATATTGCTTACTCAGCAAATGCTTCAGTTGTTAAATTATTGGTGCTCCAATTCATCTTGCAACTCTGAGTTGCCACTTTCATGGCCACATGAAGCACCCAGGTCTTTCTAACCCTGAATTTAGTTTCTGTAGTGTTTGGACCATTCTTTAGCTGTCACATCCTCCAAGTTTACCTGTCACTGCTGGGCTTTCCTTTTGCTTCAGAGGACAGAGTAACTGCAAAGACTGCTGAAGATCCGGCACCAAGAGCGGAAAAGCCCTGATGAGACAGGAGTCTCTGCAGAGTCCAGTGAGCCCTCCCAAATCCCCGCAGGGCTGGCAGGTTGTCAGGGATCCTGCACGGCCCAGGCTGCTGGCAACAGTCTGCTGATGCTCATCTCGCATCACGACTGCCAAGCAGCGGTGCTGCATTTGAAGTGAAGTCATCAGTGAAAATGGTGGAGGGAATAATGTAAATAAATGTATCAATAAGCACTTTGAGGACTTGTGAAGGCATACTTTGCCCAAGAAGGAAGAAATATTTTAAGATACAAGGAAAGACCATCTGACAGGTAACAGTCTAATACACAGGCTACCCCTGCACACCACATGCTAATTAGCCTCTCCCATCAGTGCACAGTGACTCGGGTCCAGTTCTGTTTCCTGCACTGCCTCTGTCTAAACAAAAACCCAGTTAGACACCACCAAAAACATTATCTCCCAGAAGCTCCCAGTCTCCAAGAACAGCAGAAAATTCTCTCCTGAACCATTTTGTGGTTACAGCAGCCTGTGAACATTTCCCCTTTTTGCAGAAACAGGAAACAGAAGTGGAGTGATTAGTGTGAGGAACTGTACTAATTCCAGCACAGAGCAAGAGATGACGTTCCAGGCGATCGAGTATGCTCCCAGTGACGACTGGAACATCTGACTGCTCGAACTGAAGTGCCTTATTCACGCTGATCATCTGCTTAGCCTTGCTCAGACATGTACCAGTTGCAAGACCAGAATTTTTCCTCTTAGTGAGATTCTCTCCCTCCTGATACGATGGAAACCACAGCAAGGCCACACATGCCCCCGATCCCCACGCTGCACAGGAGATGGCATCCAGCAATCACTGCCAGGGGCAGGTACACCTCATACTGACATGGTTTGCCACTGCCCTGTTCGAAAGGACTTGTACCACTCACGGACGGAGACACACTGCAGTTCACCAGGCTGCAACAGCCCAAAGTTGAGGCGCTTTGACTTATCCGGCTCCTTTTCTGTAGCACAAAAACCTGTCCCTGCAGTCTCAGGGAGGAGAATGCTACAGAGGACACAGCAGTCACGTTACTCCTGTAAGGAGCAGACATGTCTTCAAACAGCTGTTAATCTCCTCCCAGACTGCGTCACTCCTCCCCAGCGTCCCACCGTCTCACCAGAGCAGGGCCCTGATGGCACAGGGATTCTGCGTAGCAGCTGATGGAACAAATCAAGAGCAGCAAGCTGGAGACCCAGCTGCAGAAAAAAAGGCAAGATGACAAGAGACAGATTTTTGTACTAAGGTCATGAGAGCAAAGTGACAAGAAACTGAAGTCATTCAGTCCCCTCCCTTGGGCTGAGTTAGGGCTAGCTACAGTTCACCAAGTTCACCCATTAGCATTTCCACCTGTATTTGACTTACCTCCCTCAGAAAAGCAGGGTCTCCATCAACCTCTTGCATGGCTTTGCCTCTTAAACAGAGGGAAGATGCTTCCCAATCCACTTGCTCGACTAATCTCTCCAGAGGCACAGACCAAACCCTAGCATTTGCTCTGTCAAGAATCCAAGAGGGACTGAACTAAGAATAGCAGCTAAGGTGAAGGACAGAGCTTGCTAGTAGGATTAGCTGGTGCAATTACAGGTGGCAAATCCCTGCTACCCAAAGGCTTTATCGTTAAGCAGCAAGAAAAAAGTCTTTTTTCTTTGTGAGGTGTTATGGGGTTTTTGTTGTTTGTTTTTAACACTGAAAGAGCACAGAGCAGCTGCAGGCTGCACGACTGCAGCTTGGTGAGCTTCTGCCTCCCTCTGCTGGGAGCAGACCCAGCAGAAGGGACACCTTGTCCTGGGAACAAGGGACCCTGTCCTCTACTGAGCCAAGGTGCTAGGGCAGGGCCATCCCCTGCCCAAGGGCCTCTGCAGGCACAGGAGGTCACAGGGCTGCTGCAGCTGGGGGGGTACAGAAGGAGGACTTTCCTTCAGAGGTGTCTGGGAGAAGCTCACTTTCCCTGGTGGATTACAAATGAAGACAAAGGGTCATTTTCATCAGTTTAAAAAAAAAGTTATTGCTGTCAGCATCCCCCAAAAGCACAACAGACTGCGGGTATTTTTATTTTGTTGCGTGCTTCACATCTGTGGAACCAACAGAGTTCTCAGCACGAAAAGGGGTCAAGTTCAGTTGCCTCACATACAGAGCCGCTTCAGGAGGGAAGCCTATGCAGCAATAAGCATCTACCTTGGCATCCAAAGAACAGTGCAAGGCCAGCACAAAACTGACAGCTCTGTTAGCATGGCTACTTTTCTCTACCACTGCTGCAACCCCTTGATTCCTCTCCAAATGGCTGCCGTGGCAAGAAATCCTTTTCCTAATCCATCCTTTTCCAAACCTCCTGCGCGTTCCTGCCTAGCAAAACGGAGCTCTGAACCCATTGAGATGGCTCTGCACAGAGCAGTCATCAAGAGCAGAACTGCAGCAATTCAAATCTTAGGACAACACGCACACACAGGTCTCCGCGTCCCTCCTGGCTGCTACCACAGCCCTTCAGGAGATCCAAGGAGAACATGGCCAAGGCAGCCAGCTTTCAGTCACGCTGCACAGGCACACAAGCGCCCGTGCCATGTGCACAGTTTAAGTGGCTGTTTGGAGATACTGTGCCATGCAAGTTGTTTATACAACGAAACACACTGACATGGCCGGTAACACAGCTCTGAGTGAAGAGCTTTGTTACCAGAAACACTCATCACATGTAAATCTGAGTCAGTTTCTTAAAACAGTCTGAAAATAAACATCAGCTAAGCATAAAGATCACGAATGCTACCTACCAACAGAAATACATTTATCATATGACGTATTCAACTTGCATGTTATACAGGAATGGTCAGAACAGAAACAATTTACAACCACCAGTGTTTTCTCCACCCAAGGTCTCCTCCAAACTTTGCTTCTCCAATGCCAAACCAACAGTTCACAAGCACCACAACAAGCTGCATACGAGGCAGTCTATGCAAGCATCCTCTCTCCACTACCTCAATGACTGTAGTACAAGGAGTCAAGCTAATGGGTTAGCTTTGAGACACAAAGTTAAAAAGCCTTACAACACCCTCCTGCAACTCCTTCCAGAGCAAGGTGGCCAAATTCTGTGTGGCAAGCAGGCTGTGCTGTCAAGAGGTCCAGCTTGGAAGCAGTGTAGCAGCNCCCCCCCCTTTATGAGCGCTTCTCCAAGTCTTTGGCNGACTGTNCCCAGCAGCCCTGCTCCTGGCCCACAGAGCAGTGGGGTCTTCTCCCACTCCTGAGTTGCCATGCGATTCTCCTAGGAGGGGCAGAACAGATCATCTGGCAGGGCGGCCTGCAGGCTGCAGTCTTCCTCTGCAGCAACAGTGTATTTGTTGGGGGGCTAAAAAAGGCTATTACCAACTCAAGAGCTTTAATGCCTGGTAGATAAGACACATGAACTGTCCTTTACCTTACCATTTGCCTCAGGGTACAGTCCAGACACCTTGCACATGCTGCACCAACAATAATCCAAGCATCACCTGCACTGCATCAGCAGTTCACCATTTCTTTGGTCTACCCTTGCTTCCCATCAACACTGCTGCCACACAATGCGCTACATCTGTCACTTCAGTCCCCAGCACATCGTAACATCCCAGCTGAGGCAACCGCATAGCCAATGCTGCAGCGGTGGCTCGTCAGCCCAGTTCAATTCACCTACTGGAGCCTTGCCACTTCCCCATCACAACTGCTACCCGGATAGTTACAATAAGCCCCTGGGAACCTGCCTACACACAGTACCATCGCTTGCTGCAACTGAAGGACATCCAGGAAAAGGACACTGCATTCCACTTCGACATAAGGCAACGGACTTGGCCAACTCGATTGCTAAATGATGGGGGGGGGAGCAGAAGAGTACAGGGGTTGGCTGCCACAGCGCTTGCAGCAGCATCTTTCAGTCGTGTGCCTCCCGTAGTCCCATCCATCCCCCCCCTGCAATGTCCTTCTTTGCTGAAGAGTTTTCAGATCGGGCTTTTGCTGCAGTGCATCAAAGAGCGGGTGACTTGCCAGCACACCACAAATTGTTCTCTCCTCTTCACTTCTCCCCCATCTACCCAAGGCACATCAGCTGATAGTCCATAATCAGACACAGAATGACCGCCTAGCCTGTCCACAGGGCTGAGCCTTCAGGAGGAGCAGGTCCTACTTGCACCACCCCTGCTTTAAACTCCTCCAGGTGTATGCAAGGATCCTGCTCAGTTTTACCCTCTGTGTGCCATAACCACATTTATACATCCTCTCTGCAGAGCACTCTCGCCTCTGCCCTGAGGCATGCTGATTTTCCCAGTTCCCTAGCCAAGGCAGCCTCAGAGCTCAGAATATTTCCCGGTACTCAGCCCACATCTGTCTCCTCAGGACTGCAACACAGCCTTCTAACTCGCATGCTTTCCCACAGTCCAGGTTAATTCCAAGCTAGGCTTCAGTGACCGGTTTCCTCCCACCCTTCAGCTCAAGGGTCTTTGCTTCAGGCCCCTCTTTGCCCAGAGCAGGTCCAGTGTTGCTCTGAAGCACAGCAGGCACTCTCAAGCACTTCTACAAACTGTGAGGGGGAGACAGGTTAACGTGGCACCTTCTGCCACGGGCAGGGCGGCTGCGTTAGCACAACAATCACTTCTGTCAAAAAAGTACGTTCTCTGCTGTACATCCAGGCATAGACCAGTATCCCCTGGGAGAAGCCCTGCAGAGCCTGGGAGCTCCACAGGAGCCAAAACACAGCTCCTTACGGATGACCCCAGCCAGCAGCTTTCTCCCCCCCACTATCCCCAGCCCGACAGTGACCTTCAAAGTTGAAAACGGCTCTCGGCATAATTTCCCTTTGTTTAATCAAATTGTCCATAATCAGCCAACTCTCCACCTTTTTTGAATGACAGTTCTGGCAAAGGACTTATGACTGATGCTAAACTGCAATCCGCTGATATTTTAAACCTAAAAATTTCACCAACAACTCAAGGTCAACAGCTAGTTCAAGGCCATTTCCATGCTTCTCTTGAATATAATAGGCTCTTGTCTGTGAGCTTTCTGGGCCAGGGACCTTATTTAGTTTCATAGGATTTCAACACAACTTCTGCTGCTAACCCAAGTGAAAGGCATCTGCGATTAGCACATCCTCACTTAATTCTGCTCTTTAAGACAAGAGCAGAGTATTTTCTATTCATCACAACTAAGCTTTTAAAATGAGGTAAGCTTTGCCTTGTGTTTATAGATGGACACAGTTATTTGCTGCACAATATTGATGCATATTAGAACCCATATAGATTTGCCAAATCTGAGCTCTTCCTCACTCAGCAGTAAAGACTCTCCCTTCTCAAAAGATCAGTTGTCTGGAAAGCAGAGGGAAGGCACAAGGAGGGTAGCCGAATGGCAACCCCTCTGCAGCTTAGCTCTCCCAGCATAATTAGAAATTCTAAAGGCTGAGCTGGAAAAATTACATCTTCAGGACATTTATGCCCAGGCACAGAGGTAGGAGGAAAAACATTAAGATTCCTGACACATGGGAATTCTTGTGTTCACGTGTCAGACAGGGATGGGCAGAAAGCAATTTACAGCAGCTGGTAAGGCTTTTTAATAGATCAGTGCATCACATCACACAACCAAGACAGCCAACCATTTCCCCCACCCCTTGCACTCCTGACCACTCTGGATTCTGCAGTGAAATAGCCAACCCAAAGAATCTGCAGAGGTTTTGCAAGAAGCAGCCTCTCACCCTTGCCCCAATCCAAATGTTTCAGGTCTGTGGGAAAAATGGGCAAAACTCAAATGCTTGACATCATTCAAGAAGGGAATAATTATCTTCCCGATTCCTCACAGGAACAGGCATTATCAACAACCAGGTGCAACTGAGGTCCAGCAGCAATTTTTAAATTTCCCTTTGTAGAAGAGACCCTTCCCTACATCACTTCTGTATTTCTTCACTCATAAAACCAGACCTCTTGGAAGAGAGAAATTTAACCTGTGAGTTTGCTGCAGTGCTAGGTAATACCCATGAAGCACCTCATTCATTAAGCGGGGGGGAAGCACATATTCCCCTGGAAATACACTGCATCCCTACAGCCTGGCATGCAGCCTGCTGCTGCACTGCACTGCACCCGCCTTAGCAGCACCAAAGGCAGTTCAGACAAACTGTAGACACATCCAGATATTGCAAGTGCCTTTTGCAGCAGGGCACCAGGCACAGAACCCATGACCTTCTCTAAAAATACATGCTGTCATTTGACCCAATCTTTCTTAACTGTTTCTATACCAGCCACTGGAAATAGATAACGAAAAGTCAGTAGGAACAAGCAAACCACCCTTTAGGTCCCACTCCTTACACGTGCTGTGAAGGAGAGTCATCCAAGGCTCTGGTAGTAATGCTAGCTATAACCACAAAGAATTTGGCACGGCATCTCTCTGCACAAGCTCAGAAGCCCCAGCAGCAGGCACTAGGAGCAAGCTTCCTTACATTTTACAAAGCTAGAGCTTTCCAGACACCTTACTCTTATTAAGAGGTTCTAGCAGGAGCAAATACCCCAGGCAGGTCAAAATGATAAAACTCACCCTAGAATCAATCTGGCAGCCAGGAAGGGATCACTGCTTTCCAGATAAGAGACTGGCATTAAAGGAAGAAATCAGCGGAAATATGGTCTTTCACCAGACAGTCTCCATTTCAGAGGCACCGAGTCTATGCACTCAGGCCCTTCAGTACACTGGCTTATTATAGTCCCACTGTCTGGATATCCATCACATTGGACTGCTGTAGGCACAGCTCAGAAGTTTAGGGAGGTACTGGAGGTGCTACGAACTCTGGTTAAGACTTAATGGATACTGAGGGTGCCTTCCCAGGTGCACAAAGTGAGAACTGCCAGGGCAGCACAGGACATGAGAAGACAGATAGTACAAAGCACATCCTCCCAACCCTTACACTCAGGTGTTTTGCCTTTTGCAACTTTTCCTCCCATTGCTCAGCACTGAAGAGGTATTTGCCCTTAAATTCCTCATAGTAGCCAGTAATCACTTATACTTCACCCGAGTAGGAGATTACCAGCATGATGACACTTCAGTACAGGGACTACTATTTGAAATGCACAAGTCCTGGATTTGGCTAATTTGTCCTCTGTAATCATTCTGATTTTCCAAATCTGGTAGGCAGTCATCTTGCTAGGTTTTCAAGCAGACATGAAGAGAACCCTTCCAAGAGGCCCTTGTGCCCACTCCCAGAAAGCAGAACTCCAGAGAATGGAGCTGCAATTCCAATGCTTTTACCACTTGCATCACCTTCAAACACAAGAACAGACTCCATTTTTAGAGCAGTTGTTTCTTAAGGCAGACACCAATATGCTTTTACGCTGATTACCCTTCCACGATGCCCATATGCTGGAACACCCTGTCATGTTTACTATCCCTTTGATGTTTACATCAAGCCTGCTGTTAGCTCAGTTACTTTTATTTTGTTCCTATTCTACCAAGTTGGGTGGTTCTTCATAAATGCCACCAACTTACGCATGAGTACTTTACAAATGAAATTAAGTCTTTGTTCACTAATATGATGCTGTAAGGAAAACAGAAGTAACAGTGTTAATGAGCTGCATAAAGTCTGCATCACAAGCATTTGAGTTTCAGTTACTTTAACTTGTGATTTACATCATGCAAAATTCAAGGTTTCACCTTTACATCTATGACTCCCCTTGTGTCTTCAGGACTTGGGACCAGAGATCTCTCTGATGGAGGGTCTGAAAGTTTCCCTGAATTTAGAAGAACGACTTTGCAGTTGAGGGTGGCTAGGGGCTTGCCTCTACCTCCAGCTTGCATGGTGTGACCTTGAGAGATCAAGCTTTGGTCCCAGCTCCCTTCCTCTGCTATGAGGACATCACTTACCTTTCCTACTGATCTGACTGACTGTTCCTAGTTCCTGTGCAAGCACGCGATAAAAAAGCCACCACAATTACAGACAGAATCAATGTAAACATACACTACTACTCTCAAATAAAGTTGCAGACACAAGTAATTGCCTCCGCCTCAGTGGGGACAAGAACGCCCTTCCAGGTGTCAAGAGACATCACTAAAAAAGGGAAGTCAAATATTTGGTCATTTCAAATGCTGCTAATGTTATCCAGCATCCACTCCACAGCAGCAGCAAGGATCTAACTTGGTACGTGCTGTACCAACTGACTGCTGAGTAGCTCCCCCCCACCCCCAGACACTTCATGTGAAATCCATATCTTCAAGGATTTCAGCACAGCTGACTTCACTGCCATTTCAACAGAACTGATCATTGCTCAAACCACATTTTTCCCCTTGCCCCATTCATTCATACAGTTACCAAGACTCTGGAACTGGCAAGAAACTACATTTCAATTAATATAGATATTTTTATACGAGGAAAATACAAGTTGCTAGCAGACATTTGTGCCCAAGTGATTTTTTTTTTTTACTTTGTAGTTAAAAATTCAGTCCTCATGCCATTAACAAATTGTGTTCAGACTGCACATTTCTTCAAAACACGCAACTTCAACTTCTCCCCAAAAAATGCTGCATTAACACATTTCCAATGCAAATTCAACTTTTGAAGGCTGTAGAGACCACTTAGCTTCATAAAACACACTTTTCAAGCTCAGTTCAGCAGCTACAAGCGCACAAGGACATGGTCTTTGGGGAGAAGGGTGCGGAAGCCGAGGTCTGACTCTGGACATTTCAGGAAACAACTGGTTTTTTAACCGATTGCTTAAAAATCCGAGGTAAAGGCAAGTCAGTGGGTGCTGCAAAACCGCTGATTCCAGCTGGCAGCTCCGGAGAGCTCAGGACGACCAGGAGAAGGGGAATCCCTGGCTAAGGCTGCTGCTTTGCAGATCACTTGAAGGAGAACAGCTCTGGCACTACTGCACTCTTAAAGCCGCAGTGCCCAATTTCCCCTTCGTCCTCCTGCACCCGGCCACACAACCCCCCAGTTTCTTCGGGGATGGGGGGGTGACCTGGAGCAAGAGTGGGGGGACAAGCTGAGAAGTGTGAAGGAAGGGGGGGGATGCAGGAACTTTGCCTCCCCAAAGTGCTGCACCAGCATCCTGCTGCGCTCCTGCAAAGGCTCTGCAGCTCAGCACAGGGCTCGGACTGCAGCACAACTGCACCAGCCTCCAGGCATCGCAACCCTCCCCCCCCACCTGCCTGGAAAACCACCAGCAAGGGACAACGCAAAACCAGAGCTCCTGGCAAGTCATTTGAGCGGTTTTAATTCTGGGTTTGATTGTTTGGGGGGTCTTGGGTGGGTTTTTAATTTGTTTTTAAAAAGCAGATTAAAAAAGACTTCACAGATTCAGTCTCCCGCATGCTGGTCTCAAGGAGAATTAAGGAGGCAGAAAGGAAACGAACTGAGTGAAGTTTAATTAGCAAGCACACACCAGAAGTTGGACTTTTTAATCTTTTATCAATTATAAAAGACAACCCTGCAGGAGGAAGGACCACAACCTCTTTAAAATGCCTCCCTCCCTAAAAGCAGCATGCAAAGGAAAGAGCTTCCATTAAACCAGTTTAGGAAACCCTCCCTCCCAAATTCTCTCTTCTTACCCCAAATCCACTCTGTCGAGCTCTGCTTGCTCGGAGATGAAGCGTTGTCTAGAGCAGCAAAAGTTGCCGGCTGCTTCTCCTGCGCCGGAGGAGGACCTGGCATAAGTAGTGTCAGACGGGTCCTCGCACTGAAGCGATGCCGGGAGAGCCCAGAGCTGCTCAGACAAGCAAGGAAAAAAAAAAGGGGGGGGAGGGGGACTTAAAAAGTCTGAAATCCCTGACACTGCAAGAACCCTGATCCTATAGGATTGTGTCTGAAAAGCAAGCGCTCGCTCTCCGTACAGCCGTATTTCCTGACAAGGTGGGGACGGAGCCATTTGATCGCCTGCTGGGTTTTCTCACCTGGTGATGTTGCTCTTGCAAGAGGAAAAATGACAAGCAAATCAGATATCTGCAGCAGCCTCGCAAACATACTCTGCTCCCACCTGAGCTAGTCTAAACTGGGGGTGCAGGCTGGAACCTGTTCAGCAGTGGCTGCTCAAGCAAACAGAAGCCAGAAAGATGCAGGGAGAGTGCTCTTAAACTTTGCTCAGTGAGGACAGGGGATGACAAAAAGAACTGGGAGAAATCTCACTCGCCATGGTATTGCAAACACCAGTCTTAACCATATCAAGAATTCAAACGGAATCTGCAAGCATAAATATTAAACTTGAACAAACCCCAAAAGCTCACACCTTCCACAAACATTTAACAGGTCCAGTTTTCCTCCTGATACACAGAACAGTGTAAAGCCTGACCTAAAGACCTATCACTCACTTCAGCAAAGCTATGTTGTTTTAAACCAGCTCAGGCCTAGAAAAGCTTTTTACCCCGTGCACACATAATTCCTGCCTCTTACTGGAAGAGGCAGACAGACTGCACAATTTATCCCTCAACTATTCCACTGATTAAGCCATTGGAAGGCTGCAGCTACAAAGCTGCGCAGACCCCTGTGTTTCATGGTGGATTCAGCCCCCGCTTTCATGGCAGAGAGATTCAGTGAGCACGGAGACAACACGCACCAGTCCATTTTCCTTCCGTTTCATGGAAGTAAGGGTCAGCACTACAGAACAAAAGAACTAGGGTCCAGAGAAGACTTCACATCCTAGAGTCACCAACTACTAATGATTTCTTGTTCTGTTATTCTAGTCTCCAGTGCTAAGTGAGACTGAGGAAGAAGAAACCACTTTAAGCTCAAGGTTATTGAAAGATATTGCCAGTGGAACAACTGAACCAGGCAGCGTTTGAAATCAGTGGGCAAGAGCTCTACAGCAAGCTGGCTCTGGAACCAACAGTTGCAGAGCAATAGTTTTGAAACATGTTAATTTTTCATCCACATACTTCAATGCACCATAGAGAAGTGCCAAGTGTACATCAGGGTCAATCTAAATTTATTATTGCCTTTTGATACCACCCTTGAAAGCTTTTAGATCAAGTTTTCAGATATGCTGATTATCTGCATCCAAAAGAGTCCTGGCACTGACTGGAAAGCCTTTTCCTTCCTTTTCACCTGCATTGCTTCTCCATTTGGAGACCAGGTTTTTGATGGGACCACTCACACCTGCCTGTCCGCTGCACAACCCAAGTGCATGGGATACCTGTTCTTTGCCAGGTGAGATGCAGTACGTCTGACCTGCATCCAGCATGCCAGTCATAACCACCCACTCCACAGAGGTCTCGCCTAGGATTCAGGGAACAGGGTCAGTTTTTACTTCTTTATACCTGTTGCATAAGATGCATACTCAGTTCTTCAAGTTTTACACCAGCACAGCACAAATATGGGTGTTCAGCTTTCTGTTTCTGGTTACGTGTGCCTCGCTACCAGCATTGTACTGCTGTAGCTACTGCGTGGCAGAGTTAGCACTAACAGGCAGGATATTCTCAGTGTAAGAAAGCCCACTACCACTGCAGGCCTTCAGTGAGACTGGAGCATAGGCTAAAACCAGCAGCAAGAAAAGACTCCCCTGAATGTCAAAATGTTTTACTGAGATTTTCTACATCTCTGCCAAGGCTTCAAAAAAATTGATTTACTGAAATGTTTCTCAGCACTTCTAGGCCACTCACTCTACAAACCAGAAACACATAGTTAATCTGTAGTAGATAAGATGAGAAAAAGCACCACTTTAATGAAACAAAGCTCCAATGCACAGCCCATATGCAACATGCCAAGAAACACTGAATAACTCGTATCATCCCAAACCCTGCACCAATTTGCTGCTGCACCACAGTCCATTAATAGTAACACACTAATGTATTTTGGTGCATTTCACTTCGTTATAGGAGAACAAATATGTTATGATGAATGATTTGTTTTTAAACTTGATCAATCAGTCTAACTTAATGTGGCATTGAGATAAAGGCAGAGGGATATCTTTTCAGCTTTGCTTTCCCAGTCAGCTGCTCAGAGAAATCCTTTGACTTTGCTCAGCTGTACTCATGCAGCTCAGCTGTACTCATGCAGCAGTTCTAGCCTGACCAGCTTTCTGGCATGAAGTGCAACACAGCTCTGCTGCAGTATTATGCCATCAGATACTGCCTAATCCACTATTTCTATTAGAACACAAAGGTGGTTGGTAGATAGGGGTTTTGCTTTCATTACAGTTTCCAGAACTTCTTGGATAGAAGAAATAACCCTACTGCAGTGGTTAAACCTGTATCGCTCAGTAAGAATTCAATATAAAGGTGGTCACTGGCATTCAGTGTTGCACTGGCCACTCGGAATGATCAAAACCTAGGACTGAAGATGTGAAAGCCAAAGCAAGAGCTAAGATATTTCTAGACTAGTAAGCCTCCATGTATTTGAAAATTTCTTCTCACAAGTGTGCTATTTGCATACTATTATTTTTTGTTTGTTTCTTTTTAATCTAGGACAACACTGCCAATTCTAATTAGTCAGGAAACTGATTACCAGCACAACAATATCCATTATTAAATCAGAAGTTTAATATGTCAGTCTTCATCAATCACTATCTACCTAAGATACAGTAACTATTAAACTCCAATCAGTTGTGGGGAACTTCATGCAGCTCAGTGATTACAGTACTCCCTACATGCCCATCTTCTGTCCACCTTTTACAACACGAGCCAAGGAAAGTAATTTCTTACCCAGCCCCAAAGCATTTGCAGAAAGTCAGCGTTGTTCAGTGGACAAAGTACTGCCACGGTGTAGCTAAGCCTTCAAAGGCTTGCAGTTTGAACTCCTGAATACTCCCGAAGCTGTCAGAGCCAGCCAGCGACACAAGTTACCTGCCTCGTGCTTCTTTCTGAAATAAATTAATCAATTATGATACAGGCTCAAAACCGAAGCTCTGAATCAGTTTGGATCACATTGAGAACAGTTCATGTTAGAGAACAAACAAGGAAAGACAATTACTCTTAACATCAAGGGCAGGGACAGGACAATCCCTTCTTCTGTGAACTACACTTGCTTGTCTTTAGCAGATAGATTTTAGTCCTTCTCCACATACAATGTCTACAACAATGGGAATCAGTAGGTGCTTTATGATGTTTTTTTTCCTCAGATAGGATGGGTACAGCTTACTCGTAGTTAACGCTCTAAGAGCTACTCAGGAGCCACAACTAGTGTCTTCAGCTACTGAACACGAAGCAAAGTTGCCTAGTTTCCTTTGTCCTCATGCACAAGAGGAAGATATTTCCTTACGTTACAATGAAGAAGCAGCACGTTTAGCCTATAAGTTCCATTTCCACCCTCATTTAGCCCAAGACCCACCAGGGGACTGAAGGCATCTTGTCCCAGTGCAGAAATTCCTGGGAAAGATGCCAGCACTTTATCTTTAATCTGCTGATGATGCTGAAGAGAGCATCACTTTGTTAGAACAAATGGCAAAAAGCAGGCACAGCTTGCTTGATTGATCAGTTCTGCTTCCATTCAGGTGGAATGCCTGGTGAAGACTAGCCCTCCTCCTCCTCAACTCTCAAGCCCTTTCCTCTTGTCACTGCTTTTACAGAGCAGTTGTGTGGCAGCTGCATCCTGGTTGCTGAGGGATGGCAGACTGCACCATTACTGCAGCAACGCTGCTCGAGGACTCATCTAGTCTCAGTGACAGAACTTTACAGCAGGGTGTTAAGTCATGTTTTAGTCCGGTAACTGGTGGGGGATAGCAGCAGAGAGGTAATTGAATTAGTTAGCAATGCCATTCCCTCAAGCATCACAGCAAGTCAGCTGTGTTAAGACACTTTCCTGCCCCACTCAAGCTGCACACCTGTGAGGCATTCATTGGAAACAATTTCACCAGCTTAAAAGCTACAGTTTAAAAAGGAAAGCTGACAAACAATAGAAACAGAAGCTCTTAAGAGGCAGTATTATGCTAATACTGTCTCCCCTTGGAGTATCTCAGCTCTACTAAGCTCTCCAAGAGTCAAGCTGTCCAGACTGAACACCAGAGCAGTCAGGAACATCACCTGCCATCACTACAGCAGGGCTCCTCTGTAGAGCAACCTTCCAGCCTCTAAACACTGTTCATCTGGATGCACAAAGTTGGCATTAATACCAAACAGGCATAAGTATTTAAATCTAAACTTCTTAAACTGGATTGGAGATTTCTCTCTGTCAGGCCTATTCAAGGCTTTAAGTGAGTACACTTAACCAACTCCAAGCACAACTGCAGCTCCAGAACTCATTAAGTAGCTAAGTCATTGACTGCCCCAAAAGCAGTAACAAAGCCCCTCTTTCTTACTCTCTCCCACATCAGCTTAAGAGCTGCTGTTATGGTTTTTACAGTCAGGCTTTCCAGAAGCCACAGGACAGTAATTTTATTTTCTAAGAACCCCATCTGCCATACAGCTGTTCTTTAATGCTTCACAGCAGAAGTTAACAGCCTTACTCAAAGTCATGTGAACTTGATAGCCTAGAACTCCAGAGTCTTCCTGGAAGCTTGTCCCCCCAGCACAGTGACCAGCCAGGCTCTGCAGCAGCATGACCAAGCAGGGCTCCCAGCCGAGCCAGAAACAACACACAAGACCCGAGGAATGATAAAGCATCCACAGAAATTACTCAGTCATTTACAACCCCATCTATAGATCATTGGCAGCAGATGACTTCGCAGAGACTAATAAATTTGGCAGATACCAGCCAAGTTCCTTCTAAGATTACTTCATCAAAAGCTCGCTATACTGGAACACACCTTACCTCTTCAAAGAGATACAAACCCCATCCTGGCACAGTTTCACCTCTCCACACCTTGAGACTAACCTGCAAATGCAACACCAAACAGCAAAAAACCTCCCATGACATCAAGCTTACTTTTTATATTGTTTTCCCCATTCCTAACTAAAGAACCACTTGCTACAGAACAGTGTTCAATTGCTAGGCCAAAACACAGTCTTTACCCAGAGCTTGTAAGGTAGAGCCTCTTAACTGATAAACTGCTTTCTTCAGCATAATTCCTCCTTCTCCAAAACACCATCTTCAAACACCAACCAAAACAGCTCTTTCTCCTACAGAGCTTTTATTTGCTTGTAGAACACCTGGCTCCTTAATAACCCTTCCCTTGCTAACTAGCTTGTATTCCTTTATTGGCAGCACATGTCTCATCTGCCACACCAGACCTTTTTCCCTTAAAGGAGCTGCATACTGGGTAAGTCTGAAAAGGCACTGACAAAAGCACGTTCTGATCCAAGCCATCATCCTGATAAAATCTTACTTGCCCCAAATTATGAAATGTGAGAGCTCCTTAATGAAACAGCTGAGATATTTTTAACATGGTCAGAAAACCTATTTTATCTTCTGACCTTCAGCTCAGAAATAGCTGCACCATTTTTTTCAGAGGCTTCCAAAAAACGACTGCACAGAGTGAACCCCCGCTACAATTTCAGCCTGAATATTGAAAGTTTGGCATCATGTAACTAGCTGAAAACATGGTCTCTCAACAGATGTTAAACAACTGCCGCCACTCCCAACTTCCAGCTCTATCTGTAACAATAACAGGCTCCAGTGACCAGGGCCTCAGCTGCTCATCTCATGCAATGTGCCAGAAACGTGCAGCAGGGAGGTTTGCACTTCAACGATTTCTGCTGAAGTAGATGCCAACCCCCTTTTTCTTCCAGAACAGCAAACAGACTGTAAGAGGGGACTCCCATTTACCTCTTCTCACAGTCTGCTGTACCCAAACAGACCCAGATGAGCTTCTGAGAGCTAAGCAAACTTTGTTATCGGGTCATTAATGGGTTAAATACATAGGTATAGGATATAGCACTGATTCCCCTAAGCTTCTAGCTAAATGTAGTGTGTAGTAATATCACATAAAGTGGAAAGGGGAGATCTCCAGAGCTGGATTATTTGTCAAGCTGGCTCTTTCAGATGAGTTATTTACCCTCACCAAGTTTAATTTGTTGAATTTTATCACTTGAGTTATGCTTGCGATTCACCCTCTGCTGGGTTTCAGGAACGGAGCCACTGTTAGAGGCATGCAGCCTTCACCCAGTCCAAAGCTGCATTAGTGACATGGTCGGAATCACAAAGCAATGTGTAATGTGAAGCAGTGTAGACTGCAGTCTCCCTCAGCCCTCATGTGGACCCGCATCTTGCAGTCAAACCTAGGTGCTAGTGCTCGCTGTCACTCCGACACCTTTGCAGTACCATAAAAGGTCTCTTTGAGACCAGGCACACACGCTGATGGAATAACCTCCAGAACAGATTGGTGAAGAAGGTTACAGCATCAAGAAATTATACTGTAAATGTGATTCAAAGTTATATCGCAAATATAATGCAAGGCTCAGTTTATATACAATGTCATTGCTGGATTATCGGCCTGAGCAGCAAGGTACCCCAATTCTGTTCTCAGTTCTGCCAGTGTGACTCAGTTTCCCCACCCATAAAGTAGCTGTGGTAAGGGATATCTACTTGTGGAAAATTATTTGGGACCTTTGAGTGAAAAAGACAATAGGACAGGTGTTTAGTCTTGCCATAGAATGTAATGCTATTTATTACTGGGTACCGTTATAGCTATTTAACCATGTAATTTTGCTTTACAGCCCCTTGCTATTGCCATACAAGTCATGGTTTGCAAAACCACAGCATTTTCCAAAGTCTAGGATGGTAGCTGTGAAGCCTGGCTGGCCAGGGCTCTTAACAAGCAAGTTTTTAATACTCATATTAATTTTACAGGTTGCTTCATGGGGAGCTGGTGGAATCCAAACTAGAGCCCTGATGTAGCAATGCTAGCAGAGACTCCGAGTTTGACTGCAGCCTGCTTAGATCTCAGAGCCAGCAACCGTAAAGATTTCCATGTGTTGATGTACTTGGTGGAGCCAGCTAGGGAAATGATACCTATGACATTGTTCATCCCGGTGAGCTTGAAGACAACAGCTGAGCTCCAGTGAAAGCCCTGCACTGTACCAGGACGTTTCGCGAGTGCTCTGCTGTGCGCATTCACGTGCAGAGGGGCTATCTGCAGAGTTCTGCTGCTTTTCTGCCTGCCTCCCATCACTCCAACTGCCCTCCCAAAGCCTATGTGTCCAGGGTGATGTGCCCTGGTGCATGCCTGACGTGCTTTCACTGTCGAGCGGAGCTGAAACACGCTCCAGGAGGTTCACAAGGCGCTTCCTTTGTGCAGAAAACACAGGACTGGAGGCGGGGGTGCACACGTGTAGTTAGAAGGTAGCATGGTAGAGTCGCAGTAATTTCAGGAAGCAGTGCAAGCTCTGTAGAGAAATATACCTACACACACACATGCATATATAAAATAGACCAGCCAACCCAACTGGGAAAAATAGAGAATTTTTCTTTTCCTGGTCTCAGGAAATGTTTTGTCCTAACGGTGCATTATAAACCTCTCCAGGCAAATCTGCTCCAAGAGAATGCACACACGCCTGGTGCAACCCCTGGGTCTCGAAAGGGTGCGAGGCCCAGAGCCCCGGGCGCGGTCACAGCCAGGGTGCTCGGCCGGGGCTCCCACACGAGGGTCGGCCTCTGCCCCCACACGCCCCCACCGCCCTGCGACTTTCGCCCCTCCCGACCGGCGCTGCCCGCCGAGAACGGACGCCAACCGCAGAGTCTCTGGGCGCTGGGAGGAGCGCCCCGGCGGGCGGGGCGCTGTGTCGGGCC
>Ga0065711_1039331_pt1 | contig 17932 bp, 8 predicted proteins | sample Hoacrofraction12_FD_59098 | JGI IMG/M metagenome (GOLD analysis project Ga0065711, IMG submission 59098) | Hoatzin crop microbial communities from Cojedes, Venezuela - Epithelial fraction 12 v2 (version 2) | ecosystem: Host-associated > Birds > Digestive system > Esophagus > Crop | place...
TGAAATGCTGCAATCAGGTCTCCCCGCAGCCTTCTCTTCTCCAGGCTGAACAAGCCCAACTCTCTCAGCCTGTCCTATCTCATAGGAGAGGTGCTCCAGCCCTCGGATCTTTTTTCACGATCCCCTGTCCTCCTCAACTGGAGTAGCGTTTGCCTCTCATATACACCACTGTGAAGTTTGTACCAACTGCAAAGGCCCTACAAGCTGCTTTGAACATTTCTTCTTTCCCTGACAGTGATGCAAAGAGATTGTGAAACTCAGCTTTTTTAACACAAAATGATGCAATGCAAATTCAAGACCAAGGTCTGAGTCACCCTGACTCCCCTTGGGCCTCTCTCCACCCCCTATGCCCAAGGGGCTTACTCTAAGCTCAGCCCTGAGCCTTCAATCCCTGCCTCCGCTGTTGTAGAGATGTGCCTGTCTTCAGCTCCAACCCTGCCTGTGCCTGCCAACGGACCTTGTTGATCTGGACCCTGCTCTGCATACCGACTTCCCAGCTTGACCTCAGACCTGCCTCACTCACTGCTATGGACCTGCTTGGTGTCACTGGATTTGGTCCTGACTCTAACTTGCATTCTCACCTTGACTTCGGACCAGACTCGTTACCACGGATGTGTCTAACAATCCAGACCCTCATCTGACCCTGCACTGCCACCTCCATTCTGGCCCTGCTTGCCTCGCTGGGGTAAAGCGGTAATGCCCCTTGGCCAGCCAGACCCCTGCCCTGCCCGCCATGTTACTGTACTAAGGTGACGGACCCTTATCTCTTAAGAAGCACAGCTGGCATTCGTTCCACCCTAACATTCACGTCAGAGGTGACGTATCCTGAATTGATCTGTTACATAAACATAACAAGCCCAATTCACCTGCTGAAAAACAGCTGGATAAAATAGACGTTCACATGACAGAAGGTGAGAAAGAAAACCTCTACTATGCTTCAGATGTGGTTTTTGCACTAGAAGGAAATTCTTAAATGACTCTGTCCTATGAAGTTTCTGTGCTGCATCTCTCCTGTAACACTCCTGTCTCTCTGGCTTGCAGGGAGTTGGTAGCGAGGCAGTCAGCTACCAGAAGCCAAGGCACAGTCTACTGCCAGAGAAAACTACTCATGCCTTGGAGACAATCGAGCTTCCTTAGAGAACTCCTGTTGTCTCTAAGACATTGCTGAACTTTAGAAAACATTTGTTTTTGTGAAGAGCAGTAGCTTAGCAGCTGACAGAGGTTCCAACTGTGCAGGTATCTGTTATAATAACCGCACGAGCTGGGACTCATTAGCCAGCTGAACAAAAATACAACCAAAGACACAGGGGATAATAGCCTTCCCTCTTTCAAAAAATGCTCTTCAGCACACAGCTACAAGCTGCACATTTTGCATGGCCAAGGAAACTGGGGAGCAGATCTTGAGAAACTCTAACCCAATGCAGGTTAACCTTACTTCAAAGGAACTAAAGTCAACTTAAAACCTGAATGCAGGAACTTGGGATTTCTGGGGTCAGGCTTTGCTGGGTCTGCAGCAGAGCCTACAGACATAAAGGAACTCATCCCACAGCCACACATATCAAAAGGAATATCAATGTACACTCATTTTCTCCCTAAAAACGTATCTCTTAGTCTATTACTACAATGTATTTTATACTCCCCAGAGGAAATGATCACAGAGCTTCAACTAGTCAGCCCTGGGAGAACCTGCTCTGATTATTCTAATAGTGAAATTGGGGCTTTCCAAGTTGTCGTTGATTGACACGTTTAACATGCTTCTCTCTATCAGAGCCTACTACCTGATTTCATAAACTTCGGTGCCATCTGTCCTGCTGTCTGTGGAGTAAAAAGCACGTTTTGATTGCAGTCATTCACATGCCTGGCCTCATTTACTGGACAGCCTTCCTTTCCTGGACCTTCTGCCTTCTCAGCAGAACATCACTCTGGCAGATCACACCACCAAATGTGACCACGAAAGGAGGGCTGCATTCAGAGTAGGCAGCATTTAGCTCTGGATCACTCTAGGGATTTCACTCCTCTCCCAATGGTAACAGACTCTTCATTATGTTCACTAACACTGACTTGTAAGTAGGCAAAATATGCAGAGACTGAAACATAAGCCTCGTAAGAATGTCTGAAATCATTCTGGGAACTGCTTTCCACAAGCTGAGAGCACCCATGGTTCTGGATACAGCTTCCATCAGACTGGGTATCTGGCAGGCCAAGAAAACATGCCCAAGCATTGACGTTCCTACATCCAAACAGTAGGAAGGGGCTTTGAAAATACACACACTCCTGCACACAGACAGCAGAGAATAGCAGGAAACAATTCCATCACTTTCAAGCAGAAAATACAAAATTCACCACCCATCAGTTTCTTACTTGGGTGTAATTACTGAGCATTACAATAACCTCGTTGCGTTGCTTATTATGCTAATCTTAATTGGCTTGCTGTTTCTTTGCACACCCTCCCATCTGTTTGCCCTTTTTGTCAGTTGACTCTCCTCTGGCACTTTGACTGCAAACTCTTTTGAGTTAAGGACTGATTTTCTGTTACAGGTGTAGAAAGCCTGGTCTAAAGAGGTCTTGGTCTCTGACTTGGTTTTTCAGAAACTGTCAAAACACAAATTAGCTGGTATCAAATGTATCTCAGGTTATTTTTGTTTCGCCGTTAAATCAACCTTAAAACAAATGCTACTAAACTGATAAAGGACTCTCTGTGACTACAAGTAGAAACATACCAGCTAATAGCGGTTACACAATCAAATCTGTAACATCATTTCCCTTTCCTTTAACTCTTTCTGTCCCCTTGCTTTTAAATATTTATTGAGTGATATGAGTGAAATTCTGTCTTGTTTGATTTCTCTGAAGTTCCAACACTTGCTAACAACCAAAGAACCGGTGAGCAGCAGATGTACAAGCTGTTAATGATCATGGCAAAATAAACACCCCAAATCAGACGCTTCTTTAGTAAATACCAGCTTCTATTTTGGTCTTTCTCTTTTCATAAGTTTGTTCCCTGAATACAGCTTAAATCAGTAAGGTCATTTCCCTGAGATAGCACTAATGACTACAGGGGACTAAGTGTCATCTGAATGCTGAGACCTGGAAATCTCCTCCCAGAAAACGATTTCCAAATCCCTGCATCAGGATGCAGCCAGAGGCCCTAAAGGACTATCTGTTAAATAACAAGCGTGCATCTCAGCTTGATGGAAATTCTCTTTCTATAATTGTCTGAGGTGGGTTTAGTTCACAACCATAGAGATGCAAGAGAATCAGCACAGCACCATCCATCTATATGAGGAAGGTAGTAAAATTGTATAGAAGATTTCATTACTAGTTTGTATCTTAATACAGCAAAGCACTAAGCCACAGTCTAAACAAAACCTAAAAGCTTCCTTTTTTAACAAAAATACCCTTTCTCCACACCTTTTCCAAAAGAAAACCATAGGAAAGAAAATGTAAATGAAAACCTGCTTGACCTCTATTGAGGGTGTTCATGAGAACAAAGACCTATTCCTGACCATCTCTAACAAATGCTTCTCAAGAGTGAGTTCAGATGGTGCAAAAGGCACACATCCTTCCTGTATTATTTCCAAATGCTGATAAACAAGCTGCCAACCAGCTCCAGAGTTCAGAGTCTGGGGGTAACACAGTAGGTAAAATTAAATCAAACGGCTCCTTTCCATACCCACTTCACAGCATTTTGCCCTAGTTTGCACTTGCAGTTACAGTGTTGAGCTGGCTAGATCCACACTGATTCACAGCCCTGCCTTTCACCCAGACCCTACAAAATTTTCAGAAGCAGCTTGCTAAATCAGTAGAGAAAAATATCCCAAACTTCTGTTACATTCTGTTAGGATCCAAGTTTGCTGCCAACAGGAGACAACTGTCTCCTTGCTCCCATACAGGCAGAAGGGTCACGCCAAGACTCAGACCCAGAGGTCATTTGGACATTACAGCTATATACATCTGTGCAAAGATCTGAATCAACAACCATCATCAAGGGAGTCTCAGATTCATGGGGCTTGAAATCCAGGCTAAAATTGAGATTTTACATTTCAGCTCCATCTCAAATCAGCAATGCAGCTGCTAAGCCTTAGCGTGCCTGAGCAGTATGTGGTAGGAGTGAAAAAAAAGCACAGTACAGCGTCTCCTGCTCTGCTTATTGTCAGTATAACCACTGGACACAGAAACTCATTCTTCAGAAGCACAAGACTTCGTAAGGCACAGAAATACCAGCCTCTGGGACAGGAGTGAGAAGACAACACATGGAGTAAGAAGCAAATTGTTCACCACAGATGCATATTTTATGTACTGCTCTGCTTTGGTAAGATGCACCTCTTACCCTTATGTTCTGAGGTGGGACCATGCTGAACCGTGTGAGCACCAACAGGCCCACCACCAGAGCAATCAGTTTGTAAAGAAGTGACAGCAAAGAGCCTGAATTCATTCCGTTATTGCCCAGTGATGGGCTTTTTCTCCCCTGACAGTTCAGAAATCTCATTTTGAGATTAGAAAAATCATTCTACATTTCTCCTGTCTCTAACAGCAGCACAGGCAGTAAAGACTCCAAATTGCATATTCAGGACTGTGCCTAGGAGTTCAAGTAGCAGATGTACCAGGCAGAAAAGACTGCAGGACACTCTTCCATAGTTTTACATGGTTTGCAGGGAGAAGCAGCATAAAGACTTGCTTTTGTCAAAATAATCAATTATCTTGAAAATACACTAGGGAACCATTCTTGAATAAGGATGGAGTTATTTTTACTTATTTGCTTCTCTGATCAAAACTACACTTAAAAATATATATTCTCTGGCTTTAAAAATCTTAGAAATACAGTACGTAACTCACCAGAGACAGCAGCACTGAAGGGAGTCTGTGCCAGTATCTAAATCTCTGGACAGAAATTCAATAAACACAAATATCAACACAACCCTGCAATAACAGGAAACAGTAGCAGGTGGGAAAACTGGCAGAAGCCAGTTTGGACCCCGTGCGTGTGCCTCTGAGGCTGTTTTTTCAGCCACACGACCCAGGCAGTGACACAACAGACTGCTGTCACTGTCACCCCACAGTGCAGCCCCATGCCTTCGAATCCACTCTGATCCAGGTTGGAGACTAAGAGCTTGCCTCTGCCAGCGTCACAGCAACTTCGAAGCAAACTGTTATTACTAATGATCCTCATTGGCTTTATTCATGGATAAGTATATACTTTTTTCTCATTTGCTATTTTCCTCTATTGGAATGAATTCAAGTGCTCTGCGAAGTTTGAGGCCAAACAGAGTGGCTGTACCCAGGCAGAGCACAGAGGAGGTTTTGTGCACAGCTGTAAATGCAACTCTGCTGACAAAGCTCAGTGCAAATTCACAACTCCTCCTACTGCTTCAGGTTCTTCTGAGCAGAGACTGAAAGTCATATCAACCTGTCAAATGACCTAAGGAAAGCGCAGAAAAATGATGCAAGGAGAGGTGCCAGGCCAAGCACTCCTCAGAGCCTTTGGGATCAATGCTGGTGCTTAGATCTCTAACGTAAGCAGTAGAGAGGTTACTTTGCCTACGCCCAACAGCAAAAATGAAAAAAGCTCTTGCCTTTTCATCGAACTCAAATCTTGTATTACAGCTGTCTTTGGAACATGCTCCCTGTTTGATGCTTAGGCAAGTTATTTAACCTCACAGGGCTCAGTTCCCTGTGGGGGAAACTACCTTTTCTAATTTTTCTCGCCTTTTACTTTTTTTCTGGGGAGAAGTTCTCTTCCTAAGTGTTTGTGCTGTACCTTTCACAACATTGCCCATTTTCAGCTGAGACACCTCAGTGATGCTGCAATGCACAAAAAAACAACTCTTAAACTAATCTGCTCCATGCATGGAGTCTGCTTCTAAAACAAGGCGGTACCGCGCTGCATGGGCATAACCCTCCTGCAGAGCAAAAGGCCAACAACCAAACCCCAAGACAAAACGTCCAGAACATGTGAAACACTTTCTGCTACCCTGCCCTTGTTGAAAAGTGAAATTTGAAAGAACCAGAGACCTCGAGCAAGACATCAGTTCAAGGGTGCCACTGGCAGACTGACTCTCCTAAGCATTTTGGCTGCTGGGCGCCACCCAGGGACAGCTCCATTAGCCCAAGGGAAAACCAGGCTGAACAGGGCTGGGAACTCTCCCAAGCAGAACTAGAGGAACGCTCCCTCACCTCTTCCCACCCCTCCTTTTTCATGTTTGCCTGAAGGTGTGAAGACAAAACAAGTTTGTGCCTTGCATATTTTAAAGGAATTGCTGTTCTATTTCAAAAGATGTTCCTGTCATCAGAGAGCACATACATATCACAGCCGGCAATACCTCCTTCGCATTTAAGTCTTCAATCTGACTGTATAAATATATATACTGTGGAACAGAAAACACTGACAGGTACACAGGAAGCCTGACAGGATAACCACTCCTCTGCCTACACGCACTAAGCCATTGTGTAAATAACTATTCAAGCTCATGGGCTTTTTTCTTTTGAAATACGTTCTATTTACTTGATTGTCTGTAATGACTCCTCTCTGAAATTGTTAAGCTCTATCACATAGAATCATATTTAGATGGGATTACACTTTTACACTCATATCAAGAAATAAGATGGCATTGCTCACCTAATGCTGTCACTTGGCATAAAGCATTCTCATTTGCTCAAATAATGGCAAAATTCCAGTCCTCGTGCCTGTAGCAAATAATATCTTAATCTACAAGCTATCCTGTATTTCTGAGGTCAGGCACAGAGCAAGGTGATATTCTTTACATTCTTTATGATTAATGCTCTGAAGTCTGGCCTTTTACGGCCTGAAGTGCAAAGAGAGATTTGAAACCATCTGGTTTTTTGTACCTAAACAGAGACTCTTTCTCAGGAGGCGAAAGCCCAATATTTTACTCAGAACTTGTTGCATCAAGTCAGAACAAGCTTCCATCCAGAACACTGGTGAATCTCTAACCACGACCTATACCAGAGGAAAGAAAAATGCAAGGACAGAGGCAGCATACAGGAACACTTCCCCAGAGCCCTGCCTCAGGCTGCAGCTCTTGGGCACTTCCTGAGCCGGAAGTGTCTTCACATTTCACAGCCTTTCATAGGTTTTATTCCCCATTTTCTCAGTTTTGAACTCATGCTGCCCACAATATGTCCTGTGGCAACAACATCCATTTGTCTGGAGAGAGTCCAGTGGAGGGCTACGAGGATGATGAGGGGACTGGAGCATCTGTCCTATGAGGAAAGGGTGAGGGAGCTGGGCTTGTTTAGCCTGAAGAAGAGAAGGCTGAGAAGGGACCTTATAAATGCTTATAAATATCTGAAGGGTGGGTGTCAGGAGGATGGGGTCAAACTCTTTTCAGTGGTACCCAGCAACAGGACAAGGGGCAACAGGCACAAACTGAAGCATAGGAAGTTCCGTCTGAACATGAGGAAGAAATTCTTCACTCTGAGGGTGACAGAGCACTGGAACAGCTTGCTCAGGGAGGTTGTGGAGTCTCCCTCTCCGGAGATATTCAAGACCCGCCTGGATGCAGTCCTGTGCAGCCTGCTCTAGGTGACCCTGCTTCAGCAGGGGGGTCAGACTAGATGCCCCACAGAGGTCCCTTCCAACCCCTACCATTCCGTGATTCTGTGATTCTTCAAGAAACCATTCCTTATTCACCCTTTTCCATGCAACTCCTAATTTTATGCTTACAAAATCTGTCAAGTCCATCCTCAGCCACATTTCACCAGACAGATCTACTGTATTTAACTACCCCTCATCTAGAAGCCATTCCCTATCTCCGATCCTCCCATCTCCATTCTCTGCATATTTTAGAGTCATTCTAGGCTTTTTGAGATGAGAGGCACCAGAAGTTTACACAACATTCAAGTGTCTTATTTTTGAGACATCAATGCCCTTCAGAGGAGGATCATGGGCTAAGTACAACAGAACAGAAGCATCCAAAAATCACTTGTGTGTTTAAAAGTCTTGGCCTTTAATTAATTTGCATTTATAGAAAGACAGTTTTTTCACACTGCTAGCTGTAATATATTTTAAGTCGGGAAATTTCAAATTAGGCCAGCAATTCACCTGTTCTTAGAACTTATCTCTGACCAGGGCAGATGCTTCAGAGAAGGCAAAGTCAATTCTAGAGTGCACAGTGAAATATATATTCCACACGGAAACTGTCTTCCAAACCCCATAAGTGCTTTAATTCTTAACACATTGAGATTTAAATTTTTATTATGTGCATGAAACTCAGGAACTGAAGAGACTCAAGAAACCTAAGTATCCTCAACACCAAGGTCTTTGGAAAAAGAAGAGGAACATAGGATCCCAAATTTCACACAGAATCTCAGAATGGTAGGGGTTGCGAGGGACCTCTGGAGATCATCTAGTCCAACCACCCTCCTAAAGCAGTTTCACCTAGAGCAGGTTGCACAGGACCTTGTCCAGGTGGGTTTTGAATATCTGCAGAGAAGGAGACTCCACAACCCCTCTGGGCAGCCTGTTCCAGTGCACTGTCGCCCTCAATGTAAAGCAGTTCTTCCTCTTGTTCAGATGGAACTTCTTATGCTTCAGTTTAGAAACATCTCATTTAGAAACATTTCATTTCAGTTTCGAAACATATACAACTGTTCTATTTATCTTCATTAAGATAACAAGTGCAAGCAGGTTAATTTCCTGGTATCTTCCTTTTTCATTGAAAAAGTGATCTTCCACCTTTTCTGGACACCATCTGTTGTTATTTTAAGGGAAATGGAAAATAGGAGCACACCACCTTCTCTGATCAAACTATGTTAAGTTATTCACATGCCAAAATGTCTTTTGACCTCAATAATCTGCACTATTCACCAATAAAACTCTTTCTGAGCTGTACAGAAATGCCAGTTGAACAGGACCAGTGATTCAGTCCCAGCCTCCGTACAGCCAAGTGGCCAGAGAGAGCCTTCAAAGCAGACAAACTTCAGGCTTATGCTCACCACTATTTTCCGCAGCTCAATTACAAATGCTGTTAATACACATGAAATTTTGAGCGCCAGTCAGGAATTTCGACAGCTTCAATGCAGTAGTGAATTTCACAGACTATCTTGCCTCTAACACAGATTTCTGACTTTGATCATATTTTTTCTGACCTTCCATTGCCTAGAAACGTCCTTTGTTCTTCTGTCCTGGAAGATGGTAACAGAGAGAGCCTAATCACTGCATCTTTACTGGGAGGACTGAAGGTATGAGAATATAAACATTATGCAAAATTCACAAGGAACAGGAAGGCAGCAACAAAAATGAGAGTTATTTAAAATTATTAATAAGGAGAGGGACATATTGGAAGACTTGCAATTTAAAAAGCAATAGCTTGTTAAGCTTGCTTTAATACCAGCTTAGTTCATTACTCATTACAGAGTGATAGGGAAAATAAAGCTGGAGGAACTGTTAATGATGCCAGAAGTCTGTATTATGCATTCTGTAGTTCCTAATCTCTTAAAAATAAAGGAAAAAAAAAAAAAGCTAATCATCTGTTCCTAGTCCCCTGATTTCATATCAAATTGCCAGCAAACAAATCCACGTAAGGGGAATTTTTTAGTTCCTTTTCTGCAGTAGTCTAATTAGATTCCACCAAGAAGTCTCTGAAAGCAACATAATTTCTTGTCTCAAAGCAGTTAGATGAGGCTTGCTCTCTTCATGTGAAAATGGTCTTTGCCATCCTACCTTCTTCTGCCGAAGTACTAGACAGTGGCCCACACTGCCCTGGCACAACCTACTTCTTGCTCAGTGCCTTCCAGGGTTGCATATGACCATCACCTCCTACAAGTGTAGTTTGAACCTGCTAGTCCACAAACTTAGAAGGCTTTTTTCTCCACTTCTGTTACAGATACTCTCTCTACAGTCAGTAAGGTGAAGCAGACCTTGGGCGACCTAATCAATGCATTTCTAGAGAGTTCTGGTTTCATTCAGCTGTTTCCCAAATCATCTACAACAGTGTTTTACCCAGCCTGACTAATTTTGACTGTTGGAAATGGTGTGAGCTGCGAGTAGAAAACTCTTCTTACATGATATTATAGGATGATAGCTACTACATGCAGCACTGCAAGAGGCAGCATTGTAGGACTGTAAAGTACACTCTCTCTTCTTGATGTCAATCAAATGCTCTTTCTCAAATCCTTTTTTCTAAGGATCCATCCAGTGACTACAATTCAAACAACACAAAGAGATTGTATATACACCCACTTCGAGGTCAGCACATGTCTTTCCTCTGATAAAGGCAAAATATTGATGAGAATAGTCAATTTGCTACCAACAACAGAAACTTGCCAGTCCCTTTTTTTCCACTCTCACATGTAGCAAGACACATAGCATGCTTTGGGAGGATCACAAAAATCTGCTTTACACTGACAGGTAATTTATTTCATAAGCCTCATTGAAAATAACAGGACTTAACTCTTGACAAGCAATTCCATGTGCTCCTTCCATGCATATCTTCGAAGCATCTCTGATTACTTCACAGATGCAAACAAGTCTTCATTAATTACATGCATTAATGCACAGCTAAATATAGCGCACTCAGAGCAACTGGATCTTCTTTCTGCCTTACAAATTTCTGAAAACTTCTTAGCTGAATTCTGATAACAAAGACATTAGGAATACAATTTTGTAAGCAAAATTGTCACAGCAGACAAAAATGTCATCCCACTGGCATCATCAAAACACAGACCTCCACCAAATGAGCCTAGTCCTGTAACAATCCTACTCCAAAAAATGCCTGGTATTAGAATGTAATCTACCTCATTTAAAATGAGATCATAAGGTCTTCAAGAGTTGGTAAAGATCCCTAAATGACCACCCATGCCCTTTTTTACTATTTAGGAGAACTACACTGTCATAATCGGAGGCACTAAAAGGTGTGATTTCTGAAGTGCAGGAAAACAGAATCTAAAGGCTACATGTAACTGTGCACCCACTGAAGCATTTAAAATAAGATCCTTGAAATCAGTGGTGCAACATTAGGTCCCAAAATAACTTCCTTGAGACTTCAGTGCAAGAAACAGAATCCTTCCTTCCTGCTGGCAGAGGGGATGCTCTCTCACTGGCCGTGACAGTTCTGGGTTCTATGGAAGTGTGCAAGCACAACTAGTTTTATTGACTTACAGGATCAAAACATTAACGTACTTGTTTCAGCAGTTCTAGAATATATGAAAAATCAATTAAACTAAGCAAAACAATTGGCTTTGAAGTATTCACTGTGCACTTGGGAAGGGCCATGTAAAGGAAGGAGAATATAGTGTTTTACATTGCCTTTACTTGCAGGCTTGCAGCGGAGAGGTGGGAGGGTGGAAACACCTCCCTGCGAGTTTGTATGTGGTTTGTAAATACTACTGAAAGGAGGTGGCAATGAGAAAACACACATTTTAGACAGGCAGAAACTTGCAGATCGTTGCCAAAACAAAAAAGAAGAGAGAAAAGAACAAAATAATCTGTAAGTGCTTTTCCCTACCACTTCCTATTTGGTAGATGGACAGACTTGGAGAAGGGCCTTCTGTAAAGCTAGTTAAGTCAGCTTTTTTCCAGTTGCTTTAACTGGCTTTTGAAGAGGCTTAGCTTTTAGATCTTACTATTCATAACAATCAGGATCATTACAGTAGTGCTTGAGGACCAAGCAAGAATGAAACCCCACTGCTTTAAGCACAATGCAAACAAAACAAAAAAACTTCTTAGCAAAGCTTTGTATCAAATTAAAAGAGGAAAAAGAGAAGGAAGATAATTTACAATGATCTGCACTGTATCTGCTGTTTTGCCACCTGAAAACCAGACATGGCCAAAGGAAGTGGAAACATATTTCTGCTCTAGCTGCCTTATGCTATTCAAGAGCTGCATACAGCAGCTCTGCAATGCATAGTGCAGGGCATAAAGTAAAATACAGTCATTACGATCTTCCCATTCCCTGAAACTACACAGACAGGTAAAGGATAAGACCCTGTGCATTTAAACCATGCCGTATAGACTTTAAAGAGCATGTGTAATTTGACAGAGCAGTCCCATCTGCTTCCAGTAACTGCAAGGTAATACAAAGCACATTCTTTGGTAATATCATAGAGGAAACGTGCTTTCAAGGGACTTGAAAATATTTACATGCCAATCTCTCTAACCAACAAGAACAAATCAAAATCTAAGATAGAGCTGATGAAATTTTAGTGAAATTCTTCATATGTTTTGAGACCTTGTGTTGGTTAAAATATGCATTAATATGCATTAAAGAAGCCCCAGAGCATTCTTAGTTCCAGCTGAATTATTGGCTTACAGAATGGCAACCACTTGTGAAGACCTCACAGGAAATTACGCCGTACCTCTGGAAAGGAAAAAATAAAAAAAAAAGAGGAGTATGAAATCACATTGTGTCACTGTAGAACAATGCCCCAGTCAGATCCAATCAGAGAACTGGAGAGAAACTGAACAGAGTACCAGAAAAGTTACAGAAGATTAGATTGATCCTAAATCAAGAAAAAATCTAGGAGAGCAGAACAAAAAATCAATCCACACTGCACAGAACAAAGAAATAGTCTGCCAGAGTCCACAAGAAAGTCCACGAGATCTTATCTGGAGTGGATAATATGCACTCATACTAGTATTTATTCTTCTACAATAGAATAGGTTAGAATTTAAAGGGAGAACAGGAAGTTGGAAGTAAACAAAAAAAAACCCCAGATACACTCAATATATAAAAATACAATTTTTATGTAACTTGCTCATTTCAAAGTGTTGTAAATCACCTTCCTGCAAGAGAGTCAATGACAACCTAAGGGAACCTGTAAGTTTTACAGCAGCATAAGTAGAGAGGAAATGGCTTAGAGAGGAAGAGAGAGAAAAAGTATTGGGAAAAGAAAATCCGACAGTGTCAAACATGATAGTGTCTGTTTGGAGGAATAAGGGAATTATTGTGTGAGCTAAGAGAGTAGCAGGCTTGAATGCATCTTTCTATGGAGATTGAAAGTTTTCTTCCTCCACAACAATAACAAGCATTGAACCAGATGGAAATAATCCGATGGCATCAAAGTATCACTAGAAACAATTCTATTGGAGGGGAACACTGCTTTCTAGCTATCCTCACCTTCTACACTAGCTGACCAGTATCTTAAACGGCTGTTTCAGTGAGCACACAGAGCTTTATTTTTAAAGGTCAGAATAGATCATTACAACCACCTAGAACCTGAACTTGTGAGTAACACCAGGAACAAGTAGTGCTGTACTCTCCAAGGTTCACATCCACGGACACCATGTCAGCTATGCTAAGAAAGAAAGTGCCTCGAACTCTTTTCAGCACTTGCCCCAGAATCCTTACCCAAACCGATACCCTCACATACACCCACACCCCAGAAGACTGATGCCAATGCCTCTGTAACAATTTCTTAAAGAAAACGTCGAGTCTCACATGCTAGATGGTTACATATTCAAATCTACACTGCCTTATTTGTTTAGCCCTTACACGTACTGACACCGAAATCCACAATCCCATTTTTTTCACACCAAATAGCACCCTTTCCTAAGCCTTTTTTTTTCTAGCAACATGAATATAGTCTGTAAATCCTCTTCCTACCAAGGGCCCTGCTCTCCTCATCTGTATTCACTGCTGCCTTCACCTGAAGAGGGCTGCTGCACGTCAGCTATCGATTTCTATAGGCCGTTTCCTGTCATCAGCACTAAGGGATTGCTTGTTAAGCGAACAGGGGAAAAGTCGAGCATGTGGGCAGAGTTATTTATCATAGAAATGAACAGCTTTGCAATGAGAGGTGAGGCTGGAAAGGAGGAGGAGGAGGAATTCAACCAGGGTTGACGGATGCTGGCGCCCAGGCAAAGCCCAGGGTTCTGGAAGGGCCAGTGAAATCAATTATTTGCTATGGCTGGATTCCCAGAGAAATCATGTTTAAGCTCGATCTTTAACCTGAGAGTGAACTTGGTCTTCACGATTAGTGGGGAGCAACAAAGATGAAGAAGCTGTTGGATTAAGTATCTCTTACCCTTTTTGGATTAGGTCATTGCTACCGTAGAGTGCACTAGAGCTCAGAAAACAACCCTTACAGAGAAAACGCAGAGCAGTATTGATTCCCTAGCACTGCTACAGACACTTACGGTCTGTAATGAAGTTTAATGAAAGTAATGAAGCAAAGAACAGAGCTTTTCCTCTAGAGAGCTGAGCAGCCCCACACCTACCAGCTCCATGCAAAGCTGCAGTACAAACAATTTTCTTTCACCCACCCATGAATAGTTTCCAACTGGCAGAAAACACCAAGGTATCTACAGGTGTTCGCTGGTTAATTAAGTAATTGGAAGGCATCATACTTCTACATAAACACCTTCAAGAGTCATTTGACAGTTTGTCACCTTTCTATAAGATTTCCTGTCCTGGAAGTTAGATCAGCTTCCTGGGAACAGCAGTCTGTAGAGAACGGTGTCACAGAAAACTCTTAGGGGCTACAGTCATAGTCATATTCCTATAGCCTACAATACTTTTGGTCCTAACAGCATCCAGATCAGTACCAATATTTAATAGCATGGCTTAAACAAAATGAGGTGAAGGAAGGGAAATAGAAACACCACCACAAACAGTTAAATAAATTACGTTTGGCGAAACATCCTAAGTAAGATGCTTCACATCCCCCTAGGATGCCTCTCCTCTGCTTTCTTACACACTACCCCATGAACAAGAGTAAATTGGTTCTGATTACTTGCTAAAAATAGAAGACATCAATAAAAGTAGCTTCCAACTTCTTTAACCACTTCATACTGTGGAAAATGTGCTGTTATAGGAAGAAGGTTTGAACATGCAAGTCTATTTCCGTCTCTTAGTTATCTGCACTCTCAGAGATAAACACTGACAATGCAGGTGGTGTACTCCTGCAAGATACCATTTTAAATGGGCCTCATCATGTCCCTCGCGTTGTGCACAAGAGCCTCCACAACTAATTCAGAACAGCACATTGCTGCTTTCAAGACCACTACAGTTGTGCATATTGCTAGAGATTTGGCTCCTCACACTCTTTTGTTGATTATCTGAAAATAATTATGCACCTAAAGATACACACAGACACGAAGATACCTACTTCATATTTTCGTTCCTCAACACCTTTAAAAACCTGGCTTTCTCTCCTTTGGGCATCCAGCAGAAAACTGGCCTCAATCTCCTTTTTGTTTTTTTTAATTTCTTTTGCAGCAGCAATCTGACATCCTGGTGCCCAGCAGTGATATTAATCATCGAAACACTCTTCTGTTCCCCCAGCTTCTCTTAACCTGAGAATTTGTTAAGTAGAAAGAGTTGAGCTCAGAGAGCAGTTGACAAAACACAGTTCTCCTAGCTGCATGAATGTCAGACTGAAATGCTGCTACAACCTTTTCCCCTTGCTGCCCCTGCCCCAGCCCCCCCAAAAAAAAGAAAAAAAAAAAGAGGATAATAAGCACAAGGCTACCGGGGAAAAGTATATTTCCCAGGCAGAAGCAGTTCAGCTTGTGAACACAATTACACAATTGGGGCATTTTTACTGAAGCTCTTTAAGGGATGGGATCACGGAGTATGTCACCTACCTTCCATGCCATGTCTACTTATCATTAAGGAGTTTCTTCAAGCTTTCTGTCCAAGGCAGATTTTTCACTAAGAATGTGTATTAAGTGGCTTAGGGCTTTAAGGTTACAAGACCAAGCAGTTTGAGTGAGGAGTCTCCGGAAGAACTGCAACATTAAACACAGCAAGTATTTGACTTTCAGAGGAAAGTGCCATCAGTCTTGAACTCAAGGGCCGGGGCAGGGGGAACAAAGGAAGCCTCTACTGCTGTCTTCTGTTTGTCAGACCAAATGCTGATGCCTTTTCACATAGATTAGTAATTCACACTAGAAAAAAAATTCACAAAAATCAGTAGGGCCACCAACTGAACACAACAGTATTCAATGCAGGTAAGAAAAATAGTATTCACAGAAATTCGGTCACTGAAAGCCTGACCCTGCTCGATTCAGAATACATAAGCCAGTACCTTTGAACTAAGGTCTCAATCCACAATAAAATTACCTTGGTTTAAATGGTTACGACTCATCAGTTCATCTGCTGTGACACTGCCTGTGCGCTTTCAGCAACAGCAACTTCAAAAAATATGAATTTTTCATTATGAGTCAAGCTAAGCAGAGATACCTCAAATATATCATGGATTGTAAGTGTATACATAGACTACCATCAGCACTCAGCTGACATGATAATTCAATCATGCATCAAAGGCCTACATTTTAACCAATATAAAAACTGCTATGATATAAAGGCTGATGCATAGCACCAAACTAACATTATTGTTGTTAATCTGTCACCTAGGTACAAGACAAATTCCAGGTTGGGGGGGGTCTTGTCTTTTAACAGGACCTCCATACAGTGACATGAAAATGTGGGTATTTCCACTTAAAAGAATTATGATTAGCAATGCTGTTGGTGGCTCTACAATTTAAAGGATGCTTCTCAGTAAACAGAACGATACAGATTGTCATCAGGTCCAACTCCCCGCTCAAATCAAGACCAGCTTAGATGCAAAATGGAAAATTGGATGCAAAAGAAAGACCAGTGCAAGAAAAGAAGAAAAGGAACTAGAAATTAATGAAAGAAAAGCAGCAGGATGGAGGAGACAAAAAAAAGAAAAAAGAAAAGAGTACAGAATGGCGCTAGGTTGCCCTGAATTCTCATCATGATACTATATAGACTTCACAGACCACAACTGCTGCTGCTAAAAAGATACAGACCGTAGGCGGGGGAATAGATGGATGATGGTGAAACAGCCAGATTAATGTTAGGACAGGAAAGGAAAAAGGAAAAGGAGAATTCAAAGAGGCAGCGAAAGGAGAGCTTTAAACTTGCCTTTATTTTATGGCATAGGTAAACTCTGAATGCAGGATTATCTCTGGTAATAATTCCTACTTGCCAGCTAGTGCCTACTCCTGTCTAGACCTACAACAGGTGTCAGATAAACTCTCTTCTAAATGGGTGATAAGGGCAAGGAATCTCAGAAAGTCAACACAAAGGAACTCTACATCACCACTGACTTCTCCCACTTCTTTGCTCCTGTTTACTCTGAAAAGAAGTGCGCCTAGATCTCTGGAGTGAGTGTCCATCTGGCACCTCTTCCAAAAAGCAAAGGCAAGGCATTGCAGCATCTGATACCCTAGCAGCTCTGTTACACTTTCTCTGTGGGAGAAGTAAAACCAAATATTATAGTAAAAGCAAATATTTCATTAATATAAGCTTCCTAACAATTTGCTGAAGCAGGGAAGAGTGTAAGCTTACCTACAGTTGAAATGCAGTCCTGCCTGCACCTATTCCATTGAACAAACCAACACACCAACACAAAAGGAATGAAAAATTCTGTATGTCATTGAAAGATATAATGATACTGAAGTGGTCAAGCTGTATTACATACTGAAATTCATCAAGGATCAAAGTCATTCTTTAACTAAAAGACTGTCACTTACGAATCTTTCAAATGTTCTAAACCTGTCTTATATTTTGGACAAAGCCTTCACTTCTAAAGGTGTATTTGTCCCCCAGCTGCCAAACTGGACACTTTTATAGTGTCTGTCTCATAAGGATGCCTCTGCTCACAACATTCGATGGTTCCTGACATCCTCCTCAGCTACTCTAAACCACATTCAGTTCACTGGCCTGAGCAGCAGCAGAAACGGTGCTGCAATTAAGTGAGATCTGGTGAAGGTTTCTGCCAACACTGTTTCCATGTAAAGCTCTTGGAGAAAGGTTGAGAAAAGTGAGTGCACCTTTTCTCCACATTCTGGTTAGCAAGATACAAAGCACCAGCGTCCTGGGTTCGGCCAGGAGAGGGTTAATTTTCACCAGAATCCAGGAAGGGGCACAGCCAGGGGGGCTGACCCAACCCCAACCTGGCCAAACAGAGCAGGGTATTCCATACCATGTGCCATCATGCTGGGTTC
>Ga0065711_1039330_pt1 | contig 17931 bp, 13 predicted proteins | sample Hoacrofraction12_FD_59098 | JGI IMG/M metagenome (GOLD analysis project Ga0065711, IMG submission 59098) | Hoatzin crop microbial communities from Cojedes, Venezuela - Epithelial fraction 12 v2 (version 2) | ecosystem: Host-associated > Birds > Digestive system > Esophagus > Crop | place...
AAGACCCGCCTGGACAAGGTCCTGTGCAGCCTGCTGTAGGTGACACTGCTTCGGCAGGAGGGTTGGACTAGATGACCCACAGAGGTCCCTTCCAACCCCTACCATTCTGTGATTCGGTGACAGGTCATTATATAAAAGTGGTTTTGATGAATTGAATTACATTCAGGAATACTGAGATAGTCAGGCATTTTGATCGTTTCTGATGTTTTCTCTTTTTAATTCTCCTAGACATCTGGATTCAGTTTTCTTATACAATTTGTAAAACAACAAAGTAAAGTCAAGGGGGATTTAAGTGTTTGCTTTTATGTGGAAATCAAACAGAAAAATGTTCCTATGTAAGTACTTTTTGTATATAATAACAAGGTTGCTTATATGTTTTAGGCCTGTATATGTACATGAAACCATGCTATTTGAAAGTGTTGCTGATACAATTTTTTGGATATTATTTAGCAAATGACAGATGGTTTGGCATCTTCCGTTGAAATCAACTACAGAAGTATTAGAAGGTTTTTTTCTGTATAAATGTGAAGCTTGAAAGAAAGCCTTCCATTTTGCTAGTGCTTTCATAAACCAGATACACAAGAGATGAAGATTATGTGTAATACTTTATTTTCTTGGTATGGTTTCTAGTGAGTCTGTACAGCCAAGAAAAATGATAGACACATGTAGAAAAGAGAGTGAGCATGGAATACTGAAGTGGCAGCACCTCAGGAAAGCTATTTGTTTTACAAAAGGGATTTTGCAGTTCTGGCTCAGCATTGGTTCCTGGCCGCATCATGTAGCCAGTTTGTGGCCAGTTATGATTCGTGGAGCTGGTCCAACTTTCTACTTTTCTCTGCAATTGCCAGTGTTTCCAATTGGCAAATAGGTATTTTCCAGGAAATCTTACACTGCCTTTTCTATGTTGAAGCCTTTCTGTCTGTGTTCCTTCATAGACTTAGTTTTAGGATAGCATATACTGGAGTTTGCAGGATGAGGATGTTCATTGTTTTGGCAGCTGTCATTAAAGCAGAATGCATTTGGCACCAAGTAGTATGCGATTGGTTTTGAGATTGTCCTCACCTACAGTAAGAAATAATTGAATTTTATTAAATTAATGGAAGTTTATACACTCTTATAAGTGTTTCTCTATTAACAGTACATAGGAGTTATTAGTGCATAGTTACATAGTTGAATCTGGTTCATTCTGGTTCATTTTGACAGTGAAAAGCAGGGTGTTCCTGTACTTAGATTTCAGTCCAAAACTGAAAATGAAAAATCTTGGGGATTGTCTGGCTCTGTGTAGATGCTTCAGCTGTAGATAACTCAGCAAATGCAGAATTTTTAGTTTTAGATTTTGAATGCTTTTATAATAGTAAGTTTAAACAGCAAAGACATGCAAAAAGATATGATTTAGAAAGCTGAGGTTGATTGAGGTCAGAAATCAGAGAGTCTGTTCATATTCACACTCTTGAAAGATTGAGGCAGCTGAGAGATGGGAGTGCCTTTCTTTCCTTCTTCCCACCCGGTGTTCCAAACTTTGAGAAATTTATAAAGGTTGATGTTTAGATCGTATGTATGTAAATCTACAATACTTTATATATATATGTGTGTGTGCATGAATGTATTCTTCATATATAAAGTGCACAGTTTCTGCAGTGAAAAATAGTGTTTTATTTTTAGAAAATCTATGGCTACAAATTAATTTCCTTTGCAACTTCCCCATCAAACAAACAGCCTGCTATTCCTCATTCCCAACCAAAACAAAGTTAAACTGGTATATTAATTTAGACAGTTTTCCTGTGAATAATAGGTGCCAGGCCTCTGCCACAAGTGTTTTTAATCTGCCAGGTTACTAAATAAGTCTCTGTGCATAAAACATGAAAGGATATCTTTTAAAAAATACTGTAATTTTTGCAGTGATAAAGTTGGTGGTATTTTTCCTCTGCAATTGTTATATTTCAATTTTACAGAGTAAGAATTTGAGTCTCTTGTACTCTGTCATCTCTGTGAATTGCACAGCATAGTAAACTGGTGTGCGTAATTACACTAAGCGTAGCTATCTCAGGAGGAGAGGCAAAGGAGACAAAACTGGCAAGCAGTTTTAGGATTCAGCACAATGCAACACAAAAATATTGCCTGTTTGAGCAAGTTTTTACACCTAAACTAATTTTGATGTAGTGCCTCTCTAAAATACAGCCTTTTGTAGCACAGGATGGTGCCAGTTGTGCTATAATGTAAATTTACATAGTTTATGTAGCTGAAAATGAACAAATTGTGTATAAATAGAACAGTGAAAAAAGTTAGGAAGTATCCTGCAGGAAGCAGGTATCAAGTTTACTGACAGTTGTGTTGATGGTAGCCATGGGCAGTTCAGCCTAATCGTTTCAACTGAGCGCTGACAACTCAGAAATGAAATCTTTGCTCTGTGATAAAAGGAAACAGGACTGACAAAACATGTGACTAATCTTCCCTTTTCCATCTGTTTCCGTATACCTATTAGAATAGATAATTGTTCTGGCTCTGATTTTCCAGTGTGCTGTGGTCCACCAGGCTCTGCTGACGTTGTTGGTGTGACACCATGTATTTTCGTGTGCTCTGCTGGCATTGATGATTCTATTACAGAACTACAGTGGTGAATATAAACAGATCTATGTTAATTTTAAAGTCTGCTAGAAACACATGACAAAGGAATCAATTCTGAAGAGGAAAAGGGCAGATACTGTAATGTCAGAAATTTTAATTTTGGCGTTTGAAGATGGCACCTTTTTTTTTTCTAAATCCGAAGCTAATACATGCATCCCATCTTCCTTTGTTTCAAATGCTGTGCCTTCCAATCATTACAGCAGTGTCCCTTTCACTTGAGTGTCTACTACATAGCTGAAATGGCTTGTAAGTATTGTGTATATGACAAAATAGAGAATTAGGACCCAAAGTTTGATTTCTACCTCTTCAGGCAATTTAAACAACAGTTAAAGGGTTTCTGCTATGTGGATCCTAGAGGTTGTAAGGCTCAAGTGCAAAATCAGTACTTTCCTAATAGGATGATACAAATTTGAGTTCACCTGTTTTCAGCCAAGAGAAAGCGTTACCATCTAGTCTACCTAAAAATAAGCCCTAACACTTCCCTCAGTAACTTCCTTGTCTTGTCTGTGGCTTCTTTTTGAGCTACAGCATCTTGTTCAGAGACGCAAAGTCTCGGTTTGAAAGTTGTGGTGTTAAGAAATATTACAAATAAAGTATTCCAGCAGCTACTTATTTCCACTGAGAAAATGTGTAGTTGTTTTTTCTTTAGTCTGCAGAAAATTAAATTGTTTTCTGCATAGTTGTAATTCTCTTAAATGGCTGTGTTTTGAAAATTGGGTGTACTTGTTTAGGGGGGAAAAAAAAGAAAAGCCTCCAGAGCTCTGCCTTTTTCTGTATTTAAGTTCTGCTGTGTTTTGATGGATTGATTTAACATCTCACTAAGTCAGTGGTTCAGGGGCATTTTCATAGTCCTGAGTTGCTTTTGTGCCTTTTGTCAGTGGGAATAGTTAAACACAGTCTTGATTCTGTTGTGGGTTTTTTGTTTTTGTTTGGTTTTTTTTGACTCCACTTTTATTCTTTTTTTATGATGCATTCCAACAGTCATTTTCAAGTAATAAATATAATTGCTATAGCAAAACAGAGTATCACAGTTTGACATCGAAGTTATTTAAATTTTGGAAGAAGTTCTTAAAAAATGTTTCATTTTCGCACTGTTTGAAATGTACACAAGCTTTTCTTTGTTAGGTTGGATGAGTGAGATCTGCTTGTCTGCTCGAGCTACTTCGTGCGTTTCCAGGGTATTTCCACACAAATACACTTAAGCAGCTTTTAGAGGGAGTCTGTTCTGTAACAGGAACTCCCAAGTGAGCCACAGCTTTTGAGTGAAAAGGGGGAGAAGCTTTGAAAAAGTCATCAGGTCTTTGAATTGGGAAAAGGGGATGTCAGGTGGAATAGTTCAGGAGAAGTTCCTGTCCCTTTTCCATGCGAGTTAACATCTCTGGTTTAGACTGAACAGTGTATGGCAAGGGGACTCAGTAAATTGCTGTTAGGTATGTGCTCTTTCAGTATTTCCAGGCACTTGAGCCTGTGAGGCCCCTTGATGGAAACTCCCAGTACTTCTTTTTTCTTGTATGTATGCAGGGAGAAATTGGATTCACGTTAGTAAAAAGGATGAGTGTCTGAATCATGAGTTGTGAGAGAAAGCGCACTGCCTGCCTTTCCAGTTGTCATTTTTAAACTACATGTTAATTTGGATAATAATTGCAGGTTCTTGGTGTTTTTGTTTTCTGCTGTTGTCCCCTGTCCCGTGTGTTGTCCCCATGTGTTGTCGTCCATCCGTGTGTCGTGTGTGTGTCCGTTCCCCCCCCGCCCCGTTCTGGAGTGCCTGGAACACACAGTAAGGATCAGCTTGTCAGGACAACACGTTTTAAGAACTGAAACAATAAGTGAGAAAAGCAGCCTCTTAAACAGCACTTCAAGTTTGTTCCCATTACTTAGGTGTAAAAACTTTGTTTTAGGAAGATGAAAGTGTTGGTTCTTGAATGTGCTTGTACATCGAGACAGTCATCCTGCTAAGTCAGCGTTCTTTTCACGCTAGATGTCAGTGTTAACGTACCTGTTCTGTAACCCCAGGTGTAGTCATTCTGTTGTCTTTGTGGGTACGCCTGTATTTAATACTTCAGTTACAATTTCTGGTCATAAGACAGGAACTGCAAATAACGCTTTGTATGTTGACCCTTAATGGGTGGCTGTCTGTAACTCTTTTTGTTGTGAAACTCCTGTTCTTTTTGCCCTCTGTTGCACCAAGTAAATCCAGGAGAACCAGGTTGGTCTTTGTTAAAATGTTGCCAATACCCAGATTTCTCTTGCATCTTAGTTTTGAATAAGATGGCCTTGAAAACCTGAGAGATAGTAGGTGGGTGATAATTGCATCACTCAAAAGTAAATCCACTGGGGACAACATACTTGGTTTTTCATCCCTTCAAACTGTAAATAATTAGATGACTAGCAGTAATTCATAAGATGTCTCTTAAGGTCATTTGTTAATGTGTTACTTGAGCGTGTTCTGAGACTCCTCAAAGGCATGTGGCTATTTGCCTTGTTTCAGTTTACAAAAAAATTGTTTTGAATTGCCTGTGTTTCATCTGGGGCTTTATAAATGGTGCCCATAGTGTAACCGTAATGTCAATTTCCTGGTGGTTGAAACTAGTCTCGTATATCAGGAAGTACGGTCTCTGTTTTCTGCCTGCGGCTGTAAGAGTGACCACAGCCTATCTTCCTGGGTAAAAACCCTCAGTGAAGGTGTTGTGGTTAGTAATAATAAATAGCGTGACATGGTAAGCACTGTTCTTTTTATGTCTTTAGCTTCTGTAGAACCTGTTATTCTGTTACTCCATAAATAAATCACTGCTTATTTACGTTCTTTTTAGTGTATTTTTCTTTCAGGATTTTAGTTGTCAGTAGGTTTGTTACACTGTGCTCTCTTCAATAACACCTCTTAAGTGTCCAGAAGTACTTCCTTTGATATCAAGAGAACAGGAGCTGCATTTGGTATTTTGGGGAGCTTGAGCTCAAAGGAGGCAGCAGCTGGGTTCAAGGCCTAAGGTTTTATTGAAATATAAGCACAAATGTTTTTTTGGGCAAGTTTTATTGCAAGAGTAGATGTATCACAAACATTTATTGGTGCCATTTTCTCACAGTGAGAAGTAGTATACTTCTAAAATAACACATGTAGTTCCTCTAAGTTGTCAGTGGCTGGAGAGGCTCAGGCAGTGGCAGGGGGGGCTCGGTAGGTTGACCCAGCTGTGTTCCTGTAGTTGAGGAACTTGGTGGCCACAGAGACCAGCTGAGTGCAGGTGGGAGTGCTGTAGAGATGCTCCATATTTGGAGTTTGTGTGACTGTATCTACAAATTAAGAAGTGTGCATCCATTTTTGGATATATATTTGGAAGGGAAGTGTTGGCCATATGATTAGAAACACGGTATATGTTTCGTGTGAAGTTTTAAAGGCAAAACAGCAGAGTTCGATCATGTAATTTCACTTTTATTTTGAGTGTAGCTGTAATGCAACTGAACAAATGCGTTTTTCCAAGAGTAGGAAAGAGAAGCTATAGTTTTCAAATTTTCTTTGTAATTTCAGAAAGCTGCACATCTGCAAAAGTTGTTGCTGCTGTTGATGTGAACACTCTTGCCAATGAAGTTTATAAGCACAACTTTCCCAGCATACCACTATGGGCAAAGACAATTGAGGTGAGTAATCAATGTCTTTTTTACTCTAGTATGGCATTTGTAGAATTAAGTTATATTCACTGTGCTTATTTAGTAAGAAGAGAAACAAAAGGGTTTAATTTATGTTGTTATGAATAGAGTGGTTTTACAATAACTTTGATTTCTTATGCTACGGTTGCTTGTTGAAGTTAGAGGGATGCTCTCACTGCAGCCTTTTCCTGAAAGTCTTGGCTGCAGCATCAAGAAAGGTTACATGAATGTCAAGAGGAATGCTTATCACCAACAAAGGAATGACAAAGATCATATTTTTAAATTAAAAAAAATATTTTCATGGATTTTTAAAGAATTTAATTAAATCACTTGGAGGCATGCCTTCATTTTGTAGTTATAGTTGAGCTCAGTAAAACACAAGACAATATACTGGATGGGACACTCTTGCATTTTTTTGTGGGCTCAGTAGATCAAATTTTTTAGGAATTCTGTCCCTTTTCCAATTTGTTTTTAGAAGAGCTAGGTAAAATTGGATTCTGTTTTAATAATTGAGGGGAAAACCAGGTGTGTCATTTTGCCTGGATTGAGTTAGAAATTACTGTATGCTGCTGCTTTTACAGTTTTACAACGTGACTGTAGAAGGTACTGAATTTAAGACACCAGCTTAAGTAAGACTTCAATAGGCCACTATAGGTCGCTCAGTAATAACAGGCTAAATGATAGTTTTGTATGGAAAAGAAGAAGAATGCTTGCCTATGTCTCCTTATAATAGATATGAGCAGATTACAGTCACTAAAACCTTCTATAAATTTGTTGGAAAAAGAAAAAACTTTTGTCTAGTTTCTGTGGGCAGTTATATTACATTTGCTATATAGATATTCCTCAAAATATGTAAGGCAGTGATTTCTTTGTCCAGCTTGTAGTTACTTAATCATTATACTTTTTCTCTCCTCTTGGCCCCTTAATGTGTTCTCTTTCTAGTGTTAGTTACAATTTAGTCTAGAGGAACTTCTATGTGTGTAACTAATTTGTGCCACAGACCTAATTCTTTCTCTCTGAACAGAAATACTTTTGCAGTGTAGGGCTTTCAGCCATATAATATCTTCGAGGGATTTTTACTGGGCAAAAACTGGGATGAGGGAAACTTTATAGGATGTGTTAAGAGCAAGCTCCTAAGAGTTAAAATCCAATTGAACCTGTAAAAATTATCATGTTAACACTTGACCTGCTTTTCTGTTCAGATATTTTGTCTTTTGAGAAGATCTAATATTTTTTCACCTGTTTTGAATATGTTAATATTGTTTCTGATATGCAAAGACTTAATATCTGAATAATGAAACTTATTTGGAGGAGGGATGGGGAGAAATAACTAGTCAGTATTTTGATGTGATCTACCGAAAGAACTGCGCTACACACCTCTTCTGAAAGAATGAGTAGATAAAAACCTCGAGATGGTTGATGCTAACATCATTAGTGTTTTTGATTCGTATTCAAATCAATTAATGCATATTTGCATTGTATGGTTTGCCAAGGTAGAAAAGATTGGAATTATTAGGTTAAATGGGAGATCAGGTAGTTTTTTGCTAGGTGAAGCGTATAGTGGAAGTAAGAGGGATAGTTTGATCTGGAAGATGACTTGAGAGTTTCATACAGTTTACAACACTCAACATTCTTCTATTTTTTTTCCTTATTCAGGGCATAACACTGAAAGAATTTGACAGATTATCTTTTGATATGATTTTGATGAGTCCTCCCTGTCAGCCATTTACAAGGTAGATATAGCACACTTTGGAGAAAAGTGCAGTTATTACAGTATGTTATTACTGTTAAAGGAGAAATGTTTTCAGAAGTGCCACTATGTGTGGTTTATCTGTGTATCTTTCTCTTCCCAAGCAAAAGTGTTGTAGATCTGTTCATGATGGTGTTACTGAAGTGGAAGAAATACAGCAATTTGAATCTTAATTTAAACTGAATTAAAATAGATGTAAGAAACATGATCAATAATTAAGTAAGCTTCTTGCAGCACCTGTTCTGCATGCAGTGAAATTAGAAGATTTTGCTGTTCGGGAGTGCTTTCTTTCCCTTCAGATATCAATCTAATTTTTTTCTGGGGAAACTCCAGAAGGAGGATTGGAGTTTCTCACTCCTGCCTGAGACGAAGAGTGTAATCTGGTTTTATCTGTACTTTGAAAATTGCACATGCACACAAATAGTTTATTCTGAGGAGTGTTCTATTTTAGCCAAGAGTAGGAGGGTAACGGCTTTGAAATGATTTTGTGGATGATACAGAGAAATATCTTGCTGATTAAGAGCTGAACTTACTGAGATGTTATCTGTCATATTAGTTTCAAATTAATATTGCTTGACAGCAGTGACCAGTGAAGGTAAAATTCTAGTACCTGTACTCGTGCAAAGTAGTAGCTTCATGAAAAAGTCTGTTCATGGTGATGAAACTGCCTGTTTAAGAAAGTGTATCTCATTGAATGCTCCAAGACTAAAAAGAAATCCCTTCAGAGTGGTGCTGATGTAAAAAAGTGTTTGTGCAAACCTATGATCTATACAATTTTTTTTAATAATCTGGTGAGAAGAAAAATCTGTGTATGACTAATTAATTTAGAGAGATGATAAAGCTCTTCAAGATTTTCTGTTTTTTAATGAGCTAATACAAGTGTAAGTTAGGGGAACACAGGCCTGGGATTGTTATATTATGTTACCATTTTTGTAACCTACAGGAGCTGTCCAGTTTAATGTTACAAAAATGGTTACAAAGTTATTCACATGGGGCTCAATCCTGCAAACTGGTGAGCACAGAGGCTTTAATTCATAGAAATAAGTTAATATATTCAATTTAAAATAGTGAGGTATTCCCAGGAATCTAGTGGGGGTTTTTTGTTCTTTCAGAGCCGAGTGTGTTCAAGGGGTTTGCTGGACAAGACCAGAATGCTAAATGCTTTGCAGATGGGGAGTGGATTTCATTACTGAATGCTTCGATTTTAACCTTGCTGTAAGCTAATGGATTCCAGGGGCAGACTGTAATTCCTTAGAGCATTTGTTAGGATGCTGCCTTTGTGAGCTCATATCTGTGCATGATGCTTTTGCAGAATCTCTTTTTGAAACTCAAAGAAAAAGCGTTAGCATTGAGTAGAAAAAAGCAAGTCAAATGTCAGTTTGCCTTAAGTAATATGCAGGTGTTTCTTTATTCTTTCTTAGAATTGGCCTGCAAGGTGATGTGTCCGATCCACGGACAAAGAGCTTTCTCTATATCCTTGATATTCTCCCAAGGTATAAATGAACTTCTACTTCAGTTCTTAAGCCTTTGTTGTAACTAAGTAGGTCTTTTATATTTCAGTGTGAGATGTCATCTATTATGTTTTACAGGGATACTACTAGTATTGTGTTGTATTACTTGTAAGTTACATACGATCATGTGAAAACAAACAAATACTTGTATTTTACTAATGCCATCATCTCTTAGTTACTGTGCAGCTTTCATTGTTTGGTTTTCTTTTTATTTTGTGTCTTTTTAAACTGTGGCTGTATCAGAAGTAAAAAATTTGAGATATTTATTTTCAGTTCATCAAATGTGCACTGACTGTTTAGAAGCAGGAGTAGGTAATGTAATAGTTTGCTAATGGACATCGTGGAAACATGGTAATTGTTTGAAATACTTTTTTTTAAAAAAGCTTTGATTCAATAGTGAGTCACCTTTAGGTAACATTTGAAAGTTTGTTTAAATATGTTACTGACTGCACAGTACGTTACATCTTCTGTCGCCTTCCATTCTTTCTTAAAGTGTCTATTCTGTATTTTTGGTGCTGCGTCTAGATCTCTTGGGGCAGTTTGTGTATTTTTGGTTTGTAGTACAAACTCTTGGATAGTAATACTAAAGCATTCAAATAATGCTGCATTGTCTGAATGGTGCCCTTGTCTTTGTATTGATCTGTCATTTTTGCCTTGTCAGGCCCCGTTTTCTGATTAAATAGTCGTAATTATTTCTGTTGTTTATGTCTTAAATTTTGAAACAGTAAATACAAACAAATCTTTGCTGATCTAAGTTGTTTGTACTGAGAGTGTTAAAAATCAGCTCCAAGTAATGCTTGTACTCTTTTCTGGAAAGAGATGCATAGCACTGTAAGAACCCTTCCTGGGGAATTGGATCAAGCAGTTACTCTGGGAGCTTATCCAGCAGAAATCTTTGCTTCTGGATTGAGACGCCCATTGGGCATGAGCCTGACAATTTGCATCATTTACAGTCTGCCAGACACTAACCATTCCTGGCAGTCCTGTTTCTGCTGAAGACTGGGACAGCTGTTCTCTATATATTCCTTTGTTGGTTAGTGTTGCTCTCAGAGTTGGAGGAGGATGAAGGGAGGTTTGGTTGTCTTTTTTTTTTTTTTTTCTTTTTTTAATGAATGCTTTCTGCACAGATGCAAACTGGTACCAATAACAGCCTTTCTTTCAATCTGCTGTTAACACTGGGAGGAAAGGGTCTTCATCCTTCTTCCAGAAACAACTTTTTTGCATCCAACATTAAATGGGACCACCTCTTTGCCCTTGACATCAGCAGATAAAGAACAGATACAGAAGGGCTGAGCGGCCTGGCTGGGATCACCTAGGAAATCTGTAGCAGAGAACACAAAATGGAACACAATATAGGTTCTGTAGCGTAGTAAGTTAGACAATTAATAGATTAAAAAAAAAATTTATTATTACTCCCCTGCTTCTAGCAGAGACACAGAAATAGGGAGATAATGTGGATTTCCCAAAGTTGCAGAGGATGGCTTTTCTGGAGCGAGGAATGTAACTCTGTCCTCCAGACTGACCTTTCAGAACGATAAATTGAAATCAGTAGATAGTGTGTAAGTTAATGATTTGTCAGAATAATAGTACCTTCCTTGTCCTTAAGGGAATCCTGACCTCAGTATTCCTTTCTGCTAAATGGAGACAGTGAAGAGTCTGGCTGCTTTTGGGACGCTGTTATGCATTAGTATGGAAATCTTGCTTCCTGGTTGCTGTGGGCTTAACTGGATAAAGGGCAGAAGCTTGTCCTACTCGAAACCAAAGCTTTAGACGCTGCAGGACGTATGTTTTTCATCATGACGATGCAAAGGGTCTGGGCTTGGCTCTGGCACTTTATCTCAACACCCCATGAGACTCTGCTGACATCCCTTATCTCCCTTGGGCAGATTGTTTCTTGAGGCAGTACTTATTAGAAGCAGTCTGTAGTATATTCAAGATGGTGGCTTTTGCAGAATTTCTTGGTTCCAATAGATTTATGTTTTACTGAGATAGTGTTTGTGTATTTTTTGGATATGACATGTTTGGCAGACATTGAGTATGGAGTATTTCAGCCCAGAAAAGGGAAATTCTTAATATAGGAATTATCACTTTGCATTCTAAATTGGTAAGGCATGCATTTGGTTTATGGAAACTATAAAACAATTTTTCATCCCTTGGCTGTTGCTACCTTATGTTCAGCCTTTTATGATGAAACATCGCTGAAAAGAGGCTCAAAGATAGCCTGGGATGACAGATATTAGAGGTATAGAAAGGGCAATTTCAAGATCTGGAAAAACCCGGAAAGTCCTTGGAGCACCCAGCCAGCAAATAGAGTCTGATGCAGATTGTCCAGATACTGGCTGTTTATCAAGTCCAGGCCTTAACCCAGGGAAATCTAATGCTAAGATGTCAAAGTGCTACTTTTACAGACACATTTGTAATGTTAATACCTGCCAAGTACTTAACACATACTCTTTGTGTAGTGATTACTTGTCTTGTGATCTGTTGATCTTGTATGAGCTCTTGCATTTCAGGCTGTGCTCTGGATTCATTACTTCAAAAACAAGTTTCATAGTAGGTGATGATAATATTGAGTGTGGGTAAACAAACCAACAGATATATTCTCCATTCTTCTGCAGGAATTTGCTTGCTGCTGCTTTTTTCAGTTCAGCAATATTTTTTTTCACTATTATTTTTAGTATTTTAATTTGACTTAGTAACTTATCCATTTTCCAATCTTTTGTGAAATGCTTTAGTTCTTTAATTCTTCATGTGAATACATTTAACTGATGGTAGTTAAGAATGTGCTAAAATAAATTCTGCTGTGATTTGTACCAGTGGAAGTCCAAAGTCACTTACTGACTTGAATAAGCATAGAGCTGCTGTCTGGTGGCATTAGCATCTGGTTTCTATATGCTGTTCTGCGATCCCAAGATGTGCCAGACACACTATGTCTAGATTAGTCTTACTAGAGAACTAATCAGTGCCAGGGAGTGTTCCCAGAGACTTGAATCTGAATCACTTATGCCTCTAAATGGTTAGAATTGTCTCTGGCACAGTTTGGGCCTGTTCCTTTCTCCAGAGATTTAATGTGCTGGTTTTGGAATGAGCCTGTTTCCAGGCCTATACACTGATCTTACTAAACCTCAGGCACCTCCTTCCCCTCACTCCCTACATCAAAATGAAAAAGTGAAGTATAGAAAACTGAGAATGCCCACAGTCTGAGCTCTAAATATGTCTTATTTCTTAAAGCAATTAGATGAATGTTGGTTCTGATGTGTTATCACTAAAGTTGATGTGACATTTTCGTGTTGATTTTGGGTTTAAGCACTTTAAAACAAAAGTTTTCTGTTCCATGGCTAAATAGTCATCTTTTTTCCCCAACAATTATCTTTCCTGTTACAAACTCAGTCTGTTGAATAATAATATTACACATTAGGAAATGAACAGTGGTCAGCATTTTCAGAAGTACATGCGTGGGGTACAGGAGGTTACAACAGTCCATCTGAACATAAGTGAGTTTTGCTGTGTTTTATAATTACCAGCAGTCTGCATTTTTAATTCAATTGGGAATGATTTGATCTAGGCAACCTTGAAAGTTGAGGTACGTTTTTTTAAGCATGCTAAAATTTGACAGCTGTTGTAAAGTGGAAATACTTTGATCTTTCTTGTAGCTAAACAAACCTGTGGATTAATATAATAATGTAGTTTACGTCTTGTTACTTTAATTTATTGATCCTTTTTCTTTTCCTTGTAGGCTCCAGAAGCTTCCAAAATACCTACTTTTAGAAAACGTTAAAGGATTTGAATCCTCTTCTGCAAGGTAAAGTCTAATTTATACATGTTTTAGTTTTTAATTAAGGATGCTTTCTTTAGAAGGGGAAGGTGGGATTTTTATTTCCTACAATTTAAGTTAACAAAACAGATTGAGGTGGGACAGCTAGCAGCTGTGGGTTAAAAATACGATTTTAGTTTAGGAATGGAAATCTTAGGTTGTGAAATGAACTTGCTGAATAACTGTTTATTTCTCTAAGCAGATAAAATATGTTATAAAAAGTTGACTCCACTGATTTTATTTGATGATCCTGTGCCCTTTAGAAGGGGTGAATATTAATTTTCAAAGAAAAATAACAATAGGTGTAGCACTCTGAGGTTTAGGTGTTTTATCCATGACTGGAGCTCATGATATCCTGTGTTGTACAGTACAGGGGCTTTCGTAGTACCTTTGTTGATAGTAGATTATCACTGGTTCAGGATTGCCATCAAATGGTCAACAGGTATAGTACGAAGACTGTGTATAATCTTTATCTGAAATGTGGAAGAGGACAGTTGTCAATAAGGTTACCTAATGACAGCAGGACCATTCTCCTCTCCTGCGGGCAAAGCAGGAGACAGGAGGTTGTGGTCTTCCCTCTCATGTCTTACTGGAGTGGAGTAGGATCTTTGCATAGCATTTCTTAAAGCACCCAGAGAGCAGCCACCCTGCATATCATGCTCCTTAATGAATACGGCAGGCAGCTGGGAGGCACGCTCAGCTCGGTCACTGGTTAAGCACGCAGCAGTCCCCTGTGAACACTTGCACACTTTGTTGGAGGTGTAGGCTGCTGCTGTGGATCCTGTGATTCCCTAGGCTGTGCCTTGCTGGCCAGTGTTTGGAACAAGTTGTAGTTCAGAAAACACCCCAGTCAGAATGCTTGCTTCCTTTTACGACACGTGGGATGCAGTGTCACTTACAGTGCCAGGTGCAGGTTGCGCTCGTGCTTTTTGTGTCGTTCCAGCCTAGTGCAGTCTGCATGGAACAGAAAAGATGGGTTGTTTTAAGAAGATTTCCATTTCAGTGATTTTTCCGTTGTTTATAAAGTACAGTCCCACCTCACTGTTATTATCAAAGCCACCAATTTTTGTCATCGCTTGAGTTAGCCCTTTCATCAGGCTTGGCTGATGCTATGTATGTGAACAGAGGGAAGTAGTAAAGCTATTTGTAGTGGTTTTAATATCCTGTTTTATAATTCACAATAAAGAGAATGTCTTGCCCTCTGATGATTTTCCTTGTTGACGTAATATAAGTACTGTCCTAGAGGTGGGATATTTTTTGAAGGGGTGTTTGCACTGAAGTAGGTGTGAGATACCTGTGAATCTGTAATAGTCATTTTTGGCTACAGTAACACTTAACTTTCTATGTTGTCTCCTCAAGTTCAGAAATGGATGAATTCACATCTGTAATTCTCTGTCCGATTCTTTTGTTGAATGCCTTGATACCTAAGGTGTTGCATTTAATGTGTTTTTATTTAGGGTGAGAAAGGGCAGAAAGGTTGTATGAAGGGAATAATTGCTTTTTGATTCTTTTCACTGCCAGAAATGAACTTTTGCGAACACTAGAAACATGTGGATTTAAATATCAAGAATTTCTCTTGTCTCCAACTTGTGTGAGTAGTAAAATTGCTCTAATATTATTCAACTGTTTAAACTGCACTGAGCTGAAGAACACTTGAAAATGATCTTCTGTACCAGAGAAGAGTCCTACCCCTGAAGATACACTGGTGAATGAGAAAGCCATCTGACATGACTTGTGATTTCTCATCAGTATACTGGCATAACCATACTGCTGTGATTGTTCGGATCCTAGTCCTGTGTTGCTTTGCTGCTGTTTGATATTTTCTAAGGGGGCCTGAATTTACTGCATGACCAGGAAGGTGGTTTTCCCTGCAGGAGCCTCATTGCTTCGGAAGTGCTGATGCCTGTGAATTTCCCAGCACAGCAAATGAGACTGTGCCGTTTGTGGGAGGAGGGGCTTTGTTTGCGTGTTTCCCTGGCAACTGAAAAAAGACTTGAGACAGATTTCGGATTGTGCAAGACTAAACGGAATCAGTGAAGTACTGTATATATCTAAGAGAAGCTGTTAGGGAGTAGTTTGAAAACCAGTTCTGGTGCAATTGTTTCATTCTTAGATGTCTTAAAATTCCTTGTTCAAAAAGGCAAGGACATACCTTTTTGCATTTTTGGAGAAAACAGGTAGTGCTTGTCCCAAGAAATCATGATGCATGTCATCTTTCTTCTTACCTCACATAAAAGTTTGTTTACATTCCTGTTCATTTACTGAGAAACTCTAAACTATGAGGTACGAAGGATAATTGTCTACTTGTTTCTTTGAAAATACGTAGGTATGGAAGTTATAAGTGTTTAGGTATTATCAGTTAATACTGATATCTCTGAAGTCGCAACATGTGTTAGTGTGTCATAGTTCTATTACTGTATATAATGGCAGGTAACTTGTATGACGCTATAGAACACTTTTTCTCTCTTTATCACATGGACCTAAAGGGTTGTGGATTTTGCTTACAGCTTGGCATTCCCAATTCTAGGCTGCGATATTTTCTAATTGCAAAGCTTCACCAAGAACCATTTTCCTTTCAAGCTTCTGATCAGGTGAGTCTGTTAGTGTTACCTGAATTTGCTTTGTTTCACGAAGATTGGTGGTTAAATTTTCAGTTGAGTGGTGTGTGTTGATGAATGGAGAGAGGGATAAGTGATATCAACGGAAAAGTTAAATTCTGTCTCTTTTTCGGCCTGGATACGGAGTTTTCTAAGGACTGAAATGCATGCCAGTGGCTTAGCTGGCTTTAAACAGCTGGGAGACAGTGGTTGATAGTGGGCTAGAAAACAATGCATTCTGTTACCTGTTTCACACCCTTAGAAAAGTCTTTTTGCAAAGGCAATTATTTGCAGTTGTTCCTGACTTCATTGCTGGGTAAGTCAACAGTTTTCGAAATCTGCATGAAAATAGCGTCGTTAGTCTGAGTATCTCTAAAGGAATTCTTACTCACTGCAGAGTCGGCTGTCAAGTTGTTTATCAAATGCAGTTCTGTAACTTTTTTTCTCACAATTTATCCTTAGATATTGACAAGATTCCCAGATCAGGACCCAGAAGACTTATTCAAGGACAAAGTCGCTGACAAAGTGGGTGAAGCTAGTTCCGCCTTGTCTGGTGAAGAGAAGAATCTGGATCCAAACATTGGTCCTGATTGCAGCAGCAATAAGAAGTTACCGAAAGGGGCCTTTCTTTTTAAGCTTGAAACAGCAGAAGAAATGGAAAAGAAATGTCGTCAGGATAATAATTCCTCTATTCAAATGCTAAAAGATTTCCTGGAAGAGGAAAATGAAGATATGAGTCAGTATTTCTTACCACCAAAGTCCTTACTGCGCTATGCTTTCTTGTTAGACATTGTTAAGCCCACCTGCCGGAGATCCACATGCTTTACAAAAGGGTAAGTTGCAAAGAAAATGTCTTGCTGAATCGTGTTCTGAATTTTTAAGTGTGTTTTTGCTTGTGTACTGTAAAAACAAGGAGAGCCATTTCATCAAGAAAACCCAGGCCTCTGAAAAAAAATAAAAAAAAATTCTCCTTATATAGCGTGCTTCCTGGTCCAGTGACATGCCAGCATGAGAATCTGTCTGGCAGAACATCATGTGCCCACTCCAAAAAAGCATTCACAAAAGACAGTGCCATTTGTTGTTGACCTTCACAGAAGCTTAATTACCCCTGCGGAAATATGGTTCCAGTAGACTGGTATATTACTGATTCGTTAATGAATTTCTTTATATTGCTCAGTGAAGTTACAAAGTGTCATGCATGACAGATCCATTCCTCATTAAAACTGTCTCCACTGTACATTTTATTGATTTCTTGGAGTTTTCAGCTGTGTAGGTCAGAATAGCTGTGGATTGGCCATATGTCATAAAACCAGTTAGGTTGCTGCATTACAAATCGTATTTGATGGAGCAGAACTTCAGTGCTTTTCTGTCTGGTAGTTTTCTGATTTGTACTTTGCAGTTTTCAGTTTGACTGCTGGAGGTTGGTGAGTGTTCTGAAACCCTACAGACAACCGGTCAGAAGCTTTTCCACTGAATGCATTTGTATTGGATAATGCCAGCTGAAGCCTGGAAGTTTGTGGGAAATATTAATATTGGTGAATTTTTCAAATTAGATTTTTTTTTTGAATTCTCAGAATGTTTCAACGAAACGGCTTAGTTGATAATTAAAGCTAATTACAACTTTTTTTAATTAGTAGAAATTAGATTGCCAGGTTGACAGCATTCCTGCAGATTTTGTGATTTTTAACTTTTTGATCATGAATTTCAGAAGTTCAAAATTTGTGCAACAGGAAGGCCCTTCCCCCAGCTCACTGACATACACCTTTTCTGCCCTCACTCTGCTGACTTGTGGGGGAGGCAGCATCTCATGGGATCTGTTTCTTAACTAGAACAGTCAAGTAAAACCTTAGGCCAGAATGATCTCTTCCGTGTCTCATGTATGCCTTAAGTGTCTGTCCTGGGTTTGGCCAGGACAGGGTTAATTTTCACCGGACTCCAGGAAGGGGCACAGCCGGGGGGTGGGGGCTGACCCCACCTGGCCAAACAGAGCCCGGT
>Ga0065711_1039333_pt1 | contig 17931 bp, 8 predicted proteins | sample Hoacrofraction12_FD_59098 | JGI IMG/M metagenome (GOLD analysis project Ga0065711, IMG submission 59098) | Hoatzin crop microbial communities from Cojedes, Venezuela - Epithelial fraction 12 v2 (version 2) | ecosystem: Host-associated > Birds > Digestive system > Esophagus > Crop | place...
GGGGAGGTGGGGAGGAGGAGGAGGAGGCGCAAGGGAGCCCTCACTTCGCCCCGAGCGGCCGCTCTCTGGAAAAGTAACTTTTCCTTCATTTTTTTGGGGGGGAAGGGGCGTGTAGGGAGGGCGGGCGTCCCGGGTCTCCGTGCTCCCCAGCAGCGCGGTGTGAGGCTGAGGCCGCGGCGGCAGAGCCCCGCTTTAAGCCGAAAGGCTTGCCCGGGTTTCAGTGGGGAGGAAGAAGGGACCTCGGCAGAGGTTAAAGGCAAATCGGAGCCGCGCCGGGGGGCTCGGGTAGCCTGGGATTAATGGTGCTCATTGCGGAGAGGCGGAAGGCGGAACGCGCTTTGCTGCTGGGCGGAGGGGTGCGGGCCTCGGTGCGGGAGGGGAGGTGCGGCGGGTGGGGGCGAGCTGAAGCGCTGCCGATGTCCCAGGAGAGATGAGCTCGGTTGCTTCCTGCATGGGTTGTGCTGGCGACCTGCACTCAGGTGAACTGTGAGCAACTCGGCTTCAGAGTCGCACGAGCAGCAGGTCTGCGCTTCAGGGAAGCCGCTGTCGCAGTGGTAACTTGCTGCCCTCGGCTTCTTCTGTACAGCAGCTTGATCCTGTTCCTGAACGTGGTTTTTACCGTCTAGATTGCCTCCTTTTCTAATGTGATGGGCCTGGAATACAAAACACGCTGTTTTGTAGCAGTGGCTAGATGTGGTGTATTGGAAAGATCGCCGGTTTGTGTGCTGCCTTTTGTCTGCAGCTGAGCTGTTTGCTGGTGAAAGTACGGCGCTCACTACTTACCTTCAAAGTAGATGTGGCCGACTCTTGAGCCGCTTGTCATTACCGGTTATGTTTTACTGGAAGTTTGACCCCTCCGTCCGGTGGAGTGACTACTGAATATCTCTGGGGTGGACGTTGATGGCTGGGTTTCGCCCCAGCAGGGTGAGCACTGGAAATGCAGTATTTGTGGCATGTGAAGGGCTCTGCGTGCATGCACTGCAACGCTTGTGTCGTGCGAGTCAGAGGGCCGTGCTCTATTGTTACGTGGTCTTGATGAAAATACAAATGACAAGCTTGTTTCGATCTGCTTCGAAACAACCCCAAAGCACAGGCAGTCTGTTATATTTACTTTGTAAAAGTAAAGGCTGAAGTGTCAAAGTGCCACTGTAATTACAAAAAAGGTCAAACCCAGGACTTACACAAGACATTTGGATGACTCAGAATGCCTCATTTACGCAGTTGTACTTATTTTGTGTGAATTGTGTTGTAAAGCAGGAAAGAATCAAGGTTTAGTTTAGCCAAACTCTCAATATGTTAAAATCCCAGTTTTCCTATGGAAAATATTTTGGGCTTTCTGAAGTTGCAGTGAGAAAATTGGCATTTGTTCTGCACTTTTTTACCCGGGGTGGGTGGATCCGTCCATGTGTGGAAACAGACTTGCCTGTTTTCCCCATTGTAGTGGGAATGGATCCTGAGTCATTTGTGCGATACTCGCTTGTTCTCTGCTATTTCCTGATCTAATTCAGGCTGTTTCTGGCCTGACCAAACCCAACATTGTCCCAGTGATGCTCTTGATGTTTTCTCCTTTAAAACTTCTATTTGTGTGAATTTTGGGGAGGGTTATGGCAGAAAGGGAAAGCATTGATATTTTGCAGGGGAAGAGGTAGAAGGCCTCAGGGACCCTTTCTTGTTCTGTCCAAGTTATGGCTGCTGTTAGCAACTATGTGTATAAATGAAAACATCCTTCTTGCTGTTTGTTGAGAAAGAAACTGAGGACGTTTGTCTGCCAGGGCAGAAGTTTGGGTAATGTCACTCGCTTGGCCTTCCTTTCAGTGCAGACTTCGGCTGTTTGGGTCTCTTGTGTGAGAAGGGAAGGGCTGCAGAAAACCCTGCAGAAATAGTGGGAAAAGAGGACACTCCCGTCAGTTAGTGTGTCGAATCTCTTGTTGTGCCTCTGGAGAGCAAATTGTATTGGTCTGCTTCTTGGTGTTATCACTCTTTCCCGAATGAGTGTCACCACTAATAAAAATACTGTGATCTCTCTTATTGCTAACTGCTTTGTAATGTGCTGGTTTGCAGCTACAGTTTTCCACGTGCTTGCTCACAAGAACCCTTCTTGTATGTCTCATGTTATTGGTTGTGCTTTCTGAATGTTTTGCTGTGAGAAACATCTCTGTGTTTTAACTTCATATTCCTGAGGAATTAACCTTCAAGTGCACGTGGGTTAAATGAGGCAGCAGTAACAGTTGCTTCTCTTCTAGATCCCTCTGCCCTTCAAGCTCATGTCTCATTTATCCGATAGACTGTTAAGAGCGAGATCTGCTTTATTCCTTGCTGGTCCTCCCCTTCACTTGTGGTCCCTTGGAAAGTGGGGGAAGGGGAAGTTCTAATCATACCACAAAGGGCAGCAGCTCATGTGTCTCTGATCGCCTCAGAGTGCTTAATAGACAAAAAACAGAAGCTGAAGCTTATAAACAATAGTGAATTTATTACAGATTAACAAACAGCTATAGGCTTACGTGGTCACACAGCAAAACTTCTCTGGGTGCTGCCTTTTGTTCAGTCAAGTGCTTCAAAATCCAGTCAAGTCCTAGGGAAGAAAGCTGAAAAAAATGAGCTGCTGGCATGTAACAATGCTCAGGTTAGCGCCAAAATAAGCCCAAAGTCTTTTCTGTGGTTGGTTGGTATCTTCTACCCTTCTACTTAACGTAGCCTTAGTATTGATATTGGTGAAAAACTATGGTTTCTTCAGTGCGTTTTCTCCGCTAGCAAAATAACGACCATTTTGAACTTTTTGTTCTACATGGGATATATTTTCAGTGCAGTCTTCACCAGAGATCCGTGCTGCTTAATTGCTTTGCTCACCAACATCTGACAGATCTACATTACCCTCTTTGGAAGAGATTTCAATCTTCTGTGTGACAAATAACATTGGTCTGCTCTAGAAGTTCAAAGTAGCAACAAAGACAGGCATTGTTCCTTCAGTTATGAAACTTGCTTTTTCATTTGTTTTAAAATTCATAGTTAAAAGGGAGTAAAACATATTAATGATACTGGTAAACCTGACACAGTGTCAGTTATTTTTAATCTTCAGCTGTGATGTCTGATGCTGTAACATTTTTTTGTAGTGGAGGAGGATTGTGAACTGTTATGTGAAAAGGGGAGAGAGAAACAAACTGTTTTACCAACACCAACAGTTACCTGTTAGACACAAAATACAGTTTGGGGCTATGTCTGTGCGATGGACTTTGTACTTCAGCAGATTAATAGGCTATTCTGATTGAAACTAAGAAAACTGCAACAGTTTAACATAGTTGTGGTGTGGAAACACCTCTGTAGATGCATCTTAAACTGGGAAAAAACCCTACCTCGGCAGAAGTGTATAGGCTACTTGAAAAGCCTTCAGCATGTAGGCAAGCGCTATGAAAAGGGACTGTTAGTGAAGGAAATGGGTGTGGGGGGGGATATTTCATTTTTCTCCTTTGCAAGAAAGCTTCTGTTTCCATTAACTGGTGGCATTCCATCTTGACTCTTACTTGAATGCCTCCGAGCACAGGAAAAACTCTGCATCCTCAAGAAGTGAAATGCTACTTCTAAACTCCTCAATGAAGATTATTTTCTGCTGAATTGTGTATCAGTATTTTGCCTGCATCAGAGGACTGTTATTCCAGGATCAGTGTAAGCAGCTCTTCTACTTGTAAGCTGCAGTGTCTACTTTCACAGGCACTTCTGATACCAGTAAAATGTCAGTGCCCTCGTCCATGTGGCTTGGTTTCACTGTGGTACTAAGGACTCTTTCCAAGGGAAGACTGCAGCATGTGGCAGCTTGTTAAAAACAAAATTTTAGATGCAAAACTTCCGTTGTGTAATAAAACGTTTTTCTTCTGGACAGCAGTGTTTAGCTCTTACAGGGCGGGTTTATGACAGTAAGAAATAAGTTGTGGGAGCATGCTAACTTCACGCAAGTGTATCATCTCTTTGCCTTTCTGTGCCTTATGGTGACTTGACAAAGATTCACACAGCGCCTTCTCCCAGACTTTAATTAGAGTGCAAGTGGAGTAAAAGAAGAGAGGCTCCGTGCAACAGGGGTTCCTCCTGTCTTTAGTTTTTAAGTTGTACGTCTTGCTGTCCATACTGTCATACCATCCACTGCTCAATTATCTGTTCTTTTGTACGTTGCCCTGGTGACTCGGAAAGGAGGGCCTAAAAATGATTGAGAGCTCTCCTTTTCTTATGGCCCACATCTGCAGCTTTGAGAACAGTTAGAAAAGCAATGGCCTTGAAAGATCAGGAAAATACAGATGGCAGAAGAAAGAAGCAAGCTCCTGATCAGAATATTTGTGCCTGAAGACAGCACAGACAGGTTTGGTCTACTCGGGTGCTCTGTGATCTGCAAGATAGAGCAAGTGGCTACAGCTGTAAACTGAACAATATCTAATCCAATGCAATAGCCTTCACACTTGGAAGTTTTATTTTGTAATGACAGTTAATCCATTATAAACACTACATATATATGCTGCCTGGCGTAGTCTTTGCCTGATCACGATAGGTAGGTAGAAAGTATGTTGTATTAAGTCAGCACAGTAACTGTGCAAATTCGATCTTTTTGAGTATATTCTACACTGATGACTTTTAACAAATGCTGCAAGAGGGTTTCTCTATGTCTGTACACTGCTGGATTAGTCTAGTACTGAAAGTCTGTGTGTCATGTATTCATTTTATTTAGCTATAACTGTCAGGGGCTTAAAATAAAGGTAGCAGTTTTTCCCGCCTTTTTTGGATATAGGATTTTGCCACATTAATCCCAGCAGTGATTTTGAAGGCTAGAATCAAAGTAACACATACTGCTATTTTGTTGTCTTCCATTCTGCATTTCTGGAAGAGTCTTTAAGAAATTTCCTCATAAGGCCTTAAGACACTGTCTAGTTCAAGATACGCTATGGTGAAATAAGAGTAATATTGTTATGCAGAGAAGTCCGAGACTTGAGCTAGAGCAGCTAAGGACTAGGTGTGAAAAAAGCACACTAGTATTCTAGTTCTAAGTCAGTAAAAATCCAATATGCTAATTTTTCAGCTGTTAGACTAAATCTTTGCTGCCGTTGAACAGGATGCATTATCACAGAATAGCTGAAGTTGGAAGGGACCCATAAGGATCATCAAGTCCGTTAATTATAAGGAATGCATCTCGTAGTGGGAACAATGAGAAATCACACAGCATACTTAGCTGTCAACTTGGCTGGTGCATAATACAGTTGAACCAAGGAGAATACTGCTGTCTTTGCCTGGCAGACCTTTATATAAAAGGGTAACTAATGATTTTTATTCTAGGTACTGTTCGAAACTTCCTAATTATAGCAAATATTTCCGTAATAAGGAAGAAAACTGGAAGTCCTTCAGCTGCTGTAACTGTAAGGAATGCTTTATGCTTTCTTCCCTTCAGTCATCTTCAGTGAAGAAAGACTCCTGCCTTTATAAGGCAGTTTTCCCCCTAGAAACTCTGCTGCAACCTTTCACAACTTGCACGGTGTGTATATTCGTCCTGTTTTTTAACTGACCTCACAGCAGGTGTTTCCCTTGCATTATATTACCTGCAAATTCTTGACTTCACAGGCCATTTTGCCTACTTTGAGGGAGCTGAAAATAACTCAGAGCTGGTAAACCAGACATGTCTAGTCCCATTGGGTGGGGAAATACTCACATGTTCCTTATTTGCTTCTGTTTATAGGTATAACATTACCTATGGGGTCCCAGGTTGTTCTCCCCAGATAAATCTAGGTCTGTGTGTGAGCCGCTTGCACTCAGTTCACTGCTTACTTATGAGACTTCAGTATTATTTCATACATTTACTGGACATGAGCAGTACCTCTGCTAAACCAGAAGTGCTGAATCACAACTAGCATAACACAGTCCACAGGTAAAAGAATATCTTCATCAAATATTAACTTGCAATATTTGTTAGTATAGTAGTGGAAGGGTGCTATTAGTTTGAAACAGGAGTTTCCAGGGCTATCATAGTTGTAGAAAAGGAGTCAGGCCTGGAGAAGGGCAATTTAAGCTTTTCAGGCGTGTTGTTCCGTTACGTCTCTGGTTCTGAAAGTACTCGGTGTTACTACTGTGATTGTCACTATTACGTCTTTTCTGCTGTAATGCAAAACAAATAAAAAATAACTGCAGAGCCTTTCTCCCTGAAGTGTCCTGGTATTGTTAATTATCAATTTCTTGGAGACAATGCCAAATAAATCCTACATTTTGGAATCTGTGTTACTGTAGCAAACCACAGAATTTGTCTCAGTCAGGTAGTTACTTTCCTTTGGTCAGTACAACGCGCGTGAATACTGGTTTGATCTTATGAGAGTATTCTTTTTCCAACAAAGATTTTATTGAGGGACACGAAGAGTAGCTCAATCTCAAGGTCCCTAAAGCAAAATGAACTGTTCCTTACCTTAGAAAAAGAGTTGAGCATTCTAAAAGTGTAGCAATACTCCTTCCTTGCATCTGTCTGCATGTTACCTGCTTCTCCTTTGTGCTAGCTTCAGTGTTCAGGAAGGCTGATAGGTTGAGATGCTCATCTGACTGAAAACTAACCTTGTGGGCTTTATATTTTCTTTTTCCTTCTCCTAAGATTAGTTTTCATCTAAATGAGTTCCTGCAGCCTGATTGTGTAGCTGCATGATTAATGTGGATAGCACTATGGAGCTGGTGAGAACATAAAGCTTTGGTGGCAATGAGGACCTAAAACAATTATATGTAATCACATAGTAATGTGATTATTAGTGCTAATTACTCTGCAAATAATTAGAGATTTTCTGCTGATGTGTCCTTTGGCTTGAACTGTTTGGAAGAACTGCAGAGTATGTGGAAATTGGAGATGCTATGACTAGGCTGGTATCTTGGAGCAGGTAATGGCCTCAGAGCACTGTCAAGAGTTACTGTCCTACTGTGTTACATTCAGTTTATGGCTAAACTAGAAATATACTTACAGTGAACTGGATACTTAGGAATAACTCAGAATTTATAATTTGCTCTAAATCGGGTTTCATCTACCTGAGATAAGTGCTGGCTCTGTCATGGTGTGAATGTGAAGGTCGGTGGTATTTTGGACGCCTGGCTGAATCCAGCGGTCTGATTCAAGAGAGTTTTCAGGAAGCTTGGTTCATGCGTGATGGCCTACATAGCTTTGCCATATTTCACTGGCAGTTTCCATCTGTTACATCTACTGGACGTGGGCCCAAAGCAAGCATACTTGAAAGAGTAAAATTAATAAGAGACTGCAATTTTTAGATAGCTGTGTATACAAGTTTGAACTTGGTGTTGCCAGATCTGCATATTCTGCAGTCATTGCTGACCTATTAAACAGCTTTAATGTGTGTCTCTGCTAGTGGAATGCTATTGAAATAATCTTGTGCATAATTTTTAACCCATGTTTAGTGTTCTACAATCAGTGATAAGGTTGTGAGACTGACTTGCTAGATTCAGTTTCTAAATGTCCACCTTAGCAGTTTTTCCACCCATCTTATTATGCAACTGGAAAAAAAAATAGACAGTATCCTTCACTGTACTAAGCTTTATAATGAATAAATGTGTTTTTTAAATTATTTTTGCAATCATGTTGTTCATAGTATTGCTTGAGACTGTTATGTCAGTGAGACTACTTAAGGAAGAACTGTTGCTTCATGACTTTGTTGCAGCACTTGAGACATTTGCAATCTAGGAGCTTCCCTGCTCCTGACACAATTTTAAATGATTTAATTTTGCAGTTATAACAATGAGTATAACTGTAAATGGTTGAACAGCACTACTATAATTTTAGCATTTGGAGGGGAAAAAATGGTATTTTTTTCTGAAGTTAGTTTCCTTTTATTCTTCCAGGCAAGAGAAACTGGTCAGGGTGCCAGTTCTTCACGCGATCCACAAAGATCTGTTTCTGACTGTGGAAAAAGAGCATTGAACACACATTAAGAAGAAAAAAATTCAGATTTTAAATACAATTTTCAAGGCCCTGAAGAATGTCTGAAATTAATCTGGAATCAGGACAGGAATGACTGTCATAAGTCAAATTCCTTCTTACTCTGAACATTCAAAGAGTAAATCCATTAAGCTAGAATGTGAGCATGCAGAAAACTGTATTTTAACAAGCATCTTACGGGCTTTGGTGGTTAGGGCAGAGTCAAAGTGATCCCAGTCCAGTAACTCAAGCTATTCAGAATATACCTTAATGCCTTTTTTTTTTTTATTCCTTTCTTCACTGTTCATTTTAGAAAGGAGTTCGTTGAGTATTTTTATCATCAGTATCCAGTGGCTGAATCACTGCTGTCTCTTGTCTGTGCTGAAATGTGTAAATAGTTGGGACTTCTGAGAAGTTTCCTAGTATTTATACATAAAGCACAGAATTTGTGTAAAACAGGTTGTGTGGAGGTGACCTTGAGACTGATTGTTTGGTGGTTTTTTTTTTTTTACTGTTTCATGTTAAAACCTTAGTGTTCCTCCAGCTTAGAATTTCCTAATTTAGAGAACTTCTTTCTTTTGTGTGGTTCTTTATAAAACAGCAGGGAGTTGTTCAGGAAGGGCCTTGTTCCATGGAGTGTATCTTAACAGGTCATGCAAAGCTGGATAATATTTTTTTACAACAAGGTGTTTTGTGTCTTCTTTGTGGATGAGTTCATGTTACAGAGCTAACTCTGTGGCTTTGAGTTTGTGTCAGGTGTGGTAAATGATAAATAGCTTTCTTTTCAGACTGTCTTTTCTCTGATGATATCCAGGTGTTGCTGGAACTCCAGTCTGTAACCTTCATTATTGTCATGTCTAATAAAGTGTTAGCGTGTGACTGCTTTCCGTCAGATATAAAAGGGACTGAGTTTGTAGTGAGGACTAGTAACTTTTATTGGACCAGCAGGTGTACTTGGGGAAGAAAGCAAAACCTCTAATGGGCATGCTTGTATCTCTTGTTTATGTTAATAGACTGTCTTGAACAAAAACCATGTTAGTACTACAGCTCCATGTCAGCTGGATGAATCTCACCTGCTGATTTAGCAGGGGGCTGGTACCTTTTTAAGGAGCTGACCAACCTGCATTCAAAAAGCCACCAGTGGGCACTGGTCTTGCTATTTAAGGTTATCTGAATCTCTTCTAGGAAATGAAAGAGGCTACAAACAGCAGTATTTGCTGGTTCTGGTCTCAGGTATCCAGATCCTCAGATATGCCTAATCCCCTCAAATGCTGTCTTTTTCTTTTGTTTTGTGAGCCAGCCTTTCTTGGTTCATGTTCTCTGGTTGGGGTGCATGTGCTGACCTGAAGTTCTGATGTATTTAGGGGTCTTGTCTGTGTCTCCGTTTTGTTGTAGTGAGATTTTTGAAAAAATGTACCATTTTTGGAATTAGCTGATTTTTGAGGTTTGGAAGAAGTCTGATTGGTAAGAGATGAATAGAAGAAAATAGGCTGAAGTATCCCCTTCACTAATGACTATATTGTTATTTTGTTCGATTCTAATCTTTATCTTGTAATGTAGAGGGTCTCTTGGATATCCATTTGTGCTTGATTTTTCAGGCATTAAGGAGTACTGTTTCTTCTGCAGATTATTCCTGGATGGGCATCTAACAGTAGTTGTTCTTATTGTGTCCCTCGCTTATTATTGTGGTGCTGTTGGTCATGAGCAATTTTTGAAGACTGACCTGAAACTTCAGGTTTTTCTGGATGTGTTTATTAAGGTTTCTTATTAGGCATATGATAGGCTTTTACCATGTGGTCTGGCATAGCACAGGTTTTAGCTTTGAGTTAGGGGTGCTATTCAAAATGCTGCATTTGGTGATTTGCCTTTTATAACCGCAGAGTGTCTGTACTGAGGTTGCCTCTCTTGCCCCACCCTGCTGAAAATGAAGGTTCTGGCCCGAGTCACTTGAGCTTGTTGAGGCTTGAGCTGGTGAAGTGCTGTGAAAAAGCATCTGTGAAAGGGGAGATTCTGTGTTGATGCTTGTAATGCCCAGCTAGGTATTTAGCTGCATGTTTGTAGGCCACGTGGTTGGTTTACTTTTTTTAAAGGGTGGCCTTCCTGTTTTCACACAGTGCTATAAGGTGGTGGGTTTTGATTTGTTTTGTTTTTAAAGTGTTTATAAGTGTCTTCCAGGCTTGTTTCAGGCAGGATGTGCCCAGTCATCCACTGAAATATAAGCAGCGGTTGCTGTATGTGGTGTAACTTTCCAGGTGGGCAAAATATTTACATGTTCACAGTCTTGCATTTTCTCATTATTATTAATGGAATCAATGCTTTTGTTTAAATCAAGTTCATCTTGGGTTTAGGTAGAGTGAAAACTTACTAGGCTGACAGGTTGGGAATACTTTAAATTAGTTCTCTTTTTAATGGAGAAATATTTTCTGCAGTTCATAAAACACATACAGTATAATTATCCACTACCTTGCAGGACAAAATCACTTTCTAGTTTGTTTTTTCAGTAGAAATATATATAGTCCTTTTTCTAAGTAAATAAAATAAGAAATATTCTTGCTTAGTAGGTGTATTAAATTCCCATGTTTAAACATTTTATTCTGAAAAATGGGCTCTCTTTTATTTTCTAATTGGCAAAAATTTCTTGAGAAGGAAGTAACTGTATTATAAAGACAGACTCATTTCAACACGTTGGTTCTACTTGTTTAGGGCGTGTCGGCTATCCGCAGTATTTCTGAGCCAAGCCAAAAATGTAAAGTAAGAGGGCGTTAAATGTTCTGTGGGCATCGTGAACTAAGCTAACATGAAGGTTGCTTAGCTTCTGAATGACAACTTCGCTGAAGGTTTTAATGTGTTTTAACAGATACAATTCACATTTACTTTCTTAACTTGATTTGACTTAGTGTGTAGAAAAGCACTTGTGCAATGACAAGCAGTGAAAAAAAGAAAAATAATAATTAAAAAAATTGGGAAACAAACCTGAGAGCACCTGAGAGAGATCACCAGGGTGATGGTCCCCAGATGAACAACCATTGCTGTTAGAGTAAGCAGATAGAATTTGAGCAAAGAGGAAGCAAAGATATGAAGAAGAAGGTGCTTATACATGTAATAAAACTTTGCTAGCACATACATCATCATTTCCTGTCTGGGTATAATAAAGGAATAATAATTATTATGAGTTTCCATTACTACTAAGACCTTGATATTTTTATAAAATACTGCACGCAATAGTATCTTATGTAGAATCGCTGTTTGTAATTGAACTGTATCTGTCGAAACAAATGCATGAAAAACTTGTATCCGGGGAATTCTAGTAGACGCCTGACCTAAAGAAGTAATTTATCATTCATCCAGCTAAACATCTGTGGCCTGATTGGTCACATGTGCATGTTTTGAAAATAGAGGCCTGCAACATGCTGTCCAGGTATCACGGTATGCTGTGTTGCTGTTTATTCTGGCTTTTCAGCTGCCTGTGGCTGCGAACAGTATTGCCTGCCCTTTAATCCCTAGGCAAATAGTTCCTGTCCCATGGTTTGTAGTTAGTATTTTCTTCTGCTTGGGGACTTAGCACACTTTTATTACAAGGTGTGGATGTGGCTGGTTTGGGTCTGTGACTTCACAGACAAAGGTTCTAGTCCTAGTCATGCCAGAAATCAGTGTATGCAATTTGATGGTATCGTAAGTCAGGCAAAAAGGTCCTGCTGATCAGTCTCAAGGGCTGAGACGGAGAAACGCTGATGTCTTCTGAATGATACGAGACTTAAACTTGAGGGCACCTAACTGCCAGATCAGTGTGCCCTTTGTGGACTACACAACACCTGAGTGGGAGACTTGATTTGATAGTGCGATGGAAAAGGAAATATGATTGGGCTGCAATGCGCAACTTTGTGCAAAATTGCATCTCTGCCACTTCCTTTGAAACTGGAGTTTGGTAACTGCTCCATGTTTGCTGCTCTTATTATGTCAATGAAGTAATCTGGAAGTAAAACTAGACATCTGTTAAATGAGCTATGAAAAAGTACACAAGGCTTGGAGGGTCAAAGGCTGTTGTAATGGGGGAGCCAGACTGCACACGCAAACCAGATCCACCTGGAGCCTGTTTGTTCCTAGCAAAGTGAAAGGTGAGGATATGTGCTGCTTTTTCTCTATTCCACTTAATTCTGTGATCCACTATCCTAAATCTTATACTTAAAAGAGACACACAAAGTTTTACTAGCTAGATGGAGGGTTAATTTCACCTGTTTGGTATTGCTGACCAAACAATGAAGTAGAACTGGTCTGTATTAGCTACAGTAAGAGGGATAATACATCCTAATTTTAGTTATGTTTTGGATGAAAAATATCGCATCATTGTGAAAGGATTTTGTCAAGATGAAGTTTCTCAAAGAGTCTAACTGACACTGAACTGTCAGCTTATCGTTTTGCTGGTATATACCTGAGTATATGGATTTTTTACATGCCAAAAAAAAGGCAGGACCAAACAGCTCTGGGAACAACGAATCCAAATTGGATCCATTTTCCCACTGAAAGTAATAATGTGGCTGCTTACAGGAACTATCCCCATGTCTTGTTTCCCTAAGATCCCTGGAGCCTAGCGAAGTGGGTGGAGTGCACAGGACATGAAGTAAAAATAGTGTGAGATAAACCTGTCCAAAAAGGAGCCTAATATCCAAGGAGGACAATGGTTATCACAGAGCTATGGGCTACTCATTAACTTGGGGTTGCTAAAACAAATATTATTCTAGAGTGACAGCCAGCTACTGACATGAAACTGTTACTTACTTTTTAATCTTATTTTGAGTTTGCTTCTTTGTGCCAATTTTTTGGTGTTCAGTAGTAAAATAACAATGTGAGTATCACAGCAGGCACTGTCTCTGACCTCTGAAAAAAGAATGAATACTCCAATATGCTCTTGTTACAAAATCAAATCCAGGAGAACTTCAGATTAACTAGGTTTCAGTAAATACTTGCTCTGCTTCATCATGTGGAAAAGCAACAGCAAGTTCAAAAATGGAGGGAGAATAAGGCAAAAGCGGATTTAAAGACAGTTGACTTGCCAGTATACTTTTACAATAAAGAACAATTTTGGCATCTTGCGTAACGATGGAAGGTTGGAATACTAATAAATAGGAAGAATTTTTGTATACAGCCCATAGTTGAGCTATGGGGTTTAAATTGTATGATTCACTAAGGTAAATAATACAGTTCTGTAAAGATTAACCATGTTAGCCAGAGTACTAGCTAGGATAATACTGGTTTTCAGTCCATGCATCAAAGCTGAGCAGTCAGAGCCAGGAAGAAATTTCTCTTTGGAGATGATGTTGGGCAATTAGGTGCATTTCCAGAGATTTATGGAGTCTTCTGAATCACTTCAGTGTTGACTGTTGTCAGAAATAGAATATTGGACTTGGTATACTGTTACTTTGCGTTATGGGTGGTCCTCTGATGCAGAGGTAGATGTCCAGAATATGTTTATATAACAGCATGATAAAGCTTAATCTTTTCTTCTGTTTGCAAATACCTCCCCTTTCAATGTACAGAAAGTTGAAATACTTCATTAAAATCTGATTGTTACAGAGGGACAAAAAATATAACTCCTTTCTAAAATAACTTTTGTAACACAGATTTTCAAAATCTGTTTCTTCTTACAAAAGTACTGAATGTATCGGTTGGTGATTTGATTTGATTTGAAGTTTGAAAACTTAAGTACCAGTGGAATGCTTTTCCTCCTGATTTTTAAGTCAGGGCTGTTTATGCGTTCACACCTCCCTGACGTGTCTTACAGAAAGATTAAGTAATTGATATCTCTTCTTCCTTGTTTTAAATTAATTCTTTTTGGACTAAGATAAACTTTTTCAGATTTGTTATGCTAACAAGACAGCTGACTTCATGAATATTTCATTCTTGCATTTCTTTAGAGGCCCTGAATTACAGTATCTGGTTCCCAAGGATGAAGAAGTCACTCTTTTTCTAGTATTTACTGTTCCCTGTTGTTGAAATGCCACCTTTGGGACTGGGACTGTCATTAGACATATGTTAATCCTTGTAGTAACTTTTAAAGATACTGATAATACAATGATAATGAGGGAAAAAGATGAAATTTATTCTTGGGGGAGAAGATTTGAAATTCCGTGGAATTAAAAGAATCCCAGGATGTTTAATATTGAATCACCGTGGTGCTCTTCCTTTATTACTAGTTTTCTGGAGGTGAAAATACACCGGCTTTTTTATTTCTTCCCCAGAAAGAGGTAAGAATTGAGATGGATTCTATTTTAATATCAGCAAGAATAGAATGTAAATTTGGAAACAAGACCACTTGGTTATATATGTGAGTTGTATTATTGATCTATTGTTGTTTTTCTCATCTATACTTACTTGTTGGTTTGTGGGTGGTTTTTTTTTTTTATTATAGCTCTTTCTTGAAAACAAGTATCTACTTGGATTGGGGATGTTTTTTCAGAGGTGGCAGATGGTACATTGGCCTTGGTCCCGTGGAATCTGCAGTGCTTTGTGAACAGTTTAAATACTTATGACTTGCATACTCCTTTTGGCTATTCTGAGCTGAAGCTTCTGAAGTTTTAATAAACTTTTGTCACAATCTGAAGGGTTGTTTTCAGTCTATGGTAACTTTTTGTGATATTTTATTTTAAACCAAGTCCAATATAATGTTAATGTTTAAGCACAATTTGCTAATTATAATCCTTCAGCTGCAATTGCTTTAGCATCTGGAGGGATGAAACAAAAAGATCGTTGCTTGAAAGTGCTTATTTCCCTAAATGTAACTGCCACTTAAAATTATGTAAATGCCAAAGTGAATTGTTTCTCCCCCAAAATGCCAATGGCGAGGATCCTTGATATAAAAGAATAATGATTATTTTTTTGCCTCATCAGGCGAGTGCTTCACTTGTTGGTGGGTTTTGGGGTGTGTGTGTGTTGTGTGGGTTTTTTTTTTCTTGTATATGCACAAGAGAGATCTCGGCATGTGGTCTAAATACACTTTGTATTTTTGAAGTTTTATGGTTAGTAACATGCTAGCTTAGTAATCTTAGCTTTATTTTGTTTATGTAGTATAAATACAGCGGAAAAGTGTTGATCAGGAGGTAAGTAAATAAATGTTTAAGTATGTTAGATGGAGAAAATATGATTCTGTCGGGTACTGCAAGGAGTGAAGTATAACTAAGCCAGTTCAAGCAGCTGATCAGTTGAATGCTGCCTCTGATTTGTTGGTATCATGCTGAGAATAAATCAGGTTTGTGTAGTGACTGGAAATGACCTTTTTCTATTTCTTGGAACTGTTTTCAGTTTAGGCCAAAAACCCAGTGCTCTTCCCTGGCTTCGTTCTTTAGCAGCTTTTAAATCAAACTGTTATAAAACTGTTGTGTACACGTTATTGTCCACATAGATTTTACAATAATTGGCATTGGTTTAGCTAACTCAGTTCAAAAGATAACTAAAGTATGACAGTGTCCAACATTTGAGTCTTGTACCTCAGCTCTTCCCGGTGGGATTCCATTTCCTTAAAAATACAGTAGAACTTGACTTGTTCAGGTATTGCATTCTCCACCATCACTTGAAGAACATTAAGTGCTTTATCATCTAACGGATGACCTCATCATATGTCAAGGGAGCAAAGAAGGCTGTAGCAGCTCTTATGAGCCTTTAATATGCAAACTTGTGCAAACTTTAGAAGTGCTGCGTCTCCTTCATCCTTTTTCCTCTAGAAGGCATGCCTTTTACCAAAACAAGTCAATGAAGAAGTTGCTGATTAATTCTTTGGATAATTTTGAAAATAGTTCACAGACGGGAGAGGAAGGGAAACAAAGAAAAGTTAAAAATACAGTGCCTGCTACCTCAGATGCACTGTGGCAGCAACATGTTTGTTATCTCCATGATAGACTTCACTGTGATACATCTTGCTGAAAGAAAAGTGATGTGGATTTTTGGCATGGCTGTGCCAAAGCAGGGGATTCCCCTTTTGTAGGGGAGAACTATAGCTTTCTATTGCTCCAATTTCTCCCTCCAGTAAGTTTACTGATGGCAGCGTTTTTCTTGCTAGACCTTGCAATATTAAAAAACAGAGCTGATGTATGCATGAACTAGGAATGTTTCCAAAGACCGATTGTCTTAAAAAAATGAGTAATGACGTTGGTATTTTATGTTGATCCACGTTAGACTACAGCTGTGAGTGTTCTCGGTGTTTTGGGTGCTGCAGTAAATAAATTTGTGTTCAAACATTAGAATGATTGTCCATATGCCACAGTAGCCACTGCTTGCTTTAATATGCATTACTGTACCTACGAGGGAGATATTTTTGCCCATTATCTGACAAGTGAATACAAATTTTTCATGTGTGTCATTGTCATAGCTTGATATTATGAGAACAAAAGAAAGCTAGGGACCCTAGTGAGAATGTTGAGAGGGATTAACAGAGCCTTGTAGCTATGGAGTTAAGCTGGGCTTCTGTTTTCACTGCCAATAACATCTTGATTTATGCATACTGGGGATGTTTTTAAACACTGAAGAAATAGGAAAGAAGACAGTTTGCTTCTAGCCTGTGTTTCCTGCGGGCCTTCTTGGCTTTGCCTTCCAGTTAGACAAGAGCATTCGGAGCATAATCTTGTTGTTCTGTCCTCTTATTGCTGTTTATTTGTTTTGCCAGTTATGTAAAGCTCCGGGCTTGAGCCTGTTCTCTCCTTGCCCATCTTCCTTGAAGATGTAAGTTGGGAATGTGTATGCAGAAAATCTCTTGTGCACATCCTGTTTTCAGATTGTGTTACTTCCTTTGGTCTTGTGCTCCTACTGAGAATGTGGCTTGAAGGATGTCTTGTGACTGCATCTCATACAGGTGGTGAATGCTAAGGATAGAAGTGCGTATGTTCATAAATGGTGTCAGAGTTGAACAACTAGCAAGGTTGTTTTAACTAATGGATGGCTTTGTAGCTTTTTTAGAAGTATTTTGTGATGATACCAATAAAGAAGTAGGTAAATTGTGGTTCGGAGCTTTTTTTTCTCAGGGTGTGTATTAAGGAAAAAGTAGTCTGGTAGCAGTTTGAATATTCACGCTGTCATTATGGAACAGTGTAACCACAGATGAACTTGCACAAATATCGAAAGCAGCAGACTGGAACAGAAATATAAACTTCTCGCTTCCTACTGCTGTATTTCTTTCAAATGTGCAGATTGCTGAGGTAAGCAAGCCTGCAAAGTTGAGATGGGTTAACTGTAAGGTAAAGCTTGCTTCCATTGCCAGGCACTTCTGAGTGGCCTGTTGCTGGTTACTTGCTAAGGGTGACACGATTTGCAGTTCTAATAGTGTAACAGCCTATTCCTGACATGCTGAAATAGTTTTGAGGATTTCAGCATATGCTCACTACAAATATCTTCATATGATTTTTCTTATGCGCTTAATACAAAAGCAGAATGATTGATAGAAATTAAGTATTACAAAAGAAGGAGCTTTTAGAACGTATCAAAGGGGTTTTACTAGGAAGATGACTGCTATTAACCTCTAGCTCTGTCTCAGTGGTCTTTGGTATTAAATTGCTAGTACAAGGTGCTGAAATGGATCTTCCCATTCAGTGAAATCATATTGCTTCATCTTCTTTTGTAGGCTACTGTAAAACAACTTCTTAATGTAGTTACAGTGTTGATAAAAAGTAAAATATGCCTTCATCTATGTAAAAAAGCATACGAGCGTAGAAATTTTCCTGGTCCTTTAAAACAATAAGACTATTTTTTGCTACAGAGAATTTAACCATAATACTGCGGAATGGATTTCATCATTCAGCCCTTCCATGGTGTTTATGCCACTCACTTCTAATGCTGTACCTAAAATTTGTGCTGTATCACCTAGAAACTGTGGTATCTCTTGTTTTTGAGCTGTGGTAAAATTTAGATAATTTTTTATTTCAGCACTGTTAGAGGCAGGACATACTGAAGGAAATGGCAAATTTGTAATGCATAGTTTTTTTGTTTAATTTTCCTCAATTTTTTTTCCTATTAGAACTATT
>Ga0065711_1039334_pt1 | contig 17931 bp, 12 predicted proteins | sample Hoacrofraction12_FD_59098 | JGI IMG/M metagenome (GOLD analysis project Ga0065711, IMG submission 59098) | Hoatzin crop microbial communities from Cojedes, Venezuela - Epithelial fraction 12 v2 (version 2) | ecosystem: Host-associated > Birds > Digestive system > Esophagus > Crop | place...
CCCCCATGCCATCCCCCACCCCACGGTGGTCTCCAATTCCTTGGCTGCATGTTATGCTCAGTCCCTTCATCAAGGCAACAGGCAGCACAGGAGATTAGGATCAGTCTGTGCTTGCTGTTCTTTCACAGCTCATGATTTCTAACTCAGCTGCTCTTGTGTGGGTTTCTTCACCAGCTGCAGTCCCTTTAGAGTTGTAGCTCCTTCTAAGTCTACTCTTCAGCCTCTGCTCAGGCTATGATTTTCCTTTGGCATTTCTCCTCCTCATCTGTCTCTCCACTCTTCTTGTGTTGGCATAGTCTTATCCTTTTTCCTCCTACTGCTATAGCACTGTAATCTTTTTCTTGGCATTTACTGCCCTTTCTCAACATGCTTTTGCAGAAGTGCCAGAAACTACTCTGATAGTGTTGGAGTTCAGTGGGTCAGTGACCACTGCGCTCAAGAGGCAATGGATGCTAACCAAAACACAGGAGGATACAGCTGAACACAGGGAATCCCACTTCTACTGTAAGGGTGACCGAGCACTGGCACAGGTTGCCTGGAAAGGTTGTGGAGTCTCCATGTGTGTAGATACTCAAAAGCCATCTGGACATAGTGCTAGGCAGCCTCCTTTACTAGGTGGCCCTGCTTGAGCAGCGGGGTTGGACCGGATGACCTCCAGAGGTCCCTTCCAACCTCAGCTGTTCAGTGATTTCTGTGCTGCCTGTTGCTGACCTGGCTGGGACCAGCACAGGGCAGTCCCTGACTCTTCCCACCCAAGATACCCTGCAGCCCCTTCGCTACCAAAACCCAGAGTTGTGCTCAGTACATGACTGCACAGGGTTTTCTTGCAAATCAAGTCCATACAGTTTGGGCTGACAGTTTTCGGGAGTGGTAGCTGGTACTGTATTCCCTTTCTGTGTTGCTGTTGTCTTGGGTCAAGTAAATGAAACTCCTAAGGCTGTAATCAGACATTTATAGCCAGGTTCTGTGTCTAGTTACATTTGCATCCCTGCTGATTTCAGAAGAACTTAGGTCTCCACTTGACCAGAGGAGCAGCCAAAGGGATAAACTATTTTGTTTCTGCTCAACCCTCCATTATGATGAAAACAAGTCTTTGTATAGTGTCTGTGTCCTGTAGACTGTGTATTGTTTCCTCATGCCAGTTTAATCTGAACCAACAATCAAAAGTCCTTGCCAGTTGAGAGTTGAGTAACAGAAAACTGGGAATAGGGGGGGAATAGATTCACTGCTTCAAACAGAAATCAACTTGTATATAGTTCGTGTGTGTATTTTTAAAAATTTAATTTGGATTAGTTGAATACTGAGTGTTACGAGCTTCCCTTAAAATGAGGACTGATGTATTTCAGAAGTACTTTCTCTTCTTTAACTGTATTAGTGTGCTGCTGTTAACTCAGAGTTGTAATGCTGAAAAGTCTGTTTTTAGAATAGTTTATCTGAGATGTCACAACTAAAGACAGCATAAGCTTTTCCACAATAGACCTTTTATGGTGTTATATGTTATGTGAACAGCTGTTGGATCCATCTTTTTAAGGTGTTCTTTGCCATAGGTGAGGGGCCATAACAAATGTTGAAATATTCAGAATTGCACTTGCCTATTCTGTTTTCTTAATTTATTTCCTATGCATACTGCCTTGCCTGTATGTACTGTACTGCACTGGAGGTACAAAAGGTAAATATAAGGTTCTTAATTTATAAAATGTAACTGAGTTTTTAAAATAATTCTGTAATGCTACGTATTTTCCAGTGATATCTGCCTTCTAAGAGTGGGTGATGGTGGTAAGCCCAACTGAATTTTGCCAGAAGTTAATATTGGTGGTCTTTACATTCTCACTTAATTTCTGAATGATTTTGATAATTTGAAATATATTTGTTCTTTCAAGATTTTTATAGAGGCTAACCTATGTTAGTAAGCCAACTTTTGGGTGATTTGTAATAGCTCTGATACTGCCTCTGGCTCATACAGTTCATATAATGTCTTTGTAACTTATTTTGTGCCTTTTCTTCCCCTGACACAAAATCTCTCAATAAAAACAAGCTCTTTTGCAATACTGCAAATGTATTTTATTGTACGGATTTTTTTTTACTTGCCTGACCCTTTTGTTTTGTTTTCTGGAGGGGGCTGAAGCTTGCATAATAGAATAGATATTTGTAATGGACTCTGCAGAAGAAAATTGACAAGGTGGAAAGCAGGTCATTTTGGAATGGCAGTGCTACAAAGCGCCTGGGAAACTGGGACTGTCAGTACTAATCAATATATTCCACCATATCTATCACAAATCATTTCTAACAAAAACCGGCACCAGTGGAATGTGAGAATCAATTTACTACTGGCTTCAGTTGTGCTGATTGATGTTGAAAGACTGGAAACACCTTGGGGGTTTAGCATAGCAAAATGTCTGTGGTGGTGTTAGTAGCATTTGTACTGGGGGAGTTCACATGAACACTAGTTGGCACTTAACACCCCTTCTCTGAAGTGCTATGCAAATGCATAAAAACGTAGTTCCTGTCCTCAGGACTTCTGCCTAAACATCTTGACGGGGAATGGCAGAATTTCAACATTTGTCTTCATTACCTGGAAATGAGGTGATAAATAGCTTGACTGCATTTTCTGTCCCCTATCCAGTGACAAAATACTGTCTGATTCTTGAAAAAAAGTGACCGTGGGAAACGGGGATCAGTGCTTTATTTTAAACTGCTGGGTACCAGAGCTTCCATGCCTCTCTATGCTTCAAAAAAAGTAATTGAAAGATTCTCCTTGAATAGCTAGTCCCTTGAGCAGATGCCAAAGTATTTTATCTGTCAGTATTTTAAAGTGTACATACTAAAGAAGATAGGTGGTCTACATGATAGATAATATTACCAGTCCTTGTGTTATGTTGCATTTTAGTCTTCCTCAACGTGGAGCTAAGAACAATAATCCAGCCAGACTCCCTATTTGCGCTTCCTGGGCACAGACCACTGCAAAAGTCATCCTTTGCTCTTTCGTTTCTTACTGCAAAAGAAAAATGCAACCATCTTAAGTATCTTTTCTGATTAATCTGTTATGCTTTCTGCAATTTCCTGAAGTTGTAAACAAGGTATTTTGAAGTCTCTTGAACTGAAAGTGTTTTCATCAGCAGCCTTTCTAGAATGAGTAATTAGAATATATGAAGCATCCAAAATCACTTGTGGTGTTCATCCCTTGATCTAAAGTTACCAAAGGCCATCTTTTGTTCTTGTTATTTCTGATTCTTGTGAGCCTTACTCTTATTTCTGGTACTTGAGATATTTGGGATTTTACTTTTAGTTTTCACTCTTGCTGCTGTTTTACTGTGGAGGTGAAGATGGAAGGCTCAGTTTTTTGGATGTGTCTAGTTACTTGCTCAGCGTAGTTCCACCCATTGCCATTCAACTTCCTTGTTTCCTCCTCTCTACTATGTTTCAGCTACATGCTGCAGGGACCTATGGACCTGAAAGATTTCTTGGTTGTCATCTACATAAGGATAAGGAGTGCTTCTGGGAGGAGCCACTGCCATGCCAAAGGGCTGATTTACATCGATGCACCTTGCTTTTGAAACTGGGCTAACTTGGGCTGCTCTTAAGTGCAGCTGTGCTTGCCTATGCTTTGTCTGGGAACTGGCTGTATCTTGCTGTAACTGGAGCCTGTCGGACTACCAAGCCATTGCATTGTACTCTGTGTTGGGCAAAGACAAGGAAAAACAGGATGAGAGACCAAGAGTGGGGGAAGGAGCCACAAATTATATGTGGGATGGACTGTGGTTCACATGGCTATAAGGCTTTTTTTGTCTGTGTAATTTAACTTTTGCTGCTTTGTGATGCTTCTACTGTCAGTAATTTTTCACACTGACAAGAGGAGGGCCATTAGAAGTCATCAAATGGAGGTGTGAAACTAAAGTGCCATCCCTCAAAAGCAGGGACATTGAGAAATGTGCTTGTCCCTTGCCAATAACAGCCGGTACTGGTGTTGGGATGGCAGTAGTAAGAGTTGCCTACGACCTGCCAAGCAGCTATCAGGCAGATTACTCGGTTCTTCCAAATGGCACCAGGCTCAAATTTAACTAATGTTACCTTAATTCCACTGGACTCATAGACTATTTCCGAGCAGTGCACTTCTGAGAGAGACTCAGCTCTGTCTTTTCCAGCATTGTCATCTCGTGTCTTGTTGGTTGCACAGAGGCAGGACAAATACTTGGGGCCAAATTGTGTCTGTCTTGGTGAATGAACGTCTCTAATCCTGATCTCTTACTTAAGAGCACCTTCAGTGAACAATCCTTGCTGCAGGGAGGAGTGGGGAACCTCAATTTGTTGTTCAAACTTGGTAACAACAGGTAATATAACGTCATACTTGGAAAAGTGGTTCTTGGGTGACTTATTCTTGCCATTTCTTTTTCTAGTAAAGATGACAAAGATGCAACTGATCAGATTTACCTCCATCTTGGGAAAGGAGGAAGTAATATGCACCAGCAAAATTGTAGCATTACTTTTGATGTCATTTTTTCTTGCCGCACTTCTGCTGCTGAAAGGTAGCTAAGATATGACAATCCTGCAATCTGTTCTGCAGCTAGAAGTGGCCAATTTTGTTAATATCTCTGTACTTTGTATAATCCATGCAGTAGTTGGCAAAACTGCAGTGGGGAATGTTGTTGAGGACTCGTTGAAGGGAAGGCTGACTGATCCATGCAGATGGGATTGCTCGGAAGTTTGCAAGTTTAGAAACAAAAATCTAGTTCAGCTGTATTTTGATTCAGCTATGGTTTGAGCCATGGGCCAGATCCCAAACCTGGAGTTCTCTAAGGTGGGGTTTTGTTACTTATTATTTTTTTAGGATTGTTGTTAGCTCTCAGATACTGCATCTTGCAGTATGAGACTCCTGATCCATAATCTGTCTTCCAGCTGCTCTGCTTACCAGCCATGCCGGGACTAGGGGGTGCCTTTGCTAACACCATGGTGGAGCTCTCCACTGGGTTTGTGTGCTTAACATAAGCAGAGAAACAAGCAGAAGCAGCGTGCAGGTGCTTTGTGCAAGTATAAACTACTGATAAAGGAAGTTGTTCAGTGTAGGACAATTCCTCTTTTGATCAGCTGCTGCTTCTTCCAAGAGCTCCTGCAGAGCTTTGTCACTTCCCAAAGCTATTAGTAGTGCTTGGATTTGGTAGAAATCCTCTACCTCATTTTGGATGGTGCGTGCACCAAATAGTAGAGACTACTTCTGCACAAGTCTTAGCAAATGACTGACAGTTTCTCCCTCTTCCCCAAATATGAGGTTCTGCCTTCCAAACTCTGGGCTCAGGTAGAAGTGAAAGCTGTTAGAGGAAGTATTTTGCCTACAATTACATCAAGGAGCCAAATGCAGGTCAGTGCAGAGCTCCCTTGTGTGACAGGAGGGCAGCAGGCCTCCATGTGTCAGCATGATGGTGCTGTCCTTTGTGAAGGTCTGCCCTGGCAGCTAGAGGCTGCAGTGCTGCCTTTTTGTTTTTTGTGGTGCTTTGCAGTCACCCGTGTTTTTCTGTAATAGTAGAAGTGGCTACTTGTACTTCACATACTGGTCTTTTTCCTCTGATTTTAAACCTGCATCAAGGCACCTCACCAGCGGTGTTACATGTCCTGACCTATGGATATGTTTGCAGAGGGTACCAAATATCCACTCTGCTGTATGTTAGTTCTTAAATAGCAGTGGGAGACTTGCACTTGCACAGGCCCTGTTGTCTTTGGGTCAAGCTCTCTTTCTGACTTGATATTCACTTCGAAATGTTTGATTAACACCTTGTTAAAGGAAAAGGAGAAAAATCCTCTGCAAGCCCTGTCAAGACATACACTACCAATGCAGTGATTACAACAGAACCTTCGAATACTACAGCTGAAATTGGCACCAGCTCTGGGTAAGTCACTTTTTCCCACCAAAGTCTGTTGCTTTCTTGAACCCTCTACTCCCACTCCCGTCTATAAAATGAAGCCAGTGTGAGCTCGCCAGATCACGGGTTATGTTCAATTAGTGTTTATAATGATGATACTGGGCAGGGTGCATCTCTGTTAAAGTTGGCATGAAGATGTCATACAGAAACTGAAAATTCCTAGGAAACTAATGCTTTCATACTTGTGTGGTACGTAAGGAGGATGAGCATTTGGGGTGGCGTGGCTTTCGGAAACAGTACCCGCAAGGGTAGGGGAAAGCAATGCTTGAACAGTGGCCTTTTCTCAGGGATATTGGGTTGTTCGAATTGAGGGTCCATTATCTTCTCTAATGTTTTGAATTACAGCTATGGCCATTTGGTGTTTTTCTTTGCTAGTCTTTGGTTTGTTAGAGAGCAGCAAATGGAATAGAAGTTCTCAGATGTGATCTTTGTTGCCCCTGATACCAGGAACTGAACTGAATGAACCTGTGCTCCTATGAATGCTGTTCCGCTTCCTCTTCTCTTCTGACCCAGACTCAGCATGGTGGAGAAGCAGTCCTGCCCTCTCCTACCATACAACTGGTAGCTTTATTCACCCTGTTTCCCCTCCCAAATACACCCACACGTGCATCTGCCTTCCCTCCCCTCCCTCCATGAAAGCCCAAGGAGCAAAGAGATGGCTTGCTCCTTCATGCACTAGCCTGGCCAAGCAACTTGTTCTGCATGTTCCCAGTGCTTTTATTCCGGGATCCTTTCTCCTCCTCCACTCCTGCTTTCAGTGCCCTGAATCTGCATTTAACTAGTTCTAGCCCTAAATATCTACCCTGTGTCCCATCACTGCCTGGAGCAGTTGTAGCACAAATGATTGACCCTCTGCCTTTGGCAATTTGGCTTTGACTGCACAAAACAGCCAATAAAGTGGAAAGGGCTGGGCAGCTGATGACGGGGATTAGCTTGAAGCTGTATAGTTTTATGGTCTAAGATAGAGGAGGAAGTGTTTGCTTGAAGAATGAAATTGCATTCCTCGTTTTTTTCTTTCTCCTGCTGCCTGCTCTTAATGATGACAAGATTTTAGAAGTTGCTGACTAAAAGAATAGCGTATGTATTTGCCAGACACAGCTTGGACTGGAGGCTGTTAGCTCATTTTCCAGTGACTGAAGCTGGAGTGTGTAGCAATGCAGGTCATGATCTGATCTGTCTAGAAATTTTCTGAAAAGACTTGAGTGAAGACTCTGACATTCTCTCTGTCAAAGCTGGTTCTCACTAGTTTGTCTGCTGAGTCTCTTGATCTGCTTTGTGGTACGTACATCATACTTCCAATAAAGAGCATCTCTTCTCAATTCTGCTGGTGCTCTCATTCTCATCTGTGTAGTGATTTGTCCCTCACGGCAACTGTTTCCCTCAGGGTCCTCACACTATAGAGTCTCAATGATTCTCTCCTCCCCTCCTTTCTTCCCACCCAAAGCATGCAGTTGTCTGGCCCTTTCCCTGTACTTTTCTTGAGACACTTCTATCAGGTATACAGAAAAAAAATCTTCCTTTATCCTGATTGCTTCTTCAGCTTCTGCTTTCCATCCTTTCCTCAATGCCACATTAGCCTTGGAACACAACACAGTGTCCAAGCTGACATATGCTAGGGATCACCTATTAGTTGTAACTTTGATATTTATTATCTCTGTGTGAGAGATGACACAAGGTGAGAAGTTTGATCAGACAGCTTTTATAGTGTGATCGCTAACCAAGACCATACAAAACCACAGCTGCTTTAATGTGGTTCAGGCTCTTGCAGAATGTAGTTGTCCAGCCTTCTTCACTCTGTTTTGTGGGGTTTTTTGTATCTCACTCCCCTCCCATACAAATATATCTCCCAGAACTCAGAATTAGCTCCCAAGGACCAGACGTTTTGAGTCTGGAGACCGTTCTCAACTGCTTGCTGAAGCTGACCTGTTTGTTCTGCAGTAATTGTATTTTTGTCAAGAGACAGCAATAGATCTTGTGGGTACGTAGCTGTCATTGGCCTGTGAGATACGAGACCTACTTTCTAGTTTTGGCTCCAATGAACGCTTGTACATTTTTCATTTAGTCACTGAATGAAGCACGTAAACAGGGATGCCAGTCTGAATCTTCTCTCTCCCAAGTGAGTTTGTGTCGGAGTGACTATTCTCACTTAGCACTGGTGATTTACTCGATTTGCTTCAAACTGCCATAGAGTAAGCAAGAAGTTCTCAGTCAAGTCAATTTGGACGCAACAGCAAAGTGTAAAAATAATACAAGCTAACGTTGTGCTCTGAAGGGCAGCCACAGAAAAAATACCAGCTCCTGGAAATGCTGGGGTCCAGTCTGATTCAGCCTCCCATATAAATGGAGCATCATTGCAAGCATGCTTCTTGTTCTGGCTCTTGTAAATCTCAGCTGTGGTTTGTCTGTCTGTCCCAGAGTTATTGTGCCTCTAGATTTAAAGTCCTTTTCATGACAGCTGAAAATAAAGTCTACCAAGAGCTGAGCAAACCTATGCTGAGATCAAAAATGAGGCAGCTTTTTCTCACCTGCCAAGACTTCCAGTACTAAATGCTTTTCCAGTTGCACTGTGCTCTGCCAAACATCATGTTTTTTCCAGATGCTGTTCTTCTAACCATGTTTTTAAATCAGCGAGAGCTTCTTGGTTTTGAGTATTTCCTTTTTGGCATTCAGACCATTTACCTAGGCATATAAATAAAAGTGCTGGAAAGCTCCTGGTTCTATGAATGTTGGCCACAAATAGCTTTTCAAGATGGTGGGACATCCTGATTGAAACAAGAGATCAGTGGCTGTAGTTTAGTGATGGATAAAACATAGTGATAGAGGAAAAATATCCTTTGCGGATGCTTGGAAATGGTGTAATGAAATATTTCATGTTTAAATCATGATGACTGAACTTGTAGTATTTCAGTGAACTTCCAGAGGACAATACAGGGATTTAGAACTCAAAATGCCAGTTTTCTTGCCCAACATCTTGGCCAGCTCTCCTGGGAGCCTCAGATCTGATGCAGCAAGGGTTCCCAGGTTCCTGCCTCCCTGTAATCCTCCGAGTTGACCATTATGGAAATTTCCAGACTCTTTGAACAGCTCACCACACTGGGTGCCACTGATCGTGGCAATACTGGTAAGCCCTGCTATATGATTTATGTTTGCTATCCAGTGGCTGGCTTGCTTAACAGCAGCTGCAAAACTGACTGGATCCTTGTGAATTTGCTAGTTGAAGCTGGTCACTGGTGGGCAGCAGCGTCATAATCTCAGCATTTTTCAGAATTTCCTGCATCTTCAGCTAGTGATAATGAAGTGATCACTTTCTTTGGAAATGCTACACTGCAGCCTGAAAATATTCAGGTTGTAAATAATTTTGTATTTCAAAACTCTTCCCAGGTTGAGAGCACTCATTTCTAGCAAAAGCTATTTGCCTTTTTCTGACATGTCCGGTCTGGCCACAAATGGAAAAAAGATACCAGGCTTGATAAACCACTGGGCATGATCCAATGCTATGCTTAGTTTGGAAAGAATATAAACCTCTAACTACTTGATACGAAGTGCAAGCCCAAGGCTAATGTTGGAGTGTGTGGCAGTGAGAACAAGCAGCACAGGCGTTTGGAGCATTTTTGAGTCTGCCAAGAACTGATCGGTAAGGGGTGGGAATGAGTGGAGAAGCATTTCAATTTGGCGTCCGTATGTGATTCTGATGCTGTCACAGTGAATTAGCAGTGCTTTCTTTTCCCTGTAGTCCATCCTAGGCTTTTGTCATTGAAACATCCCCTTTGCCCGTATCTACTTGTTAAAAGACAAAGTGGAAAAAACCCGAATAAATTCACAGAACTTGTGCCCCCCAAAAAGCCTGATTATGATATGCTAGTATCCTCTGAATGGAGACTCTCAACAGCACGGAACCATCACTGCTGAAGACTGTTAAAGCATAAACATTACAGGGGATTCAAGCTACAATTACTCATTTTGTACAGTCACTTAATCCACTAATGGGGAGAAATGGGGCAACAGTTTAAGAAGGCAAGAGAACTGTCAGAGAGTATTAAATCTACTGGGATGATTTGTTTTGGTAGTCTCTCTTGACCCAAGTACATGCTTCAGCTAATGCAACAGACTTAATGCCTATGGTAATTAGAGCAAGAAGTGATGGGTCATCATTAGCAACTGCAAATTAAGGGTTGTATTTCATCTGGAAGGCAGCATCTTCAACTGAGCTTATTTGTTGCCACTGCAGATCATCTGTGAGTCACAAGTGGTACATTGGACTGACTCATTTGTGTGATTGAGTAGAGGCTGTTTAATACATGCTTACTCTTCCATACGAGTAGTTATTCTAAATAGTTGGCAGACAGAAAATGCCACAGTATTGGACTTCCCATACAGTTAATACTACTGCTCTTATTTACTTGGTGATTTTTTTATTTTTGTACAGTTCACACTTCAGATGATTTTCAACTGTAGGTTTGAAATATATTTGTCATATCTATGAAAATGAAGAGTGAAGAAAGGAAAGCCAGGCAAGCATGGAAAGCATCAGTAATTGGCAGCTTCAGAAGATATGAGAGCCAATCTACTACCATTCATGGTGTATAATCACAGAATACTTTTTTGTGGGTTTCACAGATCCATGATCATATTCAGTTCTGGATGTTGCCAATGGCATGAATGAAGATAATATAGATTCAGTATTTTTGCAGATACTAGGAAATCCCTAAATCCTCTTAGACGAATGCTAATAAGCAAATGAAGACACAGGTACAAAGGAAATTAGCCACAAACGGAACTCCATGACAAGGTGCTATGAGGTGGGCATTGAAATAAAACAAATGGGAGGATGTAATATAGCTGAATCATTTCAGATGAACTTGTGCAGATCAGCAGGCAGGGAACTATGACTTGAAAAGACCACGATATTGAAGTGTGGCTTGAAAATGTTTGAGAACAGCTGGATAAATCAATGGATGCTCATGAAGTAGAACTTGAGGGACAGTCTGTGGTTAGCTAGCTGTGTAAGTGTTGCTGATAATGTCCTGAGGGACACAGAAGAGGGAAGGATGGTTGCAGTGCCCTCAGCAAGAACTGTCTGAGAGTGAGCCTTCCTCTCAAAAATATGCCCAGACCCGAATAGGGGCTTAAGCCTCTTTCAGAAATCAAGAGAAAAGAAAGGGAATCAGAGGTGTTAGAAAGGTAGTCATTCTCAGTGCAAATGGGAGCCTTCTTAGAGACAAGTACACATCCAGAATTTACTTTGTTAAATTAACAAAGCTCAAAATCTCTTCACAGGGCACAGATCCGTGATAGCTGATGGATTGTGAGCTAACTACAACTGAAGAGGCCTTTTCTGTTTGCATCTTCATGTTGTTGCCTGGCTTCGGCGGAGTGCTTTGTATCTCCGTGAAGCAGTTCTGAGCTTTTCCTGTCTGTTCAGTCCATGGCTGGCTTGGCTGCAGGCTGACACTCGGGAGAGCTGGGTGGGAACACACGGCCCTGGCTGATACTCTGTGAAGACACATTTCTGTGGCGGGTCATGGCCTGCCCTACTCAGGGAGTGTGAGCAGTGCGTAAGCTACTCAAAAAGCAACAGTTAGCAAACATTCTCCTTCAAGGAACAGAATCTGCCTGGTCCTAGAGAAAGGACCAGAGTCTAAGTGACAAGAGGGGTGTTCTTTCCTTCAGTGCTTTTCTCAAGGAGTGAGGAACTAGAAATAGCCTTTCTTCACTCCCTCTTGCTGGTGTGCCTGGGGCATTGAGTTGTTGTAGGTTCAGAGGAAATATTTTCTCGGGAGATTGTGTTTCTTAGCATTTGGAGCTTGGGTCCATCTCGGGCTTTCTCCATTTGTAATCTTACTTTTCTATACAATCACATACAGGACAGATGCTCACTGAGAACAACCAACCTGGAGCATGGGTTTATTTCTGTAGTTTTGGTGGCTAACTCGAGGAGAAGAAAAAAAAAGACGGAAGCTAGAAATCCTGAGGTTTGAATGGATTGAGCTGCAAAAGCAATGACTACTGGCTGAAGATAGATGAAGGTTTCACTGCAACAACACTGCATCAGTTCAGCGGATCTCAGTGGAGAAGCCTGGGTTGTTCTTGGTCTGGTTCTGTGTCCTTTTTTATCTCTGCAGATGTTTCTCTCTCTGCACTCCCCTTTCTCCCTTCTGATGCAGGTTTCTCCCACAGTAATATTCCCTCCTCGCACATGGCCATCTGCCTCTACTTTCCTCCTATGTTCTGTGCTGTCTGGTCCTCATGTAACAAACAAGTGTCCTTGTGATATCTGTTTTCCTCAGTGAGGTCAAGACTGGCTGCTGTCTCCCATATGACTATGCTGCTTTTCCCTTTACAGAAGGGCCTGTTGCTACTCTAACCTCTACTGTATTTTGCTGTTGGTGTAAGGGCCTTTATTGGTTGCAGTATTTTCTGTCAGTCACATAGCACTCTTCTCTTCCTACAAGGAGCATAATAAATCCATAGGCACTCGATGCAAGTTGTCCATCTGCCGTGATCTCCTGCATCCAATTCTTGTAACTGCTCTTCTTTATTTCTTTGGATTCATTGAAGTCCAGGGAAATTATGAAGCAGCAAGTCCTTACACCTGGAGCAAGGAGTTTTCAGAGTTGAGAAAAACCTGTGTTTGATGTTACATTTGATACTGAATTTCTTGTTGCTTTTTCCTCAGCCATCTCCCCTTGTAGCTCCTTAACAGTGATGGTAATTTATTCTCTTCAAATGGCAGGAGCAGGCAGGAGCTGTTGCTCTGATCCTTGAGCTTCAGCATACATTTGGACTTGAACTGAAATATGCTTGAACAGAAAGCAAAAAGGCAGTCCTTGTCCAAGACTTTATGCCATCTTCCCTCACTGTGAGGAGGGGGAGCCAGGGACATCCAGACCCTCTTGGAGAAGTGCTTCCCAATACAAAAGGGGTTATAAACATAAGGTGTGTTACTGTATATAAGAAAAATGACCAAAACCACCTTCTTCGTCTGTCTGCCAGCTCCTGTGACTCTGGACAGCTGTCGTGAGGAGAGATGTTATAGATGCAAGAAAGCAAGGCTCTTAATCTCCCCTTGCTGCCCAATACACGGCTGAGGTTCTGGGCATTAAAGTGATGTATGGTAGTGTTAAAGTTTTCTCTGTATGTACAGCTACTTGCCTGAGGGGGCACAAGGCAGTTAATGTTTTAGGGACACGCTTTGAACAGAATCTGACTATTTAAGAGGCTCATTTGCCTCCCTTGCATGCTCTGCTTGGACTAAATCCCATCCAACCTGCCCCTGCAAGTCCTTTCTGACCTATTGTTCCACTCACCTTCGTTCAGATCCTGCCTTTTGTCTGGCTTCCCCAGCAGAGCTCGCATACACTGAAAGACAGCCAATGAGTCTTGAAGTGAGCAAGGCTAAGGTATGGTTCCCTAAAAACTGGGGGGGCTCACCTTTTTCAGTGCCCAACTCCCACAGAAGCTGGTTTGGGAAATAAATGCCTACATGTGTTTTTGGAGGAGTCCCCCAGTCCCTCAGCAAAAAGATGAAGGCAGATGCCTGGGAGGCACAGAGGAAAGTTTGATTTATAGATTCTGGGGAATCAGATGTCCCGCAGGTATTGGTACTCTATTAATGTACTTGGTATTTGACTGTTAGTAAAGAATATCATGAAGGATAACTAGCAACAACAGTGCCTGCCCTGAGGTAGCACACAGTGCTGTCCTTTGCCAGCTCCTGTAGAGGTAATAAATCAGTCAAGGGATGTCAAAGTTCAGTTTCCAAGGGGAAATAATAGTTTTACTCAAAAGTAGAGCAGCCTTCCTTAGTAAGGGACATGTAGCAGCACAGGATCTCATCTCTATACTCTGTCACTCCCTTCTATGTGCTGACGTACACTTTTTTCTAAAAGGCACCAACCCTCACTGGATCAATGAGGCCTGATCAATTGTTTTTCCCTCTGAATTATCCATATGGGGTTGTTAGCTGAGCTGCTGGCAGAAAACAAGAGACAGCTTTCTGTCTGTTTATTGTAAAGCAGGCAAAGCAAACTACAGGAGGGGACAGGCTGCAGGATGTTTACTGTCAATACAGCCGGAGAGAGAGAGGAGATATAAGGAGAGGGGAGCAGAGGCTGCAGACTGCAGCCCGAATCAATGATCTGAGTGTAAAAATACCCATGCAGTTTCAGAAGGAAAGTGGGTGGATTGAAGTCAACAAGGGATAGCTGAGTGTTTAACAAATGGTTTAGTGAAGGGCTAGTGAAGCAGGGAAGTACTTGTGGCACACAGAATAGCAATGCTATGCATGGGCATACTGAATCTGCAGTGCAATCTGAAAGGCACTTCCAGATCTGCCCTGAGACAGAGCAGTAGCTGGGGTATTTCTGTGTGTGCCTGCATACAAGACCTGCCATTTAAAAGTAAAAAGATAAATAATGATTGAACTTAGAAAATAATAATTTGAGCTAATTTTCCGAGGCAGCTGGATGTCACCATTGTAACTCAGACCAGAATCTTTTTTTTTTTTTAAACAGGCATACTTCCTTGCTTCTCTCTCCTCTTCTTTATCTACAGAGGAAACAGGTGACCTGAGCTTCACAGGGCAAGAAGGCTCTGAGCAGCTCACTCTGAGTGGTCCTCTACTTCCAGAGGCAGGTGAATGAGTGAAGAGTGAATTCACACTTTAGAAAGCAGTGAAGACCGTCTTGCCATGAAACCATTCACAGATGAAGATGTAGAAATCTACATCCAGAGTAAGGTAAGGCTTTATGTGTCCAGATTTTCTGCCTCCCACACTAGGTGTTGATTCTGAACGGTGCCAAACTTGACAGTTAGTTGCTTGCCTGCTGTCTTCATTTCTGAGACAAGACTGGATGAATTTTTGTGAGAACTGTATTTCTAATGAGATTTCTAGGTTTCTGTTGCACAACGTTATCGGGAGTCTCAGCTAGTAGCCTAATTTTTCAAGGTACTCGTCCTCTTCAGGTGTCCTGAATTTTTGCTCCCGACTTGGAATTCCAGATGTGAGACTAGCTGTAATTGCCAGCATTTAATCTAAGGAAAGGTCCTTGCCTCACTCCTTGTCCAGTGGTCTTGGCTTACGAAATCACACCAGGCGTTGCCTCTAAGAAAGATGTATGTAGGAACTAGAGAGACAGACAGATACTGTTAGAATTCACCCATCAGTCTGTCACCTCAGCTAAGGATATTTCTCTATGTACCATGATTAAAATAACATACCGCATTAGCACATGCAGGCTGGAACATTTTCTATTCTATGTCATATTTCTGCACTCGATTATTTTTTTCCCCCCACCATTAGGAAATGAAGTAAAACAGAATGAAATTATCAATGAAACAATGCTGTTTAAGAAAGGTAACTCTGAGCCATAACATTTTTTTTAAAGCTCACATGTTTCATCACAGTACTCAGCTAGTTCCTATTTTATAGTCTGCTTTCCCCAACAAAATGCAAGACACCAAAGTGAAAAGTAATTTCAAAATGGAAAACTGTGAGGCTTTCTTTTCTGTAAAGGATGAAATATTCTGGTACCATCAAGGGGGTGGTAAGAAAGGTTTGTTTTCTTCATGGAAATGTTTTGGTGACAAGTAGGTGTATGTCTGTGAGAACTTTCATTTTCAGCAATGCAGTGTTGTGCGCCGGAAAATCATTCCATGAGAATCTGTTCAGTGAGCTATAACAGTGAACACTTTCTGAAGATTTTTAAAGTGGAGCCACAAAGGAGGGAACAGAGGGAAGCCATGCACAGGAAGATGCTCATATGACTGCCATAAGTACAATGAACAGAAACAGAGTGTAGCTAAGTGAGGCTGATAGTTGCCAATATTTTAGGTTCTACTGAAAGTCTGTTTTCTAGCAGCCTTCCATGGCTGGATTCCTAGTTGCTGCCTTCTCCTGAGCCTCCTGTCCAAATAAGGCTGCCTAACTAACCTTCAGGCAGCCCCAGTTCTGCTTGTCAAATGCTGCCTGCTTTTGAAAATAGGTCAACCACCTGATGTAATGAATCTCTGTGATACCAAAGATTTCTTCCTTAAGCTGCTCAGCAAAGGAAAAATTCAAGTGCATACAGAGTGGATGTGACTGGGTAAATAAGAACAAACCCAAATGTTCTTAACAATCCCCAGTAAATCCGAGTCCTGCTTCCTTCCTTCATAATGGAACCTTAAATGACCTTGTTCGGGTTTTGTGCATTTGTTTTGGCATGATTTCCAATGTTACGACCTGGTAAGGGAGGGATGCCAGTAGGTGGTAGAAATGGTGGTCCAACAAAGAGCTTATTCTGTCTCTTCTCCCAACATGTCTGTGCTGATGCTAAAGACGTCTTAGATAAATGCCTTGGCTCTTCAGAAGCTGCATTCACTCACTCATGTTCTGTCTTATGATTTTTTTTTTTATGTTTTCCCTTCTATAGGAAGGTTGTATCTTCCAATAGCATGATTAGAGAGCTACTTGTGGTTAGCAACGGTTAGCAACAGTTAGCACCATCTGTCACGTGCCCTTTGTTCTTTTATCCCTGCCCCGGTGATGAGGAGTACATGCAGAAAGAGTTGTTTATTGATACCTCCCTTAATAGAGTTTTTTGAAAGTCTACTCTCTTAAAGGTTTCATCACAACTGCTGTAGCCTAGCCAATAAGTGATGAAGGCACAATTAAATGAGGCTGGGCTGGGCCGGATGGATGCTCTCAGGATACTGGAGATGGCAGAAAGTGTTCCTAGCAGGTGCCCCTTAGAGAGAACGTTGCATAAGTGATGCTTGCAGGGACACTCTTCAACCTCTGTTTGGGCTGACCCACAGTGATTGTTACTTTCAACAGAAAAAGTCTGGGATTTGTGTTTAAAAGCTCTTACAGGTGGACAACTTTCTCTGCCACTCGTACCATTTTCTTGTTGGAGAAACCATTAGGTGTCTTGTTGAGCAAGTCGAGCTTATTGGACTGCTCTAAGGAGTTCTTCTGGATGAGCAAAAACATGGCAGAGAAAACAGTGATAGCTACAGATGGAGAAGTGCCATAAATGAAAGCTGAGATGAGGCAGTGAAAATGAATATGGGCTAAAATTTTTCAGTATAAATCATCTTCTTAAAAAAAGAAAGAGTACGTGTAAGCTAGCTAAAATTGGTCTTGGAAAACAAGGGTGAATTGGAATGAGGAGGAGGGTGAATTACTGGGGAAATTAAAGGGTATTATATAAACGTAAGGAGCTATGTGTTGCTAACAGAGTTGCTAATAAGGTCAGGATGTCAAGGGTGGCTGAGAGCCCAGCAAAGGGAATATGATACTGCTATCTGGTGTATTTTCCACTTGCGAAAACTATTCAGGCTTAGTAAAAATACCATTAACTTTGTTGGGGGGTAAGGGGGGAGGTATTCAAACTCTGCTCATCTTTAAGTTCAGTATTAGTCAATTGCTTTTCACTGGTTAATTGTTCTTAGGTGAGCACTAGTCCTTTTTAGTCCATTGTTGTGAAGAAGTGCAGATATTTGTCACCTCCAGGTCTTGTAGACACATTTCAATGCATTTGACTGTTTTGTCTGGCAGTTCAGCATTTGACGTAAAGATGTCCAAATGGACTTTTAATGAGGTGCTTGTCAGTGGTATTTTCTAAAAGGGAGAGGAATGTTACTTAAATGTTGCAGCAGATGCTAAGCAAGCAGTTCACAGGAGTTGTAGAATAGAATCACAGAATGGTTTGGGTTGGAAGGGACCTTTAAAGATCACCTAGTCCAACGCCTTGCCATGGCAGTGACACCTTCCACTAGATCAGATTGCTGAAACCAATGTCCAAGCTGACTTTGAACACTTCCAGGGATGGGGCATCCACAATTTCTCTGGACAACCTGTTCCAGTGCCTCACCACCCTAATAAAAAATTTCTTCCTTAATGGTGTTGCTTGCTTTTTCTTTGGTCTTTGATAATAACAAAAGACTGTAGCAATTATGTTTGACTGTGGTAATTATGCTTGATCATTCACTTTAGCCAAGCTGCTAATGATCTAAACACTCTTGTTTCATGCCTACA
>Ga0065711_1039335_pt1 | contig 17931 bp, 9 predicted proteins | sample Hoacrofraction12_FD_59098 | JGI IMG/M metagenome (GOLD analysis project Ga0065711, IMG submission 59098) | Hoatzin crop microbial communities from Cojedes, Venezuela - Epithelial fraction 12 v2 (version 2) | ecosystem: Host-associated > Birds > Digestive system > Esophagus > Crop | place...
TACGCTTTCTTTGACCATCTTTTTCCGGCTGACATACCTGTAGAAGCCCTTCTTGTTATTTTTCGCATCCCTTGCCAAGTTCAGTTCCAGCTGTGCCTTGGCCTTCCTGACCCCATCCCTACACAACCGGGCAGCTTCCCTATACTCTTCCCAGGAAGCCAGTCCCTGCTTCCACTGCCTGTGCAGTTCACTCTTCTTCCTTAGTTTGACCAGCATCTCTTGCCTCAGCCATGCCGGTCTCTTCCCTTCCTGCCTGACTTCTTACACTTGGGGATTGAGAGCTCTTGCGCTCTGTGGAATACATCCTTAAAGACCTGCCAGCTCTGTTCTGTTCCCCTGTCCCTGAGGACCATTTCCCAGGGAGTCCTTCTGACTATCTTCTTGAAGAGCTGGAAATTTGCCCTCCTAAAATTTAGGGTCCTGACTATGCTCTTCGTGATATGGAGAAGTATAGTATTGCTTGGCAAAATTTTATCTGTAAAGCTCCTGTAATTCTTTTGTGCAAAGCTATATGATAAAATATGTATGGATTCTGTTTCAACATTCTGATACTCATTTGAAGACCTAGATTTAGTTCTAGGTGAATGTAATTTAAAAAAAAAAAAAATCTCAACAGGTCTGCAATTTCTTTTTGCTAGATCTCAACTGGAAAGGGGAAAAGTGGAAGATTAAAGCAAAGTGTTGAGGAGGAAAGAGCAAATGTAGAAAAGAGTATGGCTACAAAACAGTGCCTTTATAATGTCTGTTTAAAAAACACAATTTTTTAATTATTAGTGTCTGTTAAAGAATTTAACAGCTACACAAGCTACAGATCAGTTGTATGTTTGTCTCTGTAACGAGAATTTGAAACTCTGTAACTTATTGTTCTTGAAGTGTGCTTTTGTGCCCACCTCATTAGTAATTGTATCTGAGTAGTGATTTTAATTAGGTAAATTCCCTCTTAACATAACTTGAAGCTAATTCAGGTCACATCACCACAAATGACCTCACTTCAGTTATATTTTTACTTAATAAACGTGTCATATTCTAGCCAGTTAACTGAGGTATAATTTAATATGAACTGCAAGCATAAACATGTGAGAGAATAATGATCTTCAGAATATATTTTTAAGTAGCCATTTTAGGATACCTTTGTTTCATCATCTCAAAATTACAATGGGGTATAATTTGTATTTGCAAGAGAATAAATAAAAGGATTCTATTAATTCATTATATATGCATTATATGTATAAATTAGAAACGTTATCCTTGAAATCATGGGCTAATATTTCTTTTGTAGGTCAGAAGCATTTTTCATGCTGAAAATTTCAGAATAGCATGTGCAAATATATACAGCTCCAAAAAAAATTTGACCTGCAAGACAAATTATTTGAAGGCTTCCTAAGGTGATTCAATTACCCTAACATGTTAGGTGTTTTATGTGAATTCAAAATGCAATGTTTTACTCCACAGTTCCTAACTGAAGTGACAGAGACAATATTCTGTTTCAGTTATGAAAAGATGCAGTAGGTTTTGTTCAAGACAATTTCTTTTTTTTTATTTCCTACTTAACATTTTTTTTATCATCAAAGGTGAAAAAAAAGGCCAGATTGACAGTATAATTGTGAAGTGTGAGAGGGAAAGGCAGTCAAGAAATAGCAAGAATAACTGATAGTAATCTAGACATCTTTAGTTCTTCTGTTTCGTGTATAAAGGAATTTTGCAGGATCTGTTACAAATAGCTAAGTTAATATGAAGGAATGGTGCATGATACACTAGTTTCTGCTTTTGTGCACCTCCACATAAATTTCAGAGCCTCTGTAGTAGGTCTATGTGACAATAGAATATTTAAATTAGTCGGAGCAAAGGGTTCTTCTTTCAGCATTATGTCCTGTTCCCAGCAGTGACCAATAATCAATACATAAGAACAGGAAAAGAGGTATGAAACATCTGTGTATTCTCACTTACCCTTCACTATTTTGTGGCTCAGAAATTTCCTGAGCTGGAGATGGTGTCTTTATATTTAACAGTCCTCAGTATATTTTTACCTTGTTCTTCCATCAAGTTGTTTTTATTTGTGAACATTTAGCAAAGGTTTTTATATAGTTTTCAGTATGTCTAGAAATAGTTTTTGGTAGTTCCTGCTCTTATTATCTATTGAAAATATTTGTAATATTTTCTGTATTATTACCCAATTCATAAACTTGAGGTGCATTCAGAAGAGAAAGAAACCCTGTTGTGAGATGATTGCATGTTATTTCATCTCACTTGCAGCTTTTGATTTATTATTCAGACCGGGTAGCTACAAAGAGTAGTCATGCTACAGAATTTGAAAAAAACATTGTCACTTGAACCTCTTCTGCAACAGCTTTTTTGTTGGCTTTTAGTTTTGAATGGAAAACATGTTCTTTGAAGTGTCTTCTGTTCAAGAAGGAGAGACTCTTTAATAGAAGCTAAAATATATTTAGGAAAAATTTAAGCATAATAAGGATAAACCATGTATGAGCCATGACTGGAGTATTCTCTATTTTATATTTGCCTACTCAAGCAAATTTGGCTGTTAAAGGTTTTAGATGACTTTGCAAACCCACCTTTTTTAATAATGCCTTCCAACAATAGTAGCACGTAATATTGAATACTCTGAAATCTCCAGGACCTCAACCTCAACTTCACAGAAACTAATTAGTATATCCACTTATTGGCCCTTGTCCCAGAGTCTTTATTTGTCAAAAGAAATATGGTCATATTGTAGATGTATCTCTCTATAGTTTATTGCTCTTGCTTTTGGTGCTTTTGAAGGCATTTTGATATTGTACTGTGTGAATATATAAAAAGAGTTTTGGAGTTAAATATTCTTTTTGTGAAGACTAGATGCTCTTTAATGAAGATCCAGATGAGAACTGTCGTGGCTTAGTAGTCCAAAATAATAGCAGGGTTGGTGGCTGGCTGTAGTGCTTAAAATAAGCTGAGAAATTATCTTCATTTTCTTATGTTAGAAAGCAGTATAGGCAAAAATAGTATAGATTATGTCTGTGAAGTATTTGAGGTTGTGGCTTGGATTAATTTTTACAAAGTATGTTTCCTAATTAGTTGCCTTTGGTTAAAACTCACAGAAAATAAAGCTAAATGCAATGCAGAATACAGGTCAATTAAGATTTTTATGGTTGCAGTTCTGCAAAGAAAGCATGTTAAAATTGGTTGCAGGCTATTTTACCTTCTGATCTTTATACTATAGGACTTTTCCGCTCCCCGTGTACCTCTGTGACAGTGTGTTTGGTAAGCTGGTCTTGATCTGAGGAAACAGACTTTAATGGAAAGTAGTAGTCCGGCATGAAAATCTATGCATTATCAAAGGTCTATAGGTTCATTGCATATGTGTGTCCTAAGCCAATTTATTTATTTTAACGTGACTTCTATCCTGAAATTCAGCAATAACTTTCATTTCATTCATCTTCTGAGGATGGTAAAAACAGTATTGTCATTATTTGATGAATTTAATGGATTTTAGTTTTGGGTTCTGAGCTATATTAATTAGTATAAATAATAAGATTTGATGTTTAGTTATTTTTCTAGACATTCATTGGTGATATTTCCTTTTTTCACCAGCAGCTCTCTTACGGCACAGGTATCTTTTGTGAAATATACTGAGAGATGATCTATTCTGTGAACAATTTCAGCAACAGAAGTCCAGTTGATCAGACTTGTTAATTACAACTGCCCAAAGTGTCCTCACCTTTTTAAGACTACTTGCATGATTTATAAATTAGCACCTAAAAATTCCATGGAAGTTAATAATAATTGCAAGGTTTGGAGAACTAACTCCAAGGCACAGCAGGCTTACTTTCACAGGTAAATTTGCTGGCCCACAATCAGCAGTGCCTGGTTCCATTGTGTACGTGGCTCACAGACTGCAGATTGCTCTTCTAAGAAACCCCAACTGGAATTATGTTAGCATGCTTGTAAAGAAAGGATTGAAAGTATATGCAAGCTGGAAAACTTAATGCTATTTACATGATCTCTTACTTAATTTCTTTTTTTTTTTACTTCAGTTTTTAAGCTCATCTAGTTGCATGCAGTTTCCATTTTCGGTTACCAATATTACTGGATCTGTAACTGTAAAATAAGCAAAATGTGTTCAGGCAGTGACCTAACACACAGTGACTCATATACTATGAGAATGTGTTTCCATAATTTGCATCATATTTCCCTGACAAATTTAGTTAGAGTAGTTAGTTTAGAGTACCCACAGGAAGAGCAGCTGGAGATCCCCCTCTCATCTGTAAGCTCTCGTGAACTAGAGAGTCCCTCACAGTATATAGAGTGATGAGTTTAAAAAAAAAATTAACCTAGTGGCTTTTCTGCTCATGGAGCAGAATACAATTTATTTAAGAACATAAAACTCTTAAAAGGTCTTTGTCATAACAGTCTACTTTAAAGTGACTGTTACTTAAGTCCTTATTACATTTAGCATTTACATTTTAAAAGTTAAAATTAAATAAATGTGACTATTATCTGTTCCGTCTTGAATATTTTTCATGCTACCACATATCATAATCACAATTCAAATTTTAAGGTGGATTGATCACGTTCAATGAATAAAATTACCTTTTTTTATTTACATGACAGTATAAAACACAACAGATACTTGTCAAGAGAGCTGAATCGGCTGATCTGGAATTAGTCAGCTTGTTGGTAGCACTACTGGGAACAGACCCCAGCCTTCTCGACCTGTGATATACTTTCAAGACCCTGTTATCATTTACTACTGGAGAGTTTTGTGAGGAGTTGTTAGTTAAAAATGAAAACGTATCCTTGGGTGAAAATCTCACCTTTCTTTATGTGAAGAGTACTTTTATCTGTGTGTTGTGTAGAGACTGACTGACCTCACAGTCTATTACATGACATGACAGCACCTGAAATATATGTCCCCTTAGAAGGTGCCTTGTTCTTGCATCAGAAAAGGGAAAGGTTAAAGAGCGATGGGTAGACTAGGCGTTTCGACAGAAAGAAATCCTAATTTTGTTGTAGGTGTATGGTGAAAGTAATTCTTTTCTGTCACAGCCAGTTGATTGAACACGTCCACATCAAGTCATGTTACTGTTTGGAGCCATGAATCTTAATTGCTTGAATAGGAAGTGCGTTGCTTAGAGAGGCAAATACTGTGTGTCTTGTTATCAGTAGCACTTCAAACAGCAATATGTTTTATAGTCAGAACAAAAAACCTCAATATAATTAAAACCCTTAAATAAACATTGGCTGAAAGGTTTCCGAAGAGCATTAAAATCAGTATGCCTGCTGTAGGTGACCCTGCTTCGGCAGAAGGGTTGGACTAGATGACCCACACCCTTCCAACCCCTACCATTCTGTGATTCTATGTTTGATTATCTTTGTGGAAAAAGGGGTCAAGCAGTGACTAAGTAAAACCTGCTTTGATATATTTCCCAAGTGCAGGTGTGTTAAGAAAGCAAGCTAAGTAGACAATATTTTTGTGAACCACTGAATGCCTTGACCATGTATCTAAAATGAAGCAGTTTTTAAATTTTTAGAAAATTCAATCATTCTAGGTAGCTAACAGCCTTGGTTCCTGTCTCTTAACTCTTACCTGTTTTCATGGTTCCCAGTCTTAGTCTCTTTCCCAACCCAATTGGTGCCAGCTTTTTCATTTGCTTTCAGTTGACGTAAGTGAACTTCTACACTCCAGATCCCAAGGTGCAAAATTTTCCTTTAATGCCAGTAAATTCTTTGTCTTTTTCAATCTTTATTTGTACCAGCTGCGCATAATAGAGTAGTTGAAAATATCATTTTTCCTTTACCCCTTTCTTGTCAATAGTTCCAGCATTTTCTTTCCTTTGTAACATACTTTCATCCATACTGCCTGGCTCTGCTTTTTACTTCTGAATGTGTGGGTTGCCTAATCTCTATTGACTTTTAATGAGCTAATAATATGCTGCATCTCAAAACTGTGGTTGCAAGGACAGGCCAGTTCATCCAGCTGGAAACAACCGCGGTACAAATGGAACCACTGAGAAAAACAGGTACTAAATATCTAGGTTGTTTCAACTGAGCAAGCAAAACCTGCAATTTTTCAGACTTATGATAAGGCCAAACCTGCATGGATTTTTATATGAATGGCAAAAAAAAAAAAAGCATCTTCCTGGCCCAAGACATTTTCATTGACAAAGGCAGTTTAGAAATCCTTGAAAAAATGACAATGCTAAACTCATTTAGAACAAGGAAATAGTTATCATTATAATAACAGTCTGACCAATGTATCTTCTTAGTTTTATTACCAGAAATGACTGAACTATTCTGTCTGACGCTATCTGTTAAGAAAACATAGTCTTGATTATTGCAAAGAACATTCTAGCATTTAACATTTTAACAGTTATAATTTGGCAATTTTAAAGACATGTAAAATATGATTTTGTGATGAGAAACTTGGAGGAACTGAAAGAATAAGCAGTGGTATCAGTCTTGTCTGGTAGGAGGCATAGTTAGAGGGTGAATAACGTGTGCTACTTTCTGAGGCTGTAATCCTGCAAGTGGAGTTTTCAAAATGAGAAAACTACTCTGGACTTAAATTTGCCGTTATTAAAAAAAAATGTTTCTTTAAAATTATATGTCTCTGAGTTTTAATGCCTTAAATGTCTAGAGCCAGATTCTGAATCTTTTACTGTGACACAGGCAGTTTCTGAAGAAAGAGAATATATAATGTAAATAAGAGGGCTGGAATGAACTCTAAATCTTTACTGCAGGACTACTTTCTAAAACTGCCCAACTAATTTCTAAAACCCAGAAACAGTCTTTATAAATAAATAGAAATATTCTTGGAGAATTTACTATCATCTGTCCAATCCTTTTCCTCCCTTTAGGAATTAATGCAATAGTAGGTGAGGAGCACTTCCTCCCCTGAATTTCTTACCCTAAAGCAGCTGCAAGCTCATAGTGTAAACTCTGTGAATTAATTCATACAGCTGCCAGGCATAGCTAATTTTTCCAGGCTTCTGAAGGTCAGAGGCGTCCTTGGGGTCTTCCAGCCCCCACACTCCATCAGAAAATGGTGAAGTGTGTAAAAATTCAAATTCCCATCTTTTCATGTAGATGTCGTTTTTCTATCTGCAGCAGCAAAGAAAATAAAGATATTCTAGAGGACAACATATGGGTCCAGAGCATTTATTTTTCTTTCTAGGTCAGTCCATAATAACAACCTAGACTATTTTCCATGCAAAAATGGCTGGCAGTTTTTCCAAGTAGTCTGTGGGCTGACTGGCTGACAGGTGTTTTTCCCCTTAATGTTTGTGTCATCATGTATGTGTTGTTATTCAGTAGATTGCTCTCTGTAAATGTTTTTCTTTGACTGCACCCAATCACCTTTGTTTTGTACAATCATTAAATACTTTATTAAGAATAACTTTTGATACAAGAATGAAACTGCATGTATATTTAAGCAGCTTTTTTTTTTTTCTGGGTATAGCATTCCTAGCAATATATGGCTATAACAATTTAACTTCCTCACGTCCTCATTGTTTTTCATTCTCTTGAAAACCATGGTTGGAAACAACCATTGCAACTTATATTAGATGTCTCTATTCATAATTTTGTGTCTTTGTTCTCAATGTAGTACATGCAGTAACTTAAAATCCGTATAAATTCAGAAATGAGGGCACTCACAGGAGATGCTGATTTTGCGTTGTTTGGCTGTTTAATTTTGAGATTTTTCACATGGATTTCCCTACCATTATGATATCTAAAGTTCAGGATTTTCATTGTTGTTTGTGTTATGTGGATTATTTCAGTATGGATCATTCTTGGTACTGTAGGATCTGCATACTTAGATTTAGCTTGTATTGTAGATTGAGTAACCTTTATGTAGATGAACATTACTTTGAGACACTTTTTTATTTGTTTTTGCTTTTTAGTATGAATTGTGTGGCATAGCCATTTGATTGCTAGTTGTCCGCTTCCAAGCGTGAATATTTAGCTTAGTGTTTGATGTTCCATTTACAGCCGAGCCAACAGTCTGAATTTCCACTGATTTGAGCAGTTGTTTTTCATTCTATATGCAGGATAAGCAAGGATGTACAGTTATCTTTCAGAGAGCTAACAGCACTGACAGAAATAGTGAAGATAGAGTATAACACTAGTTTTTGAAATATACATGTTTTGTCAAGTCAAAACCAACTGTGAACTCTGAGGCGCTTTTTTTTTATGCTTGTTGGCTCGTTATAGTGTGAATATTCTCTGCTTATGTAGATTCAGATCAAGGGTGCCCATTGCTCTACTCTGGCTTGTTAACAGAGAATATGCTTAAAGATGCAGAAGGATATTTAGCGTGATGTTTAAAGTGTGTAACTATAGCTTGATTTTATCAGTGAAATCAGTGAGAATGATTTGTTTTAATTTATTTGATGATCACAGGGGGTCCCTGCATATGTCACTGTCAAATCGGAATGCAAATACTCTGCATGCTTAATGCACTCTAGAATAACAAGGTGCTACTATTGTTTCACCTTCTGATGATCATTCTCCTTGTTTTATTTTTTTCTTTTCCCCAAAATGCATGGGGAAAGAGAAGACATAATGATGTAGTGATGTTACTAGGCCTCAGCAGTTGATAATTATTCAAATGTGCTATCCATAAAGGAATTTTTTTAAACTATTTATACCTCAGCTACAGCTGATATCCATTCCTGTGACTGATGCCAGCTCTCTGCTGGTAGTGATGCTGTAAAATTTGAGGGAAGGTGGAAAAGATGTTGTTTCTGCCCTCTACCAAATATAAAGATTACCAACACCATTCCGTGGAGTCCTTTGGCTGTACTTCTTCTTGCCCTTTTCTGGTTTCTTTATGTCAGAAAATGGCCGTTTTTTGAATGAAAACATACTTTGGAATACCTGCCAAGAAACTCTATTGGTTTCCGTTGATGTTAGAATGTGTGCTTTTTGTTACATTTATTCAGGAGTTATTGTAATAGATCAGAAGTTAGTCTGCACCATTTTGCCACTGAAGGTCATGAGTCAGAGATTTTTCAGTGCAATTCCATATAATATTTGTGACAGCATGAGAGAAAGCAGTGAAGATGCTGGTCAACATGACTAGGGAAAATTGTACTGAGCAATCGTTCTCCAGAAAAAGAGTTGTTAGGGGGTGCTTAGTTAACCACTTGCCATACACAAGACAATACTCTCTGTCAGATAGAGAGGAAGAAGGATTTTCAGATGGAGAATTTTCAAACAAATAGTTGAAAGAGATCATTGCAGATCTCTGCAAACTTGATATCCCTACTCTCACTCAGCTGTTACAGCATTTTTGTTTTTCTCCAGTGTAGCAGATACTGATGTATGCCATATTGTTATGGAATGAAAAACATCATTTTTTATGCAAAAGCAATGGTCAAGTTATCCCTTTGCACAGTAGACTGTATACTAAAAAAACTATCTTGCTGCAAAGATGTAATGTGATTGGGTGTAATTTCTTACTACATTGTGTACTACTTGCAATCTGCAGGAATATATCTTGAACATTTTCTGTGCTTTGTTGTTTATATTTCTGTGAGATAGTACTTTCTTCAAACCAAACTATCAAGTTTATCAGATTTCCAAGCCTACGTTTCTGATGAGGTTTTAGTTACTGAACATTGTTTTTCATGCAGAAGTGGTAGTGAAGTTATGACTGGTATTTTAGCTAGTATAACATGTATGACAGAGGTTAATGTAAAATTCATATTATTATTAGACCTGTACAAATCAGGATGAATTTTTGTGAAGATGAAGATCTAAAATTTCATTTTAAGTGATCACATTACTTCCATTACACTTCCTGCTTTAAATTCTAGTGATAAATGATTTGATTTTCTGTCCTCAATTACAATGAAAGGCTTTAGAAGCTTCTTTGAGTGTTTTATTGGCACAAGTATGTCAGTAGAGACAATTTCTGACAACTATAAAATCATTAAGTGCCTTGGTAGTATTTTTGGTAAAAGCATAAGCGTATTTTTATGTAAAGAGTTTGTTTTTTATACTAACTTGCCAGTAAAGTAACTAAAGTTCTTCAGAACATTTTGCAGAAATTAAGGGATGTTATCTTCTGTATCAAAGCTGCAAATACTTGTTGATTTTGCTTGACTTTAAGCAGTAAAACAGAAGTGTGAATTTCGTGCATGTGTGAGTCCCCTGGCTTCTAAAGAATAAATATAAGGGTGGCCTTTGTGGGAAAGAGAAAACAACAGGAATACGCTTTTGTTTGTTTTTAAAAAGTTTTGATTTCACATGAGATTTCTGAGCTTTTTCAAATTTCTAGAATAATTTTAACAAAATGGGTGTCTATGGATTGCTCAAGTCTATCGTTGCATGTAGTGTAAATGGTTGTTTTCTTTTTTTTATGTTGTGTTTTCCATAGATACTCTGCAATGTCAGTATGTAGCTTGCTGCTTTCTTGATGATATAATTTTACTAGCTGATGTGGGAAATCAATTTTTCTCTCATTTCCAAGAGAAAATAGTTAAATAAAAAACAGTAAACTAGCAATGAAAAATCAGACTATTGAAAAATGTGTATAATGACACTCTACAAGTACAATTTAAATATTGTCACTATTCAGAATACTTGGTAGGAATTTTGAATTCTAGTGTAAAATATCTAATGTAATATGAGATTTTATTATTTCCCTCAGTCTTATCTGATCTTGGTCAATTAACTGATTCTGTACTAAGAAGTACTTTCATACATTAGCCATTTGATTTTTTTTGTTTGTTTTTTGTTTTATGGAAAGCTGGGGTTTTATACAGGACAATGGCATTCTATTTATTCCATTGTAGAACTGTCTGAATAGATGCTATTTGCATTGCACTTAAAAATTTTTGTTTTCATCAGTTTTTAGGAACTGTTGAAGAAAAGACATATACCACCATGCGGATGGGTTCTGAAATGGATCTTGAAAACTACCAGACTGCCTTAGAAGAAGTACTCACATGGCTTCTCTCTGCTGAAGATGCATTACAAGCACAAGGAGACATATCCAATGATGTAGAAGTTGTTAAAGAACAATTTCACACCCATGAGGTATATGTTTATACTAATCATTTGGTAGTCATTTATCCGCTTGTATCCCCATAATAAGGTCAAAAATACAAAATAAAGCTATTTCTAATTTATTTTATTCATTTTTCTTGTTTTTTTATTTTAATTTTGATTTGAAGGATTTAAAGGCAATACTGGAGACTGTGCCCTAGAATAATGGAATCAGAGAATCATTTAGGTTGGAAAAACCCCTTAAGATCATTGAGTCCGACTGCAAACCTAACACTGCCAAGTCCACTGCTAAGCCATGTCCTTAAGCACCACATCTACGTGTCTTTTAAATACTTCTGGGGATGGTGACTCAACCACTTCCCTGGGTTGCATGTTCCAATACATGACAATCCTTTCAGTGAAGAATTTTGTCCTAATATACAATCTAAACCTCCCCTGGTGCAACTTCAGTCGTTTCCTCTCATCTTATCATGTGTTACTACACAACACCTACATCATTACAGACTCCTTTCAGGTAGCTGTAGAGAGTGATAAGGTCACCCCTCAGCCTCCACTTCTCCAGACTAAACAACATTTTGCCCTATGCAAAAAGTGGAAGTGTTTATTTCTGTTTTGTATTACAAGATTTGGGGAGAAGTTGAAAAAATAAAAAGGAAAGTTGAAAATCATGTTTGAAAAGTGGTGAAATTGAAGATATTTCTCCAAAGTATGTTCTTTCCTTCCAAATAATACAATTTAAGACCGCATTTTATTTTTGTTTTTCAGGGTTTTATGATGGAGTTAACAGCCCACCAAGGACGTGTTGGCAATGTTTTGCAAGTTGGAAGTCAACTTCTAACAATGGCAAAACTTTCAGATGATGAAGAGAATGAAATCCAAGAACAAATGAATCTACTTAATTCTCGATGGGAAAGTCTCAGGGTAGCAAGTATGGAAAAACAAAGCAAGTAAGTAATGTGTCAGGTAAAATAATATATATGGAGCATGACTGAAACAGTTCTGACCATGACTAATAGTTGGGATTTTCTTTCACTTCACCGTGAACGAAACTGCATCTCAGATCTTTTCTAACCTGAAATTCGATGTGTAGTGATTTTTGAAGTTTGCATGTTGTTTTGATACTGGAAGCCGCACAGATCAGCAGCTATCAGCAACTTGGACACTAATAACATTTTAAACAAAACTTATATAACCTACCTCACTTTTTCTGATTGTTTCAATAAGGATCCCCTAACATTTAGCTATAAATGACAGAATCTTTACTGAGATGCAAAAAGAAAAGGGGAACAAATCTTTAAAACCCGTAAAACTGGATCCCATAAAAATAGTAAGTGGGAGCTTAGCTTGCCAGGAAATATTGTTATGGTTTTATCTGAGGACAAATTACACTATTCAAAAAAGGGCAAGTCTTGTAACTTAAAGTAGAAATACAATTCAAAGTACAAAAATAATCTATTGATTAGTCACATTAGTCTTTGAAGGATTTGGAAGATTTCCTTGTCTTACTTGAAAATTTTGATTTACATAGTGGTATCTAGTATAAGAAACTCCATAAAGGTAAGAGCCTGTGATTGTGCCACAGTGGAGTAATTTGTTCTGCAGGATACAGATGGGTTAAACCAGGAAATTTACTGAAGATTATTTTGTATGAGTTGCCTTCCTTATCTTAAGAAAATGTCTGTTACTTACCTGGTCTTTCACATTTCTTTTTCTCAGCCTCTCTTCTTTTTTCATTTTATGTGAATGCTTTTAATCCCTGTCTGGTATAATAACTCTGTTTCAAACTCATGTGACTGGGTCTTACTTTGTCTTCAGGGATTTTGTATGCCTACTGGCCTTTCTGTAAAGGGGACCAACGGTGAAGATTAGCAACTGTCATACTAAGTCAAATCCAGTGGAAATGTTAAAATTAATTGAATGTTACTAGGAGTTTCTTTATAGCCAAGCAGTATTAGTTACTGAAGAATATAGTTGTTCTCTACAGTAAAACCAAATAAATGAAGTGGCAAACAACTTGAATCTGAGATCCCTGGTGGCATTTTAGAGACTTTGAACTAGATAGACTTTGTTAAAATCTTTCTGCTGAAGTCTTAATTTTTCTCTCAGAAAGTCCCAATGAACATGTACACAGTGAGATACTTTTCTGTCTGTTCCTTCAGTACAGCTGCAGAGTGACTCCTTTTGCAAGTGTGATTTTAGTAAAAACTGAGTATCTCTAGTAGTCAGACTAATGGTTTAGCCCAGCATCCTGACTGTAACAGAACAAGAAAAGATAAGCTTTAGGGAGATACATGATCTCCTGAATCAGCATCTTCTCATCTCCCTTTGCTGATGGTGGAGATCAGTATTGGGCTGCATGGGCCAATTACTCTGGAGACCAAATATTGATCTGCATGGATCATTGCTCTGACTTAGTACTGCATGTCTTAGGCTATGAAGTTCTTCACAGAGTTCCCCGGGCCTCGAGATTTTTCAGCAGAGATAACTTCCTGAAATGGAAGCAGTTTTGCGTGTTTGGTGACCTGCTATTGATTTATTTTTCCTTCCATCTATGTATTTAATATCCTCTTGGACCTGTTAACATCCATGGCATCCTTTGGCAGTGAATTCCACAGGCCTCTTACCCAGTATGAGTGCTAATTTTTTGAGGAATGGCTGCTTTTTCTTTTCTTTTGTTGTTGCTATCTTAAGTGATTCCCTCTAATCACTATGTTAGAAATGAGTGTCAGTAAAGTGTATCTTTCCTTACTTTCTCCATAAATATGTATCTTTGGTTATTTGTCTTGCTCTTCTTTGACTTTTTTCCAGTTCTACCTTATCTTTTTGGAGTTGAGGGGACCAGAATTGCCCACAATATTGAAGCGCAAATTGAGATTTTTAACAACTGTATAACATTGCTCTATTTTTTTACAGTATATTCTTAGTAATTCCAAACATTTGTTTTCAGCCTGCTACTGAGTATTGAGACCGTTTTGTTTATTCTCTTTCTTTAAGCATCTATAAAATTGTTGATGGGTTTCGGGTGTTTCAACCTAACATCCTCCAGCTTTATTATTTTCTTGGAGAGAAGACTCTACAATACTTCACTATAGGCAGTTTTTATTTGCCATATTTATTTTCATTTGTAGCAACCTGACGTCTGTGAGTGGTAGTGTGTCTACTAAAATGTCCTTTGACATCAATTGTTAAACTTGTCTCCAGATGCAGCTTTAGGTCATTGCTTGGGGAATTGGCTGGTCTGGTATCTTCTGAAGCATGTCATATTTGGGTAATATGAAATCAGTAGAAGACATAAAGTGATAAGTGCCTCACAGAAAATGTTGCGCTACTACTTGATTTCTTATACAAATAATTCTGTGATAAATCCAATGAAATTTGGATTATGGAAAGAGAAAAATTCTCAGGAGTGATGTACTTAAATATGACTTATTTTGACCTGTTGGATCAAACCCCTATGTTGCAAGCATCAGCTGGAAGTTTGTGACTAGCTTTCACATCACAACGTAATGTATTTCTGGGTGGTTATACATTATCTAAACTCTCAGGATCTATCTTCTACTTCAGCTTAAAGCGTAATCTTCTGAGCACGTTGCTGTAATCTAGTCTTTAAGGCAACACTGACCTGTTTATCCAAACAGACATGGTTTTTGTGAAGATGAGAACAGCAAGTCTTGTCTTTCCTCTGTTGTAATGGTAACAGGAAATGTAACAAAAAGGTAGCACACATTACAGCAGGGTGGAAACAAAAGCAAGCAAGCAACAGAGGAGAAAGATATACTGATAAAGGATACTATAGAAGTGAAAGGATCTTGTGAAAAGTGATCTAGGAGGTCAGAATATCAGAGGAATTTTGGAACACATCAATGACATTGTGTAAGAGCAGCCCAAATTGGATTTCCCATGTATTCACTATGTATTGAAAGTGTTTGATTCTTCTAGCAAGCAATACATTAGCGTGCTGAAAGAAAACAGCCTGTTTTTTCATTTCTTCCTCCTGACCTTCCCCGGATAGTATTATCTATAGTAAAGCATCTCAGAGTGATAAACAAACCACTAGAGAGGAAAACTTAATGCTATTTACCACTTTATGGAGAATCCCACAACTATTAAAACATACTCAATTCGTTTAAAAAGTCTTTTGTATTTGAAACTTATGAGTGCCATACCATAAACAAAAATTATTATAATCTCCTGAGGTATATAAATAAGTACTAAAACCTCTATCAGATGTTTATAGAAGTAATTTGAAAACCAGGAAATACCTGGAGAATGGGAAGAAGCAAGAAACATTCTTTTGCTTAAGAATTAACTGTGATTAAATTATTTTCTGTGAGTATTTCATCTTCAGGTTTATGCTCCTTACTTCAGAATAATATCAATACTCTGTATGATAAGTATTTATTTCATCATATCTTGGTTTTCTTAAATTCTTTTTACTTTAGCAGGCTTTCTATAACATTAATTTATCATTAGAAAAATATCTCTAGAATGAAACATTGTATTTAATATTTATAATAACTTGGTTTAGAACATCAAGTAAGAAAATAAATACATGCTTGAAAGTGAAGGAGGACTGAGTTATATCTGAGAGAGCTAATCCCTTGTGAACCATGGGTTATAATAAATCAGGGTATCAGATTCCTGTTCTCTATCCGTAAAGGAAGAGAGATTCGAATGGGAAAGGGACTGCAGGTATCTTCTGGTGATTTTGATCAATAATTAACACAGGATTTCCAGTAAAAAAAACCAACCCTGAAATCATAGTACATCATGAAGATCCATGACACTGACACTCTGTACTCAGAATAAATTCTTGAGAGAGATAATACAGAAAAAAAATGTACTTTTTGATATCTAGTATTTCAAGATTTGGATTAATAGAGCCCTTCCTATTTCTTGGAACCATTTTTTTTCTTCAGTGTCTAAAGTTCTGTTGAAGTTTCGGTTCCTGCGTATAGTTGTTCCTGTGATTTGTTTTCTTTGGTCTTTTCCTTCCAAGAGCTGCCAGCTGGAGTCTTTAAAAATTATTTCTGTTTCTAGAAAGTAACATAGCTTCATAGAGCTCCAGGTGTAACACCCAATACTATCTCAGTGCCGTCTGGGATCAGTGAGGTACCATTCAAGAAAGAGCTGTAACTAAAACCTTATTTCAAAACAAACTTCTAATTTTTTAATATTTGTTTGTTTTTATTTCCATGAAATTGGCTTATCTCAGTGTTTGCCTGCAGTTTCTCCTTTTTTCTGTATCCACTGTTCTGCATTACAAGAGAATTTTCATGTCCATGTACTCCTCAGGATTCATTTGATCACTGCTTGCACTCTTTCTTTATTTCACAGATTGCCTTTCACATTTTCTCTCCATTACCACTCCTGTTTCAAGAGACTCTGGTTTGGCTCATCTTCTGGTTACTACTAAAATTTGATTATTGCCTTTTCAGAAATCCTAAGCCAATTTTTTTTTTCATCTATCCAGATGCAAGTGATAATCCTGAGATAAACAATTAGTGTTGTTGGCTGCCCTAAGAGAAAAAAAAAAAGTAAAACCAGCTTTTTTTCCCAACAGCTAAGTGTTTATGATTAAAATACCCAAGTCTTGGATATTTTTTAATAACTCCTTTTGCATCCTTGTTTAAAAATATCTCATTCATTCTCGTTGCCTGTTACTTTTGGGGTATTTGAAGTCTATGTATTTGTGTTATCTGGTTAAACTTCTGTTTGATCAAAAAAAAACAATCCTTATTTAAAAAAGATTTACCAATACTAAATTTATTGTTTGTATAAACAAGATAAAGTTTATTTTGAGAAGGTCTTTCATCTAATGTCCTGTTCTTTTTAAAGCAAATGTCATTTCAGGGACAGAAAGACAATAGCAGAGTGGTGGAGGATCAGTTAGGTTAGTGCTGGAATTCCATCAGCCAGTCAGTCCCCAACCTGTATCATTCCAGGGGTTCTTCCTTCCCAGGTGCATGACTTTGTATTTGTCCTCAATGAATGTTGTGAGGATCTTTTTGGCCTGTCCCTCCAGCCTAAGTCCTTCTAAATGGCAGCTCTGCCCTCAAGTGTAAAATGTAGCAGTTAATATATACACAAGATTCAGTGTATTTTGGATTCCTAAATTTATAGGTGATCCCAAGGATTGCTTTTAAACAGAGGAACGGTATCAAAGAGTGGAGTATGAGTCAGCTGAGATGCATCGAATAGCACTGGAAACTTCGTGATTTTTTTTTTTACAATACAAAAGTTCAACTCAGATTTTCAAATCTGCAAGTTGAGTTCTGAAAGTAAACTAACTTCTTGCTGCAAGAGTTGTACTTGAGGTGTAAGTAGTAACAGACTATAACATACAGTGGTTTCACCAAGCTCAGTGTGACTGAGGACAGTGACTTTGGTCTGTCAAATCTAAGTTAAGAATCATACGTAATGTGAAAGATGGTAAATACAGGTAACTACTTGTAATTCCATCACTCAGCAGTAGTTTACACATTATTTTAAAAATACTTTTGATAAAGTGAAGATTTTGTTTAGGAAAGTTTGGAGAATTTCTGAAGATGGCAAGTATAAGAGAAGGATTTGTAAAGGATTTCTGTACAGATCATTTTGGAACTATCAAAATACTTTGTTTAGGCAAAACTGAAGTATTTCTTGTTTAATTCTCCAGAGCATTCTCCACTGAATAACTGAACATTTAGTAATTTCTGCTCTTCTGTTTAATATCCTAAATTTGAGGGAGCCTGGTAACTACAGCTGTCTGAGCGCTTTTAAAAGTACTTGCAATAGACAACATAAGCTTTAAGAAAGCAGACAGTAGAAATTTTGAACTTACAAACAGCTCTAACAGAAACACAACTGGAGACCAAAACTTTGGCGGTGTATTATATGCAGTACTTGGGTTCTAAAAAAAAAAAAAAAAAAAAAAAAAGT
>Ga0065711_1039336_pt1 | contig 17931 bp, 10 predicted proteins | sample Hoacrofraction12_FD_59098 | JGI IMG/M metagenome (GOLD analysis project Ga0065711, IMG submission 59098) | Hoatzin crop microbial communities from Cojedes, Venezuela - Epithelial fraction 12 v2 (version 2) | ecosystem: Host-associated > Birds > Digestive system > Esophagus > Crop | place...
AAAAAAAAAAAAAAAAAAAAAAAAGCATTGCAAAGCGATAAATCCTTGAAAATCTACTCTGAAGACTGTCTTTACCATTGGACTATGCTCCATTACATTTGCGCCACTTGAGACAGTTCTATTTGTGCAAACTATGACAATTATTACACTGGGAAAGTGCAGGTTATTTAGCGCTACAATGCTTCTTGGATGAATTATTAACACAGATGTAAAGCCTCGCAGTTAGAAATAAAACATACAAGGAAGCAAACTATAAGCTTAAGCAAATAAATAAAAGACCAGCGTAGCCTTTAAATCTAAAATGAACAAATCGTGTCCAGATGACGGACACTCGGTTAAGTCCATTCCCCTGCTGCCCAAGCCCCGAAGGGCTTGCCTTCCCCTCTGCAATCAAACAACCAGAAGCCGTCATAAACTGGCAGGAAATTATAAGCCCAGCGAGCCCGACCAACAAGCGGCCATACCACACCCCCGACACGGTAGCCTCCCTATCTGTGATGTGACGGCTCTCTCTACATCCACATCTGTTTGCAGAAAGACGCAAATGAGGCTTAACTCTTGCAGCAGTCTAGCCACTGGAGGATAATTAGAATTAATACTGTCGCTATGCTAATTACTATTTGTGGTTTTGCTATAAAACTAATTTGTTCAGGGAAGCTTGACTGAACAGGTAAGGACAGCTAGCCTGGACAAAGGATAAATGGTCTTATCATAATTGCATACTGTTTAATTTCTAGCTATGAAATAGAAATCCTCTTTTCAGGGGATGCTGCTCATATCATTTTAGCATTAATATGCTGGATACTTTAGAACTGTTGCTTCATTTCCTTGCTAATATATTTTTAAATTGGTGACGAGCAGGATAAAAACATTTTATATAAATCTGTCCAGCATCTGAAATCACTTCAGTTCTACGAGCAGCAGGTAGGGGCAGAGACACTAATTGGTCAATGCACCTATTTTCAGGACATTTTCCATCAGCATGTTTGGATCTACATCTCTCTTCTCTCCAGAAGGACATCTGTATTCCCGCAGGACCCCATATCGGTGGTCATCGCTCCTCCTGCGAGGCAGGGAGTGTGGCAGCAGTCGCTCCTCTTCAGCCCCCGGAGACAGAGTCTGCAGGCAAACTGAGCAGTCTCATCCAGATGGAAAAATCAGATGACAACCCTTTTTTATCCCAGCATTGAGTCTGTCTAACTCTGGCAGGTAGCAGTCTAGGCTAACACATTATTATGCTTAATTCCTCTCGCAGACTGGGAACCAACTGTTACTATTTACCCTCACTGTGCAAGTTTTACGAGGGACGGGTCCAGAGCCACGTGCCATTTCCTTCCATCTCCCACGGCTCGGACACCTCCAAGCCTTTGGCTGCTGCACGCCCGCCCGCACCACGTCGGGAGAGCTTCGCAGTCCCAAGGGCACAGCGCATCCCCACCAGAAGGGCTCACCGGTGCCACGGCCCTCAGCTCCGCAATTTTCATTACAGACCGCAGTGGTGGAGTTGCCTGCCCCAGCTACATCTCCGCCAACAAAAGACAGCCGGTCCCAGTCCCCAGCATCGACGCAGACACAGGGGATCCTTTGGTGGGAGGATCCTGCACCTTCGGCCAGCCCTAACCCAAGTCCTCGGTGCTGAGGCTCCGCAGCTCCACCAAGCCCTGGTCCCATGGACAGAGCCGGAGCTCCCGCTCACGATGAGCGGCTGTGCTCGCGAGCACATTTAAGAAAAAGGAAGGCATGTGCATATTGCAAGCAGTTCTCTCTTCATTTTTTTCCGTCCCTGAACAGCTTTAACTTTATCTCCTAATTAAAACCCACACTGTTTTTAGTCTAGAGATTCAGATAAAGAGAGAGGGGTCTGGAAGCTGTCTGTTGCTTTGCAACGAGATTTTAACACACTGCAAACCACATAACAAACATCCAAAAGTGCGTTTTATTGTCCACAGGTGGGGGTTTCAGCCCTCCGGGGCCATCAAATTACTTCTGACAACAAAGAATATTCTGAAACTAACTTTGAAAGGTGTTTCTACTTTATTATGATGGAGGAAGCAAAAGGGACGGGTCCTGCTTCTCTGCAGCATTTCTGTACCTGAGCAACAGAGGATGGATTCCTGCACAATGTTTGCACAGCTCCGGCACGGTGCAGGAGCCTGGAATTGAAGACTGCCTCTTTTAAAGTAATTACATTTAAAGGTAGAGGTAGCAGGGCTTGATCTGTGGCAAATGCACAAGCAGAAATATTGAATGGGATCATACCAGAATCCAAGGGATGTTGCTCTTCTGAAGAGACAAAATTAATTGCTCCTTTCCACCCCTTCCCATTTTCCCCCACCTTTGCTGAAGCAGCTCTGTGTGGACACCAATTATATGGCAGCAACTGCAACTATATTAGCACACAGCTGACAACACCCATCAAAATGCTGCATTGCACTGTTACTCCAGTGGAACCACAACACATAGGCAGTGACAGACCCTGGCTCACATCTGTGCTGAAAAATCCTGCCCTGCTCCTCCTCTCAGCACACACTTGTACGTTCCCATGCCTGCCTTCCTTAGATACTCCTGCCCAGCAGCAAGAGGTTGGTATTTGACGCAGAGGAGGCTTTGTCTTTCACTAGAGGCTCCTTCAGAGCCAGGAGGAAGTCTGCTTGCCTTGTGGCAATTTAGCAAAGTGAGAAAACAGCATCTCTGTTATTACAGCACATACAAAGCATGAGCCACTAACTGGCTCTACTCACACTGCTGCAAACACTGACAATAACCCAGAATTCAAAGGCCTCACTGTCAGATGGAGCTCAAAGGGATGTGCAAGACCTGACGCTGTCCCATGGCCAAGGCCAAGGCTTCAGCTCCGACCACAGCCTGCAAGTGCTGCTGCAGCAGAACCCATTTCTGGTACCAGCTGAAACATGAGCTCATGTTTGTGTCTGGGAGGAGGGAGGGTTGGACGAATCTTCCGCTCCAAGTTTCTCCTGCAGTATACAAAACTCACTTATACACAAGAGAACATAAAATAACCCAGACCTAGGAAGCAGGAAGACATGTCACTTCTTTGATGTTAATAAATGAGATATATAAATAAAAAGCTGTAAACAGCTGTAGTCCTCATTCTGCCTCACTGTGTCAAGGACGAGTCTGGGGCAAAGACTACATACCATCACCACCTGCATCATACACGATCATGGGAGACTTTTCTTGTGTGAAAACTTCTAACCCAAGCAAAAGGACAGAGGTGCCAACCTTACATCATTATTTCAAAATCTTCTCCTTCATAGGCCAAGCTGCCCAAATGTAAGTATTTTTGTTAAGCGGGTCAAAGCTTGGTCCGTCTCCAGTTCTCACAGTAGGGTCTGCTTTCTGCTCACAGGCAGCATAAGAAATACCGTTGTACCCCAGTGGTATTTAAAAGCTACCTACATCCCTAAATAACTTCAGTGTATACTAAGTCAGTCAGGTGCTGCTCAGCTATCAGAAACTCCCCCAGTATTTCAGCTACTCAACATACTTTTGCAGGAGTATTATGAGTTTTCAAACTTTTGTTAGCCTGAATTCACAGCACTGCAATGTACATAAAATTATTTTTAATTAAGATGATAAAACATTCTGAAGCAAGAGAAACATCCAATTTTTGTAATTAAAGTGATGCAGAAAAAATTGCCTAAATGATTCCAGAACTAAATTTCACAATGGTTATGCCATTTAAAAGTTACAGAGCTTGGAAACTAGGTTGCACTTTTAAGAGACTCTTTAATAATTCAAGACCTTTCAAGGTCAGAGAGAAAGCAGTGATACAGTGATTTCTCTTGAAATTTAAGAGCTCTGCTCAGTCCTCTCATATACATGCATATATATTTCAAGGGTTACCATGGGATCTGCAACAGTCAGGGTCAACATGTCAAGTCAGTGTATACAGCTAACTACTCTGTACCCTCAGCTTGACTTCAAAGTATCGCTTCCTTAATACTCAGTTTGGTGCAGCCTTGACATCAGGGCCAGGTAAGCTCTTCCCTCTCAAACTCAAGGCAATGCATTACGCAGAAGTGGTTGGAATGACCAATAATTTTCTCCCTGGCTCCTCTGAAATGAGCATTCAGTACTAGTTTTTGTGAGATTCCATCTTCACTATAAAATTGTAACTTAGCTCTAAAGCCTATGGAACAGGAACTCACTTTTTCAATACATCTAGATCTCGTTTAGTGTAGGACCGATCTGATCTCTAACCGAAGCCTTTAGTGCTCCTCCAGGAAAAACAGTAACAGTACCTACTGACTGTGGAAAACCAGAAATAACTCCAAATTAACTGCCACTGAAGCACAGCTCCAGTTTGAGATTTGGTGGATTGAGTACTTGTACAGGACTGCTCAACTCCCAAGCAATCAATCAGACCATTGCAAAAGTTATTCAGAACAAGTAACAAAACTTTTGAGAATTACAGAGCAAACAACTGCACTAGTAAATATGAGCATGAAAAAAAAAGCTTCTAATACTTCACAGAGAGATATAGGATGAAGCATTGCTCCTCATAATAGTGGGCAAAAATAAAACGCACTGGTGGGCTACAGAAACTAAAATTAACATTTTGACACTTTCACCCAAGTGTTGGGCAAAGAAATGGGCGAGTGAAACCCTTCCTTATCTTGCCACACATTGCAATGTCTCCTTTGACAGTTGGGTTTTGATGAAACCTTTCCTCTTTCTGCGCTAAATTACCTTGGCTGATCCCTGTTAGAAAAAGATTACTCTGAAAAGAGTTTCTTACGAGTCCGAACATCCAAGCTGACATCTATGCAATCAAAAACCAATCGTTCAACTGTGTGTGGACACAGACTAGAAAACGTGCTGGCACGCCCAAAAGCAAATTCATATTCAAATTTAGACATATATTGATGGCAAATTATTGACACAACACCTTGCTCAATAAAGGAGATCACTCTCTGCTTTCAAGCTGTTCCCCGCTTAGCTGGATTCTCTGTTCTGTCTCCAAAGAACCAAAAAAACGGGCATGTCGTCCCCTCCCCGAGGTTAGGAAAAGCCCACTCCCTTTGAAGAGAGAACAACCAGAAAGCAATAGCACCAGGTACATAAAACCAGTGCAAATACAAGAGGCACAATTCCAGCAGCTCCCTCTTTCCCGTCTTATCACAGAATTAAGAATACTGTCTGCAAGCTCTCTGTTAGTTAATTTGGTGTCTTTATATATTTTTAAAATGCAGTTTCTGGTAGGTTTGTTTTTCAACTGATCTGTCAGTGTGTTGCGCATAAAATGACAATTCAAGTCTCAAGCTATCAGCCTCTTTCTGCCAAGTAACGAATAGCGGATGCTTAAAAAAGTCTCGTGGCATTCCAGAGAGCTAAAGGATAATCAGTCACAATCTCGGAAAAGCTTAACATGCTTTTTTCTTTCCTCACTTCCCTTTTGTTCTTCTCCCACCCTCCACCCGGTCACTCACAGGAGGAGGTTAGGTCACTGGGCTCAAGAAAAGAGAACTTTCATTTTTGAGTTTTAGCATAGGGTTTTCAAGCACCAGCGAAACCTCATTTTCACTTTGTCAGTAATTTGGACAAGATGTCAAAGAGTAGAAAACCAGCTGTAACACCCTCCCCCAAGCTATTCTTTGCTGTTAGATTGAAAAGGCCAGGCTAACAAAGATGCTAAGAAAACGTTTCCCTTCTCTGTGTAAAACAAACTCACTAGTGCTTAAGGAAAAGAACTAAGTTTTTAAAAGAATTGTACCAAACCTACTCGTTGAGCTTTATTCCTTGTTTTTAATGACTTCTTTTGCCACATACATTTTTAAAAGATCTTTTTCAATTCAGGAGTCCGCTGCAAAGCTTGGGACAATATGTGGGGAGAAACCATAACAAATCCTACTATCACCACACCTTGAGCAAACAAGTAGCATGTTGCAATTTCAGGTAGTCTCCAGAAGAGCAGAAAGAGTGAAACATCTGGCAGCTGTTTGTCATGCCTCTACGGCACTGAAGTTTCATGTACTGAGACGACGCAGATTAACACTGGAACTGGAACAAAAAAGTAAAACAAAAACAGCACAGCAACCTTCAGTATGTTAATTAGAAAAAAAAAATCCCCTTTGTCATTCTGTCCTGGCAGTTATTTTTACTGTCCTCTTGCTCACCACCAAGGCACTCAAATTAGACAAAAAGCTAGGCAGCCTTTTTCATGGGATTTCACCACAGAGCATTTCCAAACCACAGCCTTTCCTGTGCCTCGCCAAACCTCTCGTGCTTCACAACAGCAGCATCTTCAGCTGGGACAAAGCCCCTAAGTGCTCCAGCTCCATCTCTTCTCCAGTGCCCAGCCAGCCCAAGGGTCTCGTCTGCCTCCCCTGCTCAGCCGACGTGGGGGACAAGCAGGAAGGTGTGCAAGGAAGCCTCAAGTCCAGCATTCTCAATGGACTGAGTCCACTGAAGCAAGGGACGTCTTCCCGCTTATGACAACTTTCTAAATCCAGCCCTGTATTTTCATCTTTTTGACCTTGCCAGAACAAATAAATAAATCACCCAGTTACAAAGATGGGACACCTCTGTCTTTTGAAGTCTGTGCAGTTACATCCAGCTCCTAGAGCCCAGTTCAGGGAAAAAAAAAGTCTTTAATTGGGACTGAATATAAACATCAACTTATCAGTCAAATGTTATCCTAAAAAAGGTTACATGTAATCAGATGCTTAAGTGATTCTTTCATCCATCTCACAAGACCAAACAACATGTGACGAAGAATAATGACAGACAAGCCACAGAAGTGTCCCAAATACCTGGGACATTGCCTCACTACATAAAATTAAGGCATCAGTTATTATCTGGCATCCCTAACGGCTTCAGCACCTGCCGAAGAAGCCGCCTTGAGAGAAGCGGTTTGCAAGCCTCATTTTAGCAATGAAATTCCTGACAGACACAAGAAGGTAAATGTTGGACAGCCAGCCAGACTGCTCTAGGGCCCTTCCCTCGATGCTTTGAATAAACACATCCTCGTTGCTATTTCTTTTTCATAGGAAGGATAAAAAATTCTGAAGCAGGGAAAATCTCCACCGGCAGGACACGGTAGCAGGCTGTGTGCCCGGCAGGCAGCTCGTCGCAGGTGCGGGCAGGACACCACAGCCCCGCAGCAGTGGCAGCTGAGAACATTTCAAAGCAGACATCATCTGCTGGGACACAGGGTCGCTTGCCCCTTCACTTCAGCACAGAGCCAGCTACTGAGCAATCTCAGGCACCGGCTTCCAAAGAACCCGCTGACCTGCTAAGGACACAACAGAAGAAAGCCTGAAACCACCACAGGAAGGATAGGAACGATTTCTAGTTTTGTTTGACTGGCCAGGTTCATCAGCAGCACAAGTGCCCCCGGCTGGATGGAACATATTTAAGTGCTGGCTCACACCGGTGTCAAGCAGAATGAAAGTAATCGAAAAGGAAATGCCTGGGGTGCATGTGCTGGGCGACCACAGGGAAGCGGGTTCCTGGCCCCTCGCGCACGTAACATGTCTCAGCACTACACAGGGATGTGCACGAGTCAGCCACATGCAAGCAGTGTCCAACCAGCAAGCATTTCTATAAGGAAAACAAAACCTGGCACACAGAAAACAGGTTTTTATCATGCAACTGTCACTAGCAAGCATGATGGTAACTCATCATAACAGCCCAGCCCCAGACGGACAAAGACTGAGATGGGAAAGCTCCCCTTCCCTTCAGTACTTGTGTACCACATCATCACTGCCCCATTCCAGTGTGCCTCTCAGACTGCCTGAGCTTTCCTTGGCGTGGCTCAGTCTCCTGATGTTAATGAAAGAATCTGCATATTAATTAAAGCTACCTTATGAGAACCAGGGTCCTGATGCCCACATTCGAGTCAGGGGAGCTACAGGTGAGAATAAAAACCACTTGGCATTTCACAACTAACCAAGCATCTAACAAGTGGTCAGCGCAGCACTTCTGTCACTCAGCTAACAGCTTAATATTGACAGTCTTGCTTTTAAGGCACTTCACCTCAAGAGGTTTGGCAGCGCAGAAAGCAGCGTGGCAGTGTGCAGTTCCCTACCGGCTTTTCCCCTTCACATTACAACAGTATGAAAGGGAGCACTAAAAACAACAAAGAAAGGGAAGAATATGCAGATCACACAGTGGCTGGGTTTACAGAAAAACAGGTGTTGTACAACAAAACTTCCGAGACATTAAATAATTCAGGAGTGACTGAAAAAGAACTCCAAGTGTCTATGCCAGCATGGGTGAAAGCTAGCAGCAGCAGCAAAGGAACATCAGCATCTACTCAATCTGTACCGCTCCGAGGGGGCCCGGCTGCACCAGGTCCCTGCCTCCCCACGGAGGGGCTCCCACTGCACAAGCAAGTTTTGCCGCGTGCTCTGTGCGTGCTCCGCGTGAGACCTTCAAACTCCCTGCTGAAGGGCAGATATTTTACAGAAACTACCTTTCCTAAAATTGTCCCTCACCTCCTACTGAGGACTCGGAAGGGCGACTTGCACCCAAATGTGCAACCTCTCTAGCAAAGCTCCTCCTTTTGTCAGTCACCTTCCCAGGGGAGTGGGAAAACCTGGTCTGAAGCGGCTGTTGTCAACATGAAACAGAGAGATATCTTCCTCACGTAAGCTGAGGTGTGTTTTCTGTTTTAAAATTCTTAATTCATACAGTGACAGAACATTGATTGAAGACTACATCTTAGCCACCACGAACGACAGCGGCAGGTCAGCGAAGACCCAGGGGCAGCCCTGTCTGCACCACCACAGCCTACCAGGGCAGATGCAGCGTCCAGTTCTGCAGGTGGGAATTCACAGCCTGCCAGACCCCAGCCCATGGGGCTCAGCCATGGCTGCCCGGAGCCCACACGGCTTCCCACTGCCACCTCCAAGGCAGGATTTTGGTCCCTCCCACATCCAACTCAGAAAGGAAATAGGAACTAAGAAGTGAGACGACAGAGTGCCAGGATACAGGGAAGAAAAGTGCTGAGGAAATTCAAGAGGGAAAAGAAATTAGATCAAGGGAAGGGGAGAAAAAGAGAAAAAAAAGGTTATTGCTGGCAATTTCATTGTAAATGTAGAGGGCAAAAATGTTTTCTTCGCCATTTCAAAAAACATCAAAATGTGTTGTACTTGAAATTTATGATGAGTAAAATATTAGCAGTTAGCAACATATGAATCTGTTTGGGAGGGAAGCACAAACTAAGCATTCTTACAATAATAAATTACTGTGACGGGTTCAAATTTTCTGGAACTGGTTCCTTAAATGAGTACACCATACGCACACGTACTCAGCAGAGAAAGTGAATAACCTTTTGAAAATTGAAGTTTCTAAATGGAAATTGTTCATACTAGCTAGATACAAAGAAAAAAGGGAGACGGTGAAAAATTCAGGGAGTCAAATTAACCTTTTTTGATCAATGACTCGTTTGTAGGGACAGGCACATATTTTAAGTTGTGAAATTTCTGATGTATGCAAGCCACCAAGGCTGGAATCAATAAAAAGTGACAATGAAGTGGTTTTGTGTAGGCTGATTTTTAAAGCAAAACTATGCATTATTCATACAGAAATCTGTCTATAATAACTGGAAGGCAGATTGAAAAGTCTAAAGGTTTAGACCCAGTTGAAAACTTAAGACAAATCACATTATTAAAATGAGCTTTGATTAGTTCTGCAGAAAACACAAATCCAGTCTCGCTCATCTACAGATGCATTTCTAATGTGCGCATTTCTTAGGTTGCAGCGTACATACGAGTCACAAGACCGTCTTAGAGCAAGGCAGACCAACGTTTCAGAGAAGGAAAAAGCTGGACTTCACAGGAAAAACAACAAATTAACTCCACAAGAAATGCAGATGTTAAACATTTACAGCACAATTTTTTTTTGCACAAGGTACCTTCCTAGACATTCATAAGCACTGCTTTTAACAGCCAGACTCCTACTTATCAAAACATGTAGGATTCTGCAAGTGGTTAGAAAACTTCTCTCAGCAGACTGTGCTCTACATCTGGGACGGAGTTTCCAGAAGACACTGAAACATTGGTTCTCTGTTTGTCCCGGTGGTAAAGCAAAGTCCACGACTTTAATGGAAAAAATCACCCACCTGCAGCTTGGTTTTCATTACCAAGCAGTATAGTGTGACAGGGCAGGTCTGCGGAGAGAAACAGCGGGTGCTGAGGACCACAGCCCCACGTTTCATGCATTCGGACCGTCACCATTCAGACCAGCACTGATCAGGTCATGCGGACTGCAGGCCCGCTAGCAGTTAGTGTGAGGCAGGCAGCGGGAGCCCATCTCCACGTCAGCCTTCACGGGAAAGGAACGCAGCCCGTGCACTGTGAGACCACGCTGCAGGGCAGACCAAGCCCGGCAAGCGGGGATATACGAGAGTCACTTAAAAACACACCCTTGATCCAAACTAAAAATGCTGACAGAAAGAATGTGTTTTTATTAAACACTAGTTTCTAAAGATTACTTCACCATAACAACCAGCCCACATTCAGTATTTCCCCAAAAGCTTCAATACAAAGCATTTATTGCTCTCTCCTCTTGAACCATACTTTGCCAGCAGACCAGCTGATCCAGCTACACACAACACAGTCAACACGTTTCACTCCAACATAATTTGGTTGTCAATTACTACTCTCACATTTTGTCAATTTCTATTTAAGGATCAAAACAAAAAAAGCAACTCAGAGTAGAAAGAAAGTCTTCAAAACCTGCAGATAATACAAGATTTCATAGGGAAGAGGAAAAGAGCAGGAGGAAGCTGGAATATAAAAAAAAGTCAAGAAGAGAGCTTTTACAATTTCAACAACATCCAGCTGCAATTCAACCCCTGCTTCAGCTGTAATCTCTAAATCGATCCAGATCTGCTTAGAAATGTTTGATTAGCTATGTGGGCCTACAGTTATATATGACAAGTACAGAAAATAGCAGTTTATCTCTTTATCATTACTGTGGTTCAACTTTAAAACTTATTTACCTTGAAAGTACTTAAAGGGTTGCAGTATTAATTACTTTTAAAGGACGCTCCATGCAATTGGTGGCCCAGAATTGAGGAGTATATATAAAAATAATAAAGAAGGAGAATTAATTGGGGATCTTGGGACCTTATTAAAATCTATTCTTGACTGAAAGTTCTTTGGCTTTGTACTGCTAAACTTCTCTTGACGAGGTAATTGCATTTTTACCTTAAGAATACCATTTGGTGGAGAAAAATAACCAAAATTTAAAGAAGTACACAACACACATTTGCAATACTAATTAGCAGTTTTCCAAGGAAAGTGATTAGTCAGACTGAAAGCCTTTACACCTAACGCTGAAACAAGACCTGGTTCTTGCCTGTGTTGGAGGCAAACCTCCTCTCAGTGTCACACTCAGCAGCAAATCTCGGGAGGCAAAGAGTATGTTCACGAGGCTGCGCTCCCAATAGAAGCATCAAGTCAGCCAGGATAAGGGACACCTGCACCCTTGCTGGTAATTCTGCAGCACCACCCACCTCTCAGATGATGGACAAGATGTGCTGGAAATGAGGAAAACCTCACTAATCCAAACAGCCTTGTCCTCACAGCAAAAGGACTGCTCTCAGGCTGGATGTGAGCTATGGGGTAGCTTAATGCGACGCCAAAGCTCAGCTTCTTCTACAAAGAGCAGAGATGGACGTGAGTAGAGATACACTGCACAGGACTTTCCTTCCTGAGACAGATACAGAGGCTACACGGGCCCAGGGCCATCCACACAGGTGATGTCTTCGCACTACCTACCTCAAATCTGAGCAAGCCTCTTACAAGCCTGCGCCAATCCTCCATTTTCACACAGCAAAACTCAATGGGCAAAAGAAACGGGTAAATCTTCAACAGCGTTATGGAAAAAACAGCTTTGACTGCAAACACTAGTAAGAACTCTTTTTTTATCTCATCACCAGCCAACTTGAACTGTTGTTTGGCCACAAAGCCCCTAGTGCCTTCTCAGTTTCTTGACATTAAAGCCCCTGTCTTTATTTCATTCAATGTTTAGGTTTATTGGGGTTTTCTTCCTCCCTGCTGGCACCACACAACTTCAAAAGTTTCACAGCACAAAACATTTACCAAAACCACCCCTTCCCTACCATCTCTTCCATATTCTGTGTTATTTGCAAGGCTTCTGCCTTTGACTACACCAAATCACTTTGCTCCTTTGCAGAAATCTGGGTCACGCCACACACACCAACTGCAGTAAGGCTATTGCTGGTTTTTACAGCTTCTTTGAACAAATCTTTGGTGTTTTTGAGGGGAGAGAAAGCACCCCTCCTTTCTCAGCTAAACTAATCTCCCCCATCTATGCAGTTTTATTGAGAAATTTTGGCCATTTCGCTTGCTTTGACTACTGGAAATCTGCTTTCTAGCAGTTAAGGTAGCAGCTCTTTTAACAGTAAAAATCTCAAACTAAATCAAAAGTCTAGAGCCCTGCTGCTTACTGAGAAGCTCCTCAAACCCACATCTCAGGTCAAGGCTCCCATCTCTCACAACACTTGCACAGCTTTCTTTATCGTAGAGGTTTTTCAAGTCTCACCATCCTCTGCTCCAGGACCTCTCTACTCCCCTGAGGAAATGCTTCACACATTCCCCAGGATTTCTTCCTCACAGTCTTTTTCCTAATATTCATTTCTCTCCCTTCAACGCCAGCAAAGTCCGACCCCCAAGCCAGCAGCCACCTGTTTGTCCATCCTCTCGTCCGTCCTCAGCGCAACTGCAGGACACATGGCATCAGCCTCTCACAGCCTTCCACGTCCTGGTGCCTGGGCTGACAGAAACACAGGAAATCGCAATTTCCTGAAGGCACTCATCTGTTCCTGCCATCCTCTGGTAACAGCTGAGTAGACTTTTCACAGCCTTAATTTAAAACCCTCATACTCTCTCTCCCCAGCAATTTCCCCCTTTCGCTTTCCATGCAGATTGTTCCCAGAACACTTAGGTGAACAACCTACCTTCACCACATCTTTGCCTCTTCTTCTTTTAACCTTTTGTTCCAAATCTAGGCAATATGTTTGCTGTCACTTTACAAAGTGATAAGAAAACGTCCTTTAAGATCTCCAGAGATAGCACCCTTTTGGAAGCCTCACTACATTTCCCACCTATTGCTAGAAAGAGAGGCAAGAGCAGCGGCTCCCTGACAGTGGACCTATAAAAGCTGCAGTGATCATTTTCCTTTCACTATATTCATACTAGGAATAAAACACTTGTAGAGTACCTGAAAGCATAAAGTACATTTCATAAGCAAAATATTTCTGCTCTGGATTAACGTGGGAGGGTAAAGGGGGAAGCTGAATAATCTACCCTCAGCTGCTCAAAAACGGAATTTTTCTAGCAAAAGATTTAACTGAATTCTTTCTCCTGCTCAATCTTCAAATCTGTTTCAAGTTTGCACCCATCACAATACTTTCCCCCCCCTCCCCCTTACTTTTAATAAGAAGACTCTTATGGACAGCAAAGGTAGATAATTCATGATGAGACACACTGGACAAGCTTTTTCTTTTTTTAATAAGGAGACATAAAGGGGGCTGGGTTGACTGAGAATCCCACACCTCTAGATCAGATGTTAAGCACACATTTCTAAAGCAGACAACAGCTGAAACCCATCGCCCACTGGAGCCTCAACCGATGCCCCACATAGAATTGCCTTTCTTAAGTACGCTGAATAAAGCCTCCCCTTGCAGCTGCCACTGAGGAGCCATTCCTTTCTCCTGCTACTTGTCTTCTGCCAGCGAGGAAAGGCTACACGGCAAGGCAACAGCTGCCCTTCCCCAAAATTCTCCTGAATGCTTTAACAGGAAAACAAAGTCCTTGAAATACCTGGGGTAATATAGGTTGATTGAAAACACATACTCCCATTTGCATAAAAAAAAAAAAAGTTTAAATTTTGCCTAGCTTCTACATGGGAGATAGATCAAAAACCCAATCATTTTCTTACAGCACTGAGAGAGTCTACCAGAGCTGAACAGCTTTAATAAACGTACATTGCATACGGTTAGAACGAGATCATCCTCCATCAGGCTCCTTCCCCTGAGACCAGCCTCGTATTTTAACTTGAGCTGGAGTTATATTTCAAATCATGCAGGAAGCAAGCAGAGACCATCCTCCAAAATCCCTGCAAATGGAAAGGGGGGCAAACAGAGATAAATCAGGATGAAGGTAAAGAGGAAAATAAGAAACTGAGTTGCCCTCTGGGAAATACATAATTATGTCTCCGAGTTCCTCTTCTCAGTATAGACCTGAGGCAGGCAGTTCAGGAGAAGCATTTGTAGCTGCCACACAAGTTAGGTACCTAACCCTAAAGTTTTCAGATTTAGCATCAGCAAAAAAAGTACGGGGCAGGGAGAAGACGACTAAGAGAAAAGCAGAGCTCAGGGAATGATAACCGCACTGTTCCATCAGACCACGCAATAGCAACAGAGGAAGGATGGGATGGGAGCAGAACTCACATTAGGGCAGACTTCAGCCTGGATAGTTACCAAGAGCAGCAGGAGGAGAACCTGCTCAGAGAGAAGACAAATCTCCCTGGGCTCACAGGAGCGGGAACTGCTAAAATTGAAGACTTGTTCCAGAGAAATTGCACCTGAGACTGACGACACAACTGAAGAAGGGACAGAAGTACAGCTGAAGCACACACACTGCAGCCAAGCAAAGCAGTCATCCTTCCAGCCCCTGGTCTTTGCCAGTCTGACACAAGGCTTCACCTCGAGGTATGCTCAGCCCTCAGCTTTCACAGCAAAGCGAGTAGGCCTGTGACCAACACCAACCACACACCACCAAGTCTAACTGGCAAGTCCCCCTCAGATCTATAACCCAGCTTCACAGCTTGTTCATGTCAACCACCGGCTATTGACCCATCCCAAAGGAGGAGTGACACTGGCTTGGCCAGGATGGTCAGGCAAGGTGGTATGCTCCTCAGGTTGGCTCCACCAGCTCCCACCATGGCAGCACCAGACTATATAAAAGCAACCTCAACCAGGAAAAGAGTCTCTCGAGAGCATGACTGCCGAAATAGTATGCGAGGGCAAACACGGCAGACGTGGATTGATATCGTGAACGGCAACAGCAGAGTCCCAGGACAACTGAGGCTGGAGGGATGCCCCAGGCAGCACCATTCGCCAACGTGCAGCACAGCCCTTCGACTGCTGAGAATATCACAGCTGTAAGTAAAATGAGAGCAAGAAAAGGAGTTCGTCTTGCTTTAACTTCAGATCCTTGTTTTAACTTGAGAAAATTCAATTAGTTTCTACCCAGAAGCAGTTTAGCTGCCATTGTTGGCAATCAATGGTCCCTAAATGCTGAGAAACTGGCAACTGTTCAGTGTGCTGGCAGAGAGGCTTTCCTAATTAAAGATGTCACTTTTCCAGCTAATTTAAGTCTGCCATCTCTTTAAAGTACCAATTGCCACAACAAAATATGAATAGGAAATAGACTTTCTGTGCATCTGTTTTTGCAAAATACTTCCTCCAAGTCATATGTTTCAGCTTAAATGGTTTAGGTCACTTGCTGGGAGGCGATAGCAGAGCTTTGTTCTGCCTCCCGAATACCTCTTAAATAAAGAAAAAATAAGCAGGGGTTCAGTCGTCTGCGGGAATAAAAAAGGTATTTGTTGGCTTTCCCACCTTCAGTGAGTTGTACTGTATTCCATCTGATACAGATTTTGTCAGGATAAAAGAACAACAACAAAATCCCCACTGAATCAGTCTGTTTATCTAAACAGCTTCCACTGCACTACAGACATATCCTCACAACAACCCTGGGGATAGGGAAATGCTGTTATTCCTGCTGGAAGGAAACATGGAGGCATAAGGCTGACACACAAAGATTTCTAGCTGTCTAACTTCCACTCCAGTCAAGTTTCTGATTCATGCTGTTAACTCCTTTCCATATTAGCTAAATAACACCCCAATTTTTTCTGAATCCAGTTATCCCAAGACCTTAGCCAACAGCACAATGTTAAGACTGTTCATGCTTTTTGGCAACAAATGGAAAGCAACACCGATGCACCTGCGAACAGAATTCCTACATTCAGTAATGAAGCAGTGTCACAACTTCAGCACAGAATCTAATGCAATCCCAGCTACGCTCCTTTCTGCACGGCCCCAAATTCCAAAGCCCCTTAATCAGCGCCATTCTGGGACAGCCAAGGGAGGGAGGGCAATGAGTCCCAGCAGAGCTGCCTTCATCAGAATGGCCTTTCGACTCCCCTCACTCCTCCTAATCTCTTCTTATTTTATGATTCATTTGTGAATCTGCAAAATGGAGCAAACCATACCACATGCACTGCTAATTCGGACAGAGCAATAGGGCCCATGTCTAAACTAGTTTCCTTTATTCCCCAAACCTCTGACCAACAAAGCAGTTAAAAGCAGGACTTGAAATCTTCCTCTTCCCTCCAATCCAAAGAACAGAAAGACCATTGAATTTTCATTTTGCAGAATGCCTGATACAGCTAGATAAGAACCATCCTCTATTTGTGCCAAGACCAATAAACCCCTCACCTTCGAGTGCGACTTTAGGTCTTATTATTGTACTCTAAAGTTAAATTCAGCACGGATGAGATACATTCAGCAACCAATGTAGTTACTCACATGAGTATTACTAACATGATGCTGTGTTTCATAAGCTTGGAAATACTGGCTGGCTAGCTAGAGTTTGGTTAAACTGAAGCAAGTCATATATTATTTATAATTTATTAAAATTTATTTTAAACAATTCTTCTCCCACACCATCATTTGATCAGCTCTGTTTACCATCTACAACTGTGGAGCAGAGGCGGGTAGCATTAATTAAGCCACCAGGCTCTCCCACCCCCAGGTATGACAGCACAGACCCACACTTCCTGAAATGGAAACCTCCTGATGTTGGGTAGGACGGGAGGAATGTTTGATACTTGGATGTTTTCTCTCTGCCAGTGCAAGTTCAGCTATTCCCACTGCAGTATGCCCCTCTGTCTCTTCCTAGAGCTCAGGAAGGACTTCTGGCAGAGTGACAAAGTGTCTGGGAGCTGAAGTAAGGGACTCCACGCCACACGAAGGAAAAAGCACGGATATATCCTTTCCTCACATCTAGTTCCCTAGAAGGGCATTTCCTGAGACTCTTATATCTTCTTCTAACCTCAAAATGTTTTGGTTAAATTCCACAACACCAGAAGAGAATCACAGAACGGAAGGGACCTTTAGAGATCACCTAGTTCTAACCCCCCTACCATGGGCAGGGACATCTTCCACTAGATCAGCTCGCTCAAAACCCCATCCAACCTGACCTTGAACATGCCCGGGGTGCAACTGCAAAGCCAACCCCAAATTATTTGGAATGGTTCCTCTAGACTGTGAGAATGGTAAGATTTTCCGAGCCCGGTTCAGCAATGTCGCCATTGTGCCTGGCTCCAGCCCTGGGGCTGGATGTGAACTCTGCACCCAACAACCAAGGTCAATGGGGCTTTCTTTTTTTAAAATGAAGTCACAGAGCACTGGAATGAATGCTATGCAGAACTAATTTGTAAGCCCAGCCACACTGTCTTTCTGTCTGCATATTTGCTGGCAAAATCCCTCCCCTCCTCCCTGGTCCATGTCCTCCCATCCCGTATGGGTACATCATGGCTGGAGTCAATACATGGACTGTCTGCCCCTACTCTGTCTGCTCTGAAAGAACTTTCCACTTTCAACTCTCCCTCCAGAAACACATAACTATTCTCACGAGTTGCTGCGTAATCGCACAGTCATGCCAAGAGAGGAACTGAGTCGCCGTCACACTGGGGCACCTCCAGCCCTCGTCCCCAGTACCTGCAGCTGCTGCTCAAACCAGCACCCACTGGTTACTCCCGGGAAAGGTGATGGAGCAGCTTATCCTGGAGGCCATCATCAAGCAAGTGGAGGAAAAGAAGGTTATCAGGAGTAGTCAGCATGGATTCACCAAGGGGAAATCATGC
>Ga0065711_1009223_pt1 | contig 17929 bp, 15 predicted proteins | sample Hoacrofraction12_FD_59098 | JGI IMG/M metagenome (GOLD analysis project Ga0065711, IMG submission 59098) | Hoatzin crop microbial communities from Cojedes, Venezuela - Epithelial fraction 12 v2 (version 2) | ecosystem: Host-associated > Birds > Digestive system > Esophagus > Crop | place...
CTGAACATGAGGAAGAACTTCTTCCCTCTGAGGGTGACGGAGCCCTGGCCCAGGCTGCCCAGGGAGGCTGTGGAGTCTCCTTCTCTGGACATATTCCAGACCCGCCTGGACAAGGTCCTGTGCAGCCTGCTCTGGGTGACCCTGCTTGGGCAGGGGGGTTGGACTAGATGACCCACAGAGGTCCCTTCCAGCCCCTACTATTCTGTGATTCTGTGACTTCCTTTTTTTCCTGTTTTAAAATATTACCTTTGAGGCACTTGCAGTCTCGATGGGTGTTTAGACACACTGGGACATTATAGTACAGCGTGTGCCTGCGAGGACATCACCTTCACCACCCACAAACCAGACTCTTTTGACTCTGATCTTCCATTTGACTCTGATCTTCCATATGCAATAATACAACACTACCTCTCTCTCATCTTCTCAGAGCTTCACTAGGGAACTTGAGCTCTTTCCCAGATGATCAAGTCTGCCTTCCTCCTCCCTCTGCATCAGTACTTGTCTTCCAGAAACTGGTGTTCCTCTTCCTACAGTGCGCTGCCTCACCAAGCCTGCAGGCAGAGTAGAGCAGATTCTAGCAGAAAATATGAATTAAAAAAATGTTACTTTTAAACAGAAGCAAAATACAGAAATGTTCATTTGGTGGTTTTGTTTGCATATTTTTTCTTTTAAAACAAAACTAGCTAATATATCTGTGTGTAACAGCTCTGGCTACCGCACACAGAGGAGTATATTTTGAGCTAATGCTGAAAATTCAGAAGGCCCAGCTCTGAAACATGGCATGTGTACACGCGTCTGCATGTGTGAAGAGGGGCAGAGGCAGAGAGAGACAAAATGGCAGCCCTTCAGATGGTGGAACATTTGGAGAAGGAGACACAGGGCCAGTTTTCAAAAGATATTGTTGCAAATGTTTCTGTTGCAGGAAGAAAAAACCCATATATATATATATTCATACACACATTCTGCTAGGAAAATGTGGCTTCAGAAATTTAACTCTTCTCTGAAAAATTGTTGTTTCAAGCTGCAAGTCTAAATTCGAACTGTAGATCTGTGTAAGCACCTACATCCGAGCTGGCCATCTTAGGCTCCCTTTATCCTCCGCACAGATCTCGTCTCGGCAGTGATTCATCTCCTCCTACAGCAGACATGTAAATAGGTCAGATGAATCACGGCCTAAGAGTGCCTGTTCCCCGTATTGACTGCAAAAGGAGCTTGAGGTGACGGGCCCCACCATATGTGTCTACACTGCCAATGTCTGCAGTGAGGTGAGATGAATCCTAGCCTAGGCATAGAAAAAGAAAAGGATTTTATTTTGGTTTTGAGGACTGGCTTTCAAGAGCTAAATTATCCTTTCCTTCTATGGAAGACACTGCTGAAAATCATTATCAGTGATACGACAGTTCAATACACCTTTTTCTCTCATAATACGTAGCTGCCACTGCCAATTATAAAAAATATATTTCTTAAGATAAGCGTCAGATTACAGTAAAGCACATACCAGCTCATGAGTTCAGACTTGGGAGACCACACGCATCTTTTTGTGCTCGTCTGTGAAGGTGTTTTGCTTCCTCAGACAGAAATATAACTGCACATGTAGTAACAGCAACAAAATAAGAAAACAATCATATAGTCTGTGACGAGCATACAGTCCAGGTTCCCACCCCCGTTTGTACTGACATCTGAATCCAAAGCTTTCAGTTGGTTTGGTACTACAGGCTGCCCTAGTTTCTCACAGAAAGAGCGAGAGAAACCAAGCTAGGGCGACGGGTTCATTCACAAGAGACAGCATCCACAGGCTCCAGCTAAGTTTACTGGTTTATGTTTTGCTGGAGTTGAGACCTTAAAGGATGAAGGAACATCTCTAAGAATAGGATTGGGCAACTTCTCTGCTGTGGCCAGCTGACCCAGAAGCTGATAGAGACACAAAGGCTGTGGACCTTAGATTTTTATCCCCCCAAAGAAGGACAGGACATCAAAGCAAAGCCATAACTATCCAGAAATTTCAGCAGGAAAAGCCATTTTAAATAAAACATTTGTATGAACATATTTCACCACACATGCTGCATGTTTGGGCCAAAGAAAGAGACTTTTTGAAAGCAACAGCTTCAGTACCACTTTGTTTTCTCAACCCTACACACCCAAAGAGAAGCTCTTGGCCTAGGAATCAGCCCTACTTGGTCTATCAGGCAAGGAGACTGAGAAGACGGACTGCAGCTTGAAGAGCAGGAGAAACATGATTTGTGTGTTCGCCTTTCAGAGACTATGGACAGATACCGACTACCTTTTGAACAGCCATTGTCTCTAGATCCAGGCAGGACAAACAATATATTCAGTCTGGTGAGACTTTATCTATCGTTCTTGCTATATACTTGCAGAGCTGCTTGAATTTTTTCCAATGCATCAGTCTCCTCATCGTAAATGCCAATTCCACAACGCTGAAAAGTTTTGCAAGAAAACGACAATTGATTATGGTAGAACAGTTTGTAAGAAATTACCAAAACATGCTTAGCTTTGATTTTGTCATTTTAACTTTCAAGTTTGAAGCCAGGCTGCAGTCCTCCCGTACTGGGATGTCCATGGCAGGACAGGCTTGGGGAGCTCAGGAAAGGGAACCCTGAAGTTTCTGCAAAGATCCAGCTTGAGTTTAAGTAGCTGCAGCTCAGTTCTGCACCCAGACTGCAGCCCTGCAGCCCTCAGATCCACAGGGGCTCACTTGTCACATACAGCACCTGATGCAAACGAGAGTCATCCTGTGCCCAAACTACCATGGCTCCTGGACAGGGCAGAGTCGTCTTGGATGCGTTCAGGCCAGAACCCATAAGCCAAGGAAGACCCAAACAACCTACGAGCACAAGGTCTGTGCCCTGCTTCCCTGCAGCACTCGTGTCAAAGACCTGATACATGGCACTCAAGATGTCCCTCATAAAGCCATTTGGGCCAAGCAGGGTTTAATAGGTCCAGCTCTGCATCACACACAGATCAATATCTTTGTTTTTGTGCCACGTTGAACAACAGTGTTCATGGAGCACTGCACCTCAGCCAAGAAGCTGGATCGGACCAGAGAGCTTCCTGCATCCAGGGGGTGGGTAATACACAACACAGGCAATCCCAGCATGCCTAGTTGACAGTTGGTTCTAATTAATCTGGTAACATATGTGGACACGCAATGTTTCAATCTCAATGTCACAAGGCGTTTCAACATTACTGACACGCAATGTTTCCAGTACGCTCAATTACGAGATTTCTGGAATCAAAGATTTCCTAAATTTCATTTCAGGGTAAAACTTCCTGTTCCTGTTCAGAACAAAAATACATTCTAAAATGCCCAAATGTCTTGTAGAACAGCTTTTCTTCTTAATACAAACACAGATGTAGTGTGTGGGCCCATACACAACAAAACACTTGAGCACATCTTAACTTCAGTTGTGTAAGTAATTCCATCTTTAGGCATACGCCAAAATCCTGTAACGGGCTCAGCTCAACCAAATCAAGGCTGTACAATATCTGCCTGTACAGAAACACTTTAGCTGCCTGTTGATGTTGCATTTCTACAACATGATGTTGCAGTTTAACAAGTCTCTAGTGCAACTGCTTCTTGATTCGTTTCAAAGATGGTTGCCAAAGTGGGTTGTTGATCCATCTTCCAGTCCCAAGACTGAACTTATCTTTGTGCAAATGAGCTGACTAACTGCTTATTTAAGGAAGTGTGCGATGTTTTGAGAAGTAGGTTTAAATGTGATTTGTAAAACATCACAACTGGTTGGTTTGTTAATGGCGGATGTTCTGGAGGGAGAAAGGAAATTGAAAGGCTGAATCATTATCCAGATGAAGTTCAAAAGCAATTTAAAAGACATTTCATAATCACAGATGTGTTCCAAATATACCCGTCCAGCACAAGCTGCAGGCTTTGATTTTTGTGAAGTCTGCAAGTTCTTTCCTTTGCTATTCCCACTGTAACCTTTTGCAGTGTGGTACAAAAAAGGAGAATTTAAGAAGAAATTAATGCCTTCTAAATGCTCCACATAGCTGTCTCTTTCTCTAGTGCTGTGCCACATCCGCAAAATTGCCGTCAACGTGCATAGTAGAATACAAATACTTATCCCTTTGTGCTTGTAGTGAGCTCATGGTTGGAGTAAAGATAAAAGTCAGATCAGCTGCGAGACACTGCATCAGGAGAGGAGCTCCAGCAAGCACCCACAGCAAGGTCCCTGGCTGCTCAGCTAATATTAAAACCCTGTATTAGGAAGAATAGGCATGGACAGTATTTCTTTCATGTGTCCAGAAGCTGTCCAAATCCTGTCAAAGCCATACGAAGTCTGAGGTGACAACCATAGTCAGCAGGTGCCCTCTCCATTTGAGGCTTATTCATCCTCTCATGCAATTCCACCTCCGGTTGTGTGCCCCTAACAGATCAACTTCTACAAAGTTTTAGGTTGTGAGCCTGCAAGAAGGCATGCTAGGACAAAGCTCTGCAGGCAGATATGTTCTCCTTGACTCCTTGATTTCTCTCTGGCCCACGTGTGTCTCAGCTGTAATCTTCACAAACCTCTGCAGCTATCATAGGAATGGTATGATCTTTCACTCTTTTCCTTTCATGTCATTTTCTTCCACAACCTTACACTGCTTTTGATCTCCTTTCAAAACATCTATGGCTGGTTGCTGGGGGAGCATTTACTACTTCACTAATAGATTGGAAACCCATCCAGAAAACAGCAGTGCAAACAAAATAGGAATTGATTTATCTATCGTATTAAACGATCATTTTCTCAGAAAGACCTATGGAATTCTTAATCTTCAAACTTGTAAAAAATTACACTTTGTTCAACTCATGCAAACAGAAGTGGCTCACTGGCTGTGGCTCAGCTGTCTTGACCCAAGTGCCTTCTTTGCCTGGGGTTCCTCCTAAAACTCTGTAGTCCTGTGACTTACTTGGATAATTCTTTGAAGGTGTGCATGAAAATGGGGTACAAGCAGCATGTTAGGAAACGATGAGAAAAGTGGTGGTAACGTTAGGTTGAAGAAGTAGCCAATGTATTTTCAAGAGTGAACATAAACACGCTTCAAAGGCATCCACTGGAGTACACAGGTGGAAATGGGTTCATTCAAAGTCCTATCCCTTAAAATGGTCCATGTCTCCATCTTGCAGTCTGATTTCCCACCTCTTGCTTGCAAGCCAGACAACTAATCTTTGAATAGAAACAATATCATAACACCATAAAGAGCAGTTACTAGTAGAGGATAATGAAAAGCAAGCAACCTGAATAAATGGCTTTTTAGCAACCAATAATCTGAATTTGCTTGCATTACACCACAATAAATTTTAGTCAGGAACATGCATTCATAAAAAGCAAAGTTGATTTGTGGAGCTCTGAAGAAAAGAGTTGGGGCAAGTAGGCAACTTGTAATGACCTGCTTGTTTAAGCTTTCATTGATAGGGCCAGTGGCTGACTGATACTTCTGTCCCATACCTTCTGACAGTCAGTGTTCAAAAGTTGAATCTGTATCTCTCCAACGCCACTGTTGCTAACATTTTCTATTGCACTTGATGGTAAATATAATTTTTTCTGTCTGTTACTTCAAATACCAACTGCATGTCTTTAAGAAATGTGGCCCAAAATAAAACATGTGATTTGTGAGCATAAAAAACAGCTAACCCTTGGCATGTCTAAAGAGGCCATCGTTGCAAGTCTTTTCTAATGAATACTACTGTAAGGTTGTGTTTATTCTCACAAAAACCACAACCTTTCATGAAGGAGGCTGAAACATACACGTAGAACTTCAGGAATAACGCAAATTATGCTCTAAACTCACTGTAGCCATGATATATTTTACAACGAACTCCATCAGAACTCTTCATCTTCTTCACAGCTCTGAAGGCTGAAAACATTACACCTTTTCAAGGCTTTAACCATGCCAAAAAAAGAAGTGTTATCTCACTGTAATAATGTTGTCTTAATTATGTACAATACTTAGCACTAGTTTTACACCAGATGAGTCATAGTAGAAGCATGTACTTTGCTGTTTGACTAAATCCCACAGCACTTAGAACTCCCTGCAGTGAATCCTTACCAGATTGTGCTCAGCTCTGCTCCCAGACCACGTCTGCTGGATCCTTCGGGGGAGGATGGTTTGAAGGGTGCTGCAACAGGACGAGCAGACACTGTGATTGGAAATAAAGGCTCAGAGTCAGTAAGAACATGCCAGAGAAGTGTCTTGAAAGCTTCTCAGGTATTTATGCTTCTCCAGTCATGTCCATTTTAATTAATTGGGATCCTAGATATCATAGAAGTGGGTCTCATTCTTTTCTTTTTAAAGGCAGTTTATGTTCTGAATAAAAAGGTGGTCATTTTCATCATCTTGTGCTGTTTGTTGTAACAACTGAGGCAATGTCAAATAGGCAACTGAAACACTTGGTAGTGGTTTATGGAATCCCTGTTCACTTGCCTTACCCCATCTAAACTTTTACTAATAAAAATAATCCCATAGAACCAGATACCTATCATTTTATGGAGAATTTTTACCACTGGATACTCCAATGAGACAGCATGGTCTGCTGGGCACCTCTTCATTTGTTTCCGTCATTTCAGGGCTTGTTGAGCTCGGTGAAATCCCTGGTAAGCANTGGATTTTCCCCCAGGTCCCTCCACGTGCTCATCTCTTGGAGAAANCTGGCNATTNTCATATNAGTTGTAACCTTGACAATTCATCTCTCTCATCTGACACACGTGAACAATACTGCTTTCAAGCCTTCATAAACGGTGTTGGAAACTTCAAAAGAAAAACACTATTAGATAGATCTTCTTAAAGGCATTTATAAAGTTCAAGAGCAGATGGACTTGCAGCAGAGTATATTGCAATCTCCATTCACAGTCAGCAGGAGAGGTAGGCTCCAGCCTCAGGTTCTTTGAATCTCTGCCTGGAAGACCACATATGAAATTTCAAGTTAGACATTGTGAAATATTGTTCCCATCTGTCTCTCTCCCCTCAGTCACCCATTGGATATGCAGAGTGCCTAAGTACCTGGCTATCACAGATCACTGGGAGGCAGCTGTTGAAGCCTCTGTCTATGCAAATGACAAATATTCTATTCATTAAGCATTCCTCTAATGAATGTCCTGCTATGGCACCTTCCAAGAGACTCTTCACTAATTGAAAGAAGTAAAATACTTCATGTTGAAATAACAGCTGGTTATGACACTTACCAGTATCAGCTGATAGTCTACAGACACACACTTCACCAGGACGCTTTTACTCCTATGTGTTATTTAAATAGAAGTTGGTTTTTGAAAACTTAGTACCTCTAAACTGAAGGTCGTTACATTTAGCTAGTGCAGTATTTCTAGTGCTTTTCACCTGTCCTATCAAAAGCTTCACCCAGAAGAAACTACGAGGAGTGTTGTGCACGCCACACTATTGTGTGGTGCATAAAGGAAGCATCCAAGCGAAAGGACAAACAAACCATTCTGCTCACGAAATCATTTCATTCCCATTTTAGCCAGGAATGCACTAAATAATGCATCATTTCTTAGCTACTCAAAAGGTCACCTTTTGGTCTACATGCAGCTGCAGCAGCTGTGTTCCCCCGAGACCCTGCTGTACGCATGGAGCAAAGCGCGAGAGCTGACCCAGGCTCAGGGAGGGCAGGTATGGGACAGGTTTCTGTCTCCCAGCAGCTCCAGTTGAGAACCACTGCCGAATTTCCTCTCTCTCATTTTTTGCTTCAACCACAAATAGCTTCATTCTTTCCCCTCCCCTTCCTAAGTAAATTAGTCATATGTAAAATATGAGAAAATAAACAGCCAACTGGGATTTTTATACCATGCAGGGACAAGTATCCATGGAGATTAGTGATCTCCTATTCATCATTGATTTCCCATCATATTTGACATGAAGGTACAACAGAGAGAATAAAATAGCCCCTCAGGAAGGCACTCTGTGAGGCCAAGTTCAGCTTAGAGGCTGCTGAGTCTCTTATTCCCAACGCAAGCCAGCTGATTCTGTGACAAAATTATATAAGCAGTAGAAGCATCTGACCCACAGCCGGTCTAGATATATTCCTGATATTTATGACTTTCATCCAGTAGATCTAGATGAAAGAAATTGGTGGCTTCTTAGATTTCATCTCATTACCAGAAACCCAGACATGAGTTTTGCAGCCAGAAATCCATTCAGCTTTCTAGACAAGGGTGGTGGTTATAATATATAGACCTCAGTTTGGAGGGAAGGAGTTTGAAGGGGAAAGAAAATCAGCGTAGATTATCATCCTGTTCAGGATCTGTCCTCCTAACAGGTAGGTCGGAGCGGTACAGAGGAGACGTCCTGACCAGACCTGGCTTTGACTGGATGGTGGGTAAAGCAATGTGCTGTTCTTGTAGGATTTCCTCCATGATATTTTCTACAGACCTAATCCTGTATCATCTCCTGAACACCTAAATCAAAATTGCCTACAACCAGAATAGCCTTTGTTTATAATTAAATCAAACAAGCAAGGATAGAAATAACAACAACAACTATGTGAGAGAAAAACAAGCATGTAAGGGCCATCTTGCACTGATGCATAGCAATCCCTCCTAGACAGCAGCCTGGGGAACACTTTATTTTTAATGTTCCAGCACACGATAACAGAATCGTAGTAGACATTCATCTAATCACATGCACCACTCATATTTTTCCTTACCCAGAAAAGCAAGTGAAACTTAAAAAGAGATGGGGGAAAAAAAACTAATGTGCATCACTGAATGAAATATAATGCACAAAAATTCTAGTGCATACGTATTTCTTAGCCCATGCAGAGGTACTTACATTTCCTCACATGTCAAGATTGCAGCAGACCTCCACGAAACCCCCTGAGCTCTGGGATTCCCATCCCTGTTCCAGGGGGATGCAGGATTCGTTAACTCCAGCTGCCGCTGTTAGATGTTCCCTGCTGCAAGGGTTCAGTGTCACTGCCTGCCAACGCTAAATACTGGCCAAAAGCACACACCATGGGGGAGGCTCTGCAGTTCAGCAGGCTGCCAGCCTTGGACCCACATTGGGCCCAGCAAGATGGCAGACAGCGTTGGACGGAGAAGAGAACAAGGAGTAGATTGGCCCATAGGGCTCTTGAAATGAAATGGCAAGCAAATTTTAAAATTTGCGTTGGAAAAAAATGAAAATACTAATATTGCAGAGTAACCAATTTCGCCACAAACTGCTCTTTACAGCAAGCTGGAGGTCACGGCAGTGAAAGCCACAGAGGCTCTTCAGCTGCCATCAAACTTCAACCTCCAGCTTGCTCATGTACTGCCTCTGCCACTGGGGTCCTGAACAGGACGTCCTGCAGGTCAGGAGAAAGCCCCGTATGCTTCTGGCAGCAGCCATCTGAACCATTTTCCAGCCACGCTACCATCAGGTGTGGGTGATTACTGGAATTAAGTCTGCATCAACATTACATCAACATATACCAGACCCATCCTTTGGTAAATACTCCAAATGGGGCCAGGATACCACTGGCATTACTTAGCTCATCTAGCCAAGCCCAAGTCTGCACTGGTCTGCATAAAAGAAAATAAAGAAAAATAAGTCTGTTATCAGTAGGCTTAAATTTGTCCAGCAGGAGCATGCACCTCCTTTGCAAGACAACTGTGAGCCTAGAAATTATAAAAGGCTAAAGACACAGACCAGTCACATGCCATTTATTGAAAATGTGTGATCCCAGAAAAACTAAGGGACACATCTAGCTAGAAATCCAAGCCAGAAAATGATGGCAGCCTGCTGGCCAGCCGACAATCCAAGGTTTAGTATGGAACCAACAAAGAGCTCGTCCTAATGGCAAGAGAAGCAGGAATGGGAACACACAGCCTTTGCACTCCAAGCCTAACCTTGTCTTCTTGTGCTCAAAAGCCAAGTGCTTTTGGGCTTCCTTAACATGATTTTCGAATCTTTGACACATCCTGAATTTTCCAAAGGTCTTGACATCATTACCACTATTCTAAGTCGCATCCATTCCTTGGGCTGCCTTTAAAAAAGCCAACATCTCTCCAGTGACCATACAGGCGGCCTGGTAAGAGGAGAACTCTGAGTGCAGACTCCTGCATAAGGTGCTTAAAGCCAAGCAGTGACAGTGTTGCTCTGGTTCTTCCCTCCCTGGCCAACATGACAACTTTCTTGGGCAAAGCAAACTGCACCCAGCACGTAGAAACAACTGCCAGCCTGGAGTAAGAGTGCATCTGCGCTCCCAAACTGGGGTCAGCAAACGAGCCGTTTCCCAGCTACACACTGAAGCAAGACCAAGAGGGGACCAGTGTCCTCCATGCCATCTCTGGGATGGCAGGACAGCCCAGCCCAGCAGCCCCCCAGTGCTTCAGTGAGCACTGCGCATGGTGTCTGCTGGTCTATTAAGGCAGAACCACCGTAATTTTTTTTCTCTTGAGGGTATTTTCAGAGTTGCCCCTTTGACATATGTATTTAACAGGCTGCAATCCAGTTAACACATGTGCACACACTGATGGGCACACAAACACACAGAGCTGGCTACATACAGCTTCCCTTACAGTTCTGATTAATAGGAATAATTTATTCAGGTTGGCAAAGTTTGAGTGTTTTTCCATTTCCTCTGCAGAAGGGGAGCAATGCGATTGTTGCTGTGGTGATCGTTCCCTTAATGTTTTTAGCCATGATATGGCTGAGAGTCATGACTGGCTCTGGAAAGTGTCATTTTATTAAGGCATGATATTAAAACATTGGTGAGTTACATACATATATATGCATATAACTATTCCTTGAAATTCACATTTACAAATGAAAACATGTAGATATTCCTTTCCCATAAACAGGGCTGGTTTGGGCCTTTATTTTGCTACCCCTGTTTCTCCTCCATCCCCTTGGGATAAATCTCCACAGTTGGAACCTCTGCTCACCTGAGTTATGTTTTCAGGAGGGTACGTACTTACTCAGAAACTTCAATGCTGACATTGAGGGTAGCTGCATGTGTAATCTCCCAGGCACGGGGTTTAAAAGAAGGCTGCCTCCTTCCCTGTTAGTGAGGTTAATGACTTCTCGGTGGAAGGGGAGCAAGGCGAACTCATTTTTTCCCTTCATTCGTGAGGCTGCAGAGCCAGCATTCCCCTCTGCGGAGAGGACAGAAAACGTCAGCTGCCTACCTTCATTTATACTTTGATCAATGAAGCTGTTAGAAAAAGCAGTTACGTGCAGGAAGAAAAGAAGTACCAACTTCTACTGATGGAAATGGCTGAAGGCAAGTTACTCCTAGTTGTAGCCCGGGCTGTGGACACACCCCTGCATGGCTCTACCAAAGTAAGGGTGGTAGCACCGCCATCCCCCCACACCTATGGCTCTGCCACTCCATGGCCGTAGCGCACAGCACGCAGGGAGGTGCTGGTGGAAGGTGGAGGTCCAGCCCTCAAGCGTCCCTCGCTTGCCTCCTTTCCCTTGACTGAACAGCGAACCCGAGCGTCCTCGGAATGGCTGTGGTTTTAAAGCTGCAAAACTACTTTCATTAGGCTGCTTTCCCATAATCTTCTTCACATTGAGTTCTCCCGTGGGATTAATCATGGAAAAGGACACCATGCAGTATAGATTGAAATAAACTAAACTAGGCCAATGGAAAGCCGTCCTCTCATTTAGTCGTGATTTTCTGACAATTATTGTTTGAGATGAAATTTTGTTTGTCTAGTTAAAAATGCAGGATTAATCATTCAGGAAAGTTGGTGATTCTGTTTCTCCATTTTGTATCTCCTACGGGTATTTTCCAGCATTTAAAACCATTTCCAGATTATTATTGTTTGATGTGGGAACAAACAAGGAACTTGTTTATTTTCCATTCAGGCAAATAAAAAGCGACATTTCCAAAAGGCTTTATAATTTCTGTCATTGCAACCAAATGTGTTTGGTCTATCAGATTCACGTATTTGTTCTTGAGATGCAGCAACAGAAGCTACCATAAAACTTTCTTTTACAATGGGATTGAAAATATAGATGATATGAAACTATGTATTTTTTTATTTTAACAAGAAAAACTCCTAGAATTATAAGCAGAGAGACTGCTTAACAAACAGACATCTATATGTTTATTTACACACAGATATACAGACACGCTTACTATGAACTGCATTAAACATGATGACAGAATAGCAGAGAATGAATACGCCTCTGTCTTTAATTTCTCACTGCTTCTCTAGAAATTTCAAGATTTTTAAGATTTCAGCTGCAAGTTTTCAGTAAGTGCTAGAAACTCATGCCTTCCAAAAGAGCAGTACGCTACTCCGTGGTCTGAACACTCTCTGGATAGACGCTGGTAGATTCAGCAGCCTGTTGATGCAGCAAACTACGTCAGAGGTGCAAAAACCAACCTGTGCCACGCTGATGGAATCAGGACATGGCTTCCTACCAGTCCTCCAGTCCCTTCCTACCGCCCACAGCCCGCGAGGGCGCTGGGACTCTGCCTTCCCACTGATCCCTCAAGGCAACGCGGTGGTCCAGGATGACACACGTGTGTGGCTGGACTGCATCCTGCGGGATATTTTGGGGACAGCACCCACCAGCAGCTGAACCGGGACGCTATGCTTGTGCTCACCCACGTGATGCCAGCAGGCTCCCACAGCTGCAGGCCAGCATGCCACCGCTCCACGTTAATGCCCTCACCAGGCAGGGCACAATCCAGGCTGTGATCATCATACACTGGCGTGGGGAGGGCAGGATCTGACAGCTGGTTCTCCTTGCCCCTTTCCACGCCCTGTCCCATGCTGTGATGCCACCACTACCAGAGTAATCTGCAAGCATGCATTTATTTATGCATCTTGTGTATTTGTGTATTCCTGCCCACACCATGCCTTAAAAACGACAGAATTCTGCAAAGAAAGGAAGTGACAACTCTGGGAGCTGGGAAAAAGCATGCGGGGTCAGCGGAACCCCTTTTCTGGGTCATTCTAGAAGAGTCAGATCTCACTCCACAGACCCACCGTAATTAAAACCTGGTCCCATCGCACGAGAAATCAAACCAAAGTAAGGCAGACTCTGTTGGATGGAGGCCAGCTGCCTAGAGCTACTCCAACACCTCTCGTTAGCCACAAATACCAGGTCCTGCTTCCCACGCTCAGCCGAAGGTGCTGGATTTTGGCTCACCCCCCCTTAGTGTGCACCAAGCCTGACTCAACTGCAGCTTCGTGGGGCCGGACTGAACCTCCAAAGTCCCGCTCTGCCGCGCTCAGCTCCATTTCCATGCAAACTCTCCGCATTAAGGCAACCTTCCAACACATACTCCAAGCAATTAGAAGATTTCCTACCGGCTGTAAGGTAGCCTTATTGCGAGCATATATCATAACACAGCTTTTTACGTGCTATTCCACACCCGGGTTGCTGCCTTGGTTGCAGGGGGCTGAGCTACAGCCCCTGCGGGAGCTATGAACCGCGCATTTGCGAGCAGAATGTGGGTTTCCGTGCTATTTCTGAAGCTCTGCAATTCACTTCCTGCCTCGCACGCGGACTGGGGTTTTGCTTAGATGCAAAGCTCAGATTGAGCTGTCAGTCACAATATACTTCTCTTTTTCCCGTTTTAGAAAAGGGATTTATATCTGTAAGGATGCACTCAGCTCAAAACCCCGAAGCCTTAACTACGTTGGCTCTGGTGCAAAATATCATAGAGAGAAGGAGGCATGTGACAGAATTAAGCCTGTTCTGTGGAGCAAGCCCAGCTTCTGTGCAAACCCCAGCCTTGCTGCAGTACAAACAGCAGCCTCCTTCGGCTGTACTGGACTTGGCATCAAATCCCCACACAGCTTGAGAAGAAGTTGTCCAGGTAAAAACAAACTGAATTTTTTAACAGCAATTTCAATGATTCCTGCTGACAGTTTAGTTTTCAGGACCAAATTCTCAGACAATAACTCATGACCCAATTCTGAAGTGAAGACTACAGTTCACAGACAATTTTCCCTATACATCCCTCAGCAATTTTGGAGAGGAAAGATGCTAAAAGAAGGCCACAGTAAGCACAAAAGAGACAAAAAGAGTTGGCCAGATATTTAAATCAGATAAACTCCCGTTAGCAATAAATACAGATTTTCAGCAGCAGTTCTTGCAAACCTGTAGAGGGGAGCTTAGGAGCTCCTAAGCCAATGCAGGTAAGAAGCTGGAGAGCCTTAACTAGTTACAGCCTTACCACACCACCTGCTCACCTCCACTCCATGCGAAATGAAGACAGCAGGTAACATATTTTCAATTCTAACTGCGTTCCTCCCTCCTTCCCCACTAACAAAAGATATTAAGATGTTTACGCATCTTTAGTCAAATCAGTATCATAAAAGACAGAGCTCAATTTTGAGAGGAGGGGGAAACAACCAAGACAGAGATATTTATTGTCTCGCCTTTCTCCAGCGCTTACTTTTGAATTAGCTTTGTGGCTTAGCTAATTAGCCTACACACTGATATTTTTAAATGATGATTAATTTTTCCAGCTCCTTGGAACACAGGCTTAATTCTAGCAATCCATTCTGAAAATATCTTTGACATCTTGCCTCTCTCTTTCATGAAGTCACTTTGGTGACCAGATACGAGACATAAGCACAGCTCCCCTCAGCTGGACATGCCTAAACTTCGCTACTGGACGAGGGCTTCTTCAAGAAGGCTGGACCCTTTTGCTTCCCTGACTTCCCTGGACACTTCCTCACTCTGCCATCTCTTATACTGTCTACCCTCCTGGTCAGGACAGACCTCTGTCTCCTCTTTGCCCACAAGTCTCCTTTCTCTCAGAGACCCAGCCTGGAGCTCACCGTAGCCAGTGACACTAGGGAATGAGATGTGATGGCCATTCATATCATCCTATGCTAGCGCCTCGAGTAACTCTTGCACCAGTTGTATCCCTGTCGTCTGGGACAGCCAGCCTTCAGCAGGCAATGGTATCACAGCAAGTGCCATTAACACAGTGACATCCATACATCATTTTACCTGATAGAGCCTGTAGTAAGGATCTGTCATCTTGACTTCCACTGGATTCTTTTCACCTGCCTTCACTCTTTTTTTTTTCTTTCTTTGTCATACTGAGACCTAGCCCCAGTGAGCAGGGTTTGGATACTTCTCCTCTCATCACAGCCAGCTAGGAGTTTGGCATAGCCTAAATCAGTGGTCTGTGCTCTCTCTGCAGTAAATGGAGACAGCTCCAGAGGGCTGTTCATCCCAATATATTCAGATATGCCAGAGAGGGGGGGAATACATCATCTTATAAAGAGCAGGAGGTCAGGCAGTAAGGTCTAAGATGAGAAGCTGAACATTCAGATGGGTACAGTTTGGCAGTGCCACCCTTACAGTGTGAATAATAAAGGTCTGAAAGACAGAGTCTGAATGACTGATCAAGAGGTTCACTCCTCTGGAAGGCCAGATGTCCTCTCCGTTCCATTATCACTTTCAAGTTGAAGGGTGGGTATGATGGTTTCTGGCATCCCCAGGAGGTTATAAAGACCATAAGGGCATATTCAACACTGGTCTGTGGGGCCGAGATCAGTCCTGTGCAACATCACGCTCAGTGTTAGGTTATCATTTGGGTCAACAACCACAAATGTTTCTTTCAAACTTCTTTTCAGGCTCTGCATCAAGGTTAGCCTAGTTCTCCCTAGTTCTCCAGGATAGACATCAGCCCCCATTTAAGGCAAGGAAAACAAAGGAAATGATTCTTTTGAAACTACTAACGATTGAAGCCTTTTAATTCTTTTCCTGTTTGCCATTAATGTCTGCCCCCGTGAGTCTCAGAGCTTGCTGCTTTATCTTCTAAGCTTTAGAAGTCTTGTCTCCTCAAGGACACCTTGGATTTATGAACATTTCTTTCTTTGTTCACCATGCCCTTCTAATTTTTTTTGAGTATCAGGAAGTCATTACGGCACAAGTTGATTCTCTCTCCTTGCCGAGTGAATCTTGAGTTTGGAAAGTAAGTGTTTTCCGTATGCAGGGAATCCTTTCCTGATCACTTTCCAAGTAATACAGAAGGCCTATCATAAGAAATCTCTATATATTCTTAAAAAAAGGTAGCATAATAAAAAGAGATAAATCTAGATTGATTCTCAATTTCCCCACCCCAATCTTTAAAACAACCAAAAAAATATTATATGTTATTGTCGTTCAGTTAAAAGATTGTCTCTTTCATAAAACAACAAATTCGCCTTTTCTCAAGTCTGCTTCTCCTTAATAGTCTCATATCTACTTTCCTTTCACCTCTATTCTTCTCTCTGCTCATTATCATCAGAAGTTCTATTCTTACCAGGCATGTAAATGGGAATCTTGAAGACTTTACTGCTGTCCACATCTATTGTCTCATTTTTCCTTTATATCCTTCCTTCTGAGTACAGTCCAAGCAATGCACAGACAAGTTAGAGACGTCATTTTTTTATTGCGAGTGAGTCCTACTTACAAACACAATAGAATTCACTCTCCTTTGCTGATTTCACAAGTCTATCTAAAAGGATATTCCTTCAGTTTAAGATATATCCTGATAATAGAGTTAAAAGTTATTTCAGGTCTCTTAATTCCCCTTGCCAATTCGTACAGCTTTTCAGGCAGACACTGTCCAAAATACTTTCCTATTTCAAAATATTTTTCCTGGGTTGTTGTGACAAACCCCAAACAAATCAATAAAAGCCTAGCTTGCTGAGCAAACATGAAAAGGAGTCTGTATGACATACCACCAAAATATGTTGTCAGACTATCCATACTGGCACGGAGAAAATAAGTACTGAAATAACGAACCAGCCCCAGGCTGAGTGAGCATACGTGGCTGTTAGTAAAATTATGCTGTCACTTATAAAGCAAACAAAAGAAAGGACACCCTCACGCACCTCACCGTTGGGCCGTGGAAGGCAACAGTAGAGCAAAGGGCAGAGTCTGGGCACGTGCATGAGAACATTTGGATCCCCCTTGGTGAGGTATTTCCTACTGGATTGCTGCGTGTGATCCGCTGGGAAGGACAGACAGGAAGCGGATTCCCACCAAGAGATCCCTGTGTTCGCTAGCAGACTTGAGGAAGGAGCAGCCTTCAGCACGCTCCTAATGTTGCCACCGGTGGGAGGGAAAGTCTGTCCATGATGAGTCTGTTGGGGTGAGGGGGGAAGAGGAAGAACTAAGAAATGGATAAATTTGCTGTTTACCCCTGGCTTAAAAGCCAGCCTTGCATATTGCTCCAGATCACAAGCCCAAACCTGCTTCCAGGGAAGTCAGTGACAGCCAAGGATCAGGGTCTACTCCAGTTAACTATTTTATATCCTCACAAAGGACATTTGGAACATCAGTCAACATACAAGTTTCTGGTTCCTTTTAGCACACAAACACCCGTGTTCTTTTAAAATATAAATATGTTACAACTGTGGATTCTAACATCTTGCTCTTACCTTTATGGTCTTCAGAAGCTAAAATATGATAATTTTTACCTGCACTCACTTCATTTACTTAAAATCTCAGCAGATTGTCTACACAACACAGGTTCTCAAATGAATGAAGCCACAGACACTCTTTCGACACTCATTGGCTGCTCCTCAGAGCTCTGAGGAGAGCAAGGTACAAGATGACTGGCAGCCTGGGCCTGAGAGCCTGTCCTGGTCTTCCTGCTACACCGAGGTGCAGCAAGGCAGTGCAATCTGCGTGAAAGGTCCTCACAATGACAAAACCAGTAAATGGAGATAAAAATTGGGAAAGGAAGCAGATTCCTTTCATTCTTCTTCCAGCAGAGTCTTTCGGAGGCACAGGCAGAAGCCCAACTTGAGGCTTAGCTAGGAAGGTCACAGGCAAACATTTGCCAGTTCATGACATCTGCTTGCATGCAGGTCATCCTCTGAAAACTACAAAGCTGTTCATGATGAAAAAACACAAAAACTGTCAAGACCCACATTTCTGAGAGCTTTCCAATGCCTACTGCCACACTGCTTGGGGTTTTAGAAAACATCAGTCCTCAGTT
>Ga0065711_1039337_pt1 | contig 17929 bp, 18 predicted proteins | sample Hoacrofraction12_FD_59098 | JGI IMG/M metagenome (GOLD analysis project Ga0065711, IMG submission 59098) | Hoatzin crop microbial communities from Cojedes, Venezuela - Epithelial fraction 12 v2 (version 2) | ecosystem: Host-associated > Birds > Digestive system > Esophagus > Crop | place...
TTGTTGAACCTCATCAGGTTCCTCTCTGCCCAACTTTCCAGCCTGTCCAGGTCACACTGAATGGCAGCACAGCCTTCTGGTGTATCTACCACACCTCCCAGTTTGGTGTAATCAGCAATTTTAATTAAGTGATTATTATTGTTTCACAAGTTTCTGTAGGCAATAAATGGTATCAAACATGCACAGCTGATGACAAATAGTTTAAACCCTTGCTTGTCACCTTAATTTATGAGCTCACTGGGGGGAGAAGGGACTTCAAAGCCAATATTATGGAACAGCCCCAAAATATTCTAACCTGTCTGATTTGGATGTTTCAAAGGAGATTGTCTTCAAGACTCACAAAGAGTCAGATAACTTCTGTTATGTGTTTCTAATATATGTGTAGGTAATTTTAGGTTCTGCATAAAAAACAAAGCTTTGGCTGGATCTGAGAAAGTGATTTTCTGATCCAGTTTTTTGATTCCTGTACAATGCTCTACAAGCAATATTTTTGATATTTCTAATAAATGTTGTAATATTAAAGCCTGTGTAAAATCAATTTCTTTCAGTTCATTCATGTATAATAATTACTTATAGCTTGAGCTGATGATAGTAGTCTCCACCAAAGAATGGTGGAGACTTTCAGATTTAGAGATATCGCTCAGGGCTATAAACAATACTGAAGCCTAGAGTCTGGATTAAAAGCCTGAAGCAGAATTTAAATGATGATCAGAATTGTTTTAAAAAAATACTTCATTAGCTCTAATCTGAGTACCCACAGATTCTTACCTGAGGTAGCAAGTCAAGGTCAAAAAAAAGCAAAGTCATTTAATCAAAAAAACAGTTTGAAGCTAGGTTAAAATAAATTAAAGGAGTTTTTTCTTCTGCTATCAGTAAGGACTCTAATTCCAATTAACATCAGAAAAAAAAACCACAAGAGCAACTTATAAATTTATCAGAAGTTCTCATCCTGCATATCTTGTTGTGGTAAAGTTGTCAGGATTCATTGTGAGAGTGCTAATAAATTGTGAGCAAAAAAAAAGTCAAAACCTGCTTCTAGGAGCAGAAGTGCAACAGATCTTTTTCAGAAAGAAAGGTTTAGTTTTACACATCTTCAGATTTTCAAACTCCCATAAAATGATGAACTATTTCTAGTTTCACATCCTGAACACAAGAAAGCCACCAGTCAAAGATGGACCCATTTGCTTTCTTCTTAAACTAGACTTTTGTCAAGAAGGTGAGAGGAAGAGATGTTTTAGAATGCATCTGTTTCTCATTATGAACAACACAAAACCTTTGGAAAAGCTTTCCAAAAATAGAAAATAAAAAATCAAAGAAAGGGAGTGAAAGGAGACTAAAACAAAGTTAACCTCTTACTGAAGTGATCGGAAATTTTGTCAATATATGAGCAGTCTTTTAAATGGGAAGTGGGAGAATGGATGAAAGAAAAGGCAAGTTGTGCTTCTCTGGTCTGAAGTATTTTTTCTAGTCAGAACAAGACAGGTTAGTTAAAGATAGGAAATGTTAATATTAGACCTGAGAATCCTAACCACTGAAAATTCAAAGAGAATGGGTTTTCACAAAAGGAAAAAAAAATTTCATCTGGCATGTTTCTAAAATAAAAATAGCTTTATCTCTTTTTGGACATATAAAAATGGTTTGCATTCCATGTTACTTCATACAGTTTTTTTAAGGAAGAGTCCTAAGCAATCTAGCTTTAAAAAAAAAAAAGCTATTATCAATAATGAAAAGTGTCAGTTTTACAGCTGGTATTATACCCTGGACTTAACCAGAAAAATTCTTTTTTTGCATCTACAGACAGTTTAAAAATACTCTGATTCCAAGTATTTGTCAGCAGATCTGAAGTATGCCTAATCTTCTTACATGAGACCAGAGGCTGAGAATGTTACTTTTTACAGGCACAGCACAGGTTGTCATATCTTCAGCTCTTTCGGGGTACAGCTTCACTCTTTTTCGGAAAATAAAGTAGCTTCAGATTTAAACCAAGTTACCATGAATTCATATGAGTCAGATTCATAATTTCTGGAAGTGAAGTAAAATTGGAATTATTGAGGTGAATGATACTTTTGAGATAATCAGTCAAGAATTTGCCTCAGAAGAAACAATAGAACTACAAGTTCTGAAAATGACAGTATTTTAATAAACCACTACCATATTCAAAACCACTATAAATATTTCTAATAAAACTGTAGAGCTTTTTACTGCCTAAAGAAATGGAATCAGGGGGCAACAACAGCAGATAAGCCTACATAAACAAGTTAATGTGATTTGTACTTTGAATCTGGTTCAGACATGGTCCATGTCTACACTACCATCAAGCCAAATCCTGGAAGCCTGCTGTTCTACATCTGATACGTTCGTAACTCTCTAATTTTTGAGTAAGTGTTGAGGTAGCCCTTAGGAGCTGCTTCACAGTTTAAGAGCAGTTGATATACTCTCATGTTCAGTGGGTTTGAACAATTTAAGCCTTCTCATCTTAAAAAGCAATCTATGCAACTAACAAGCATTGTTGTTGCTGTCCACAGTTAAATTTCCTGCAGGCAGACAGTTTGCATAAACTAGAAATGTGGAAGTTTGTTTCCTCCTTGGTTGCCTTCATGCCAAGGCTGCTTTCCCCACTTTATTAACATTGCTATCTCTAATTGTTTTATGTGCAAGCAAAGTATTAGTTTCCATCAGCAATCTCTGAATTAGTGTAAAGGTTTATATTTCTTAGGTTAGAAGATTCTCATTTAATAAATCGATTGTTTTCTGCTGCTGCACATTTTTAGAGCTAATTTCTCTCATTTTTTGCTTGGCTTGATATCTTCCAAATACATCAATATTCTCAGTTTTTACCTTTTTTTTTGTCACTTCTTTAACATTTATTGAAAAAAAGATTATCAGCCCATAAATATTCGTCTTTTCCAATTAAGTCTTTCCACCTATCAAGTCTTTCAAGAGATCTGGCATTTTAGCTCCCTTTTTTTTGTTCAAACTTCTCATACAATCATAGAATCATAGAACAGTTTGGGTTGGGAGGGACCTTAAAGATCATCTAGTTCCAACCCCCCTGCCATGAGCAGGGACATGTTCCACTAGGCCAGGTTGCTCAGAGCTCCATCCAGCCTGGCCCTGAACACTTCCAGGGAGAGGGCATCCACAGCTTCTCTGGGCAACCTGTTCCAGTGTTTCACCATCCTCATGGTAAAAAATTTCTTCCTAATATCTAATCTAAATCTGCCCTTTTTTATTTTAAAGCCATTTCCCCTTGTCCTAGAACTACACACCCTTGTGAAAAGTCCCTCTCCATCCTTCCTGTAGGCCCCCTTCAGGTACTGGAAGGCTGTTATAAGGTCTCCCTGCAGCCTTCCCTTCTCCAGGCTGAACAGTCCCAACTCTCTTTGTCTGTCCTCATAGGAGATGTGCTTCAGCCTTCTGATCATTTCTGTGGCCATCCTCTGAATCCACTTCAACAGCTCCATGTCCTTCTTGTACTGAGGGTTCCAAAACTGGATGCAGTACTCCAGGTGGGGTCTCACGAGAGTGGCATAAAGGGGCAGAATCATCTCCTTTGACCTGCTGTCCACATTTTTTTTGATGCAGCCCAGGGTATGGCTGGCTTTCTGGGCTGCAAGGGCACATTGCCGGCTCATGTCGAGCTTCTCATCCACCAGTACCCCCAAGTCCTTCCCCTCAGGGCTGCTCTCAAACCACTCTCCGCCCAGCCTGTACTTGTATTTGGTATTGCCCCAACCTATGTGCAGGACCTTGCACTTGGTCTTGTTGAACTTCATGCGGTTCATGCAGGCCCACCTCTTCAGCCTGTCAAGGTCCCTCTGAATGGCATCCCTTCCCTCCAGCGTGTCAACCACACCACACAGCTTGGTGTCATCTGCAAACTTGCTGAGGGTACACTCATTCCCACTGTCCATGTCTCCGACAAAGATATTAAACAGCACCCGGCCCCAGTACCGAATCCTGAGGCACACCACTTGTCACTGGTCTCCACCTGGATATCAAACCATTGCCTGTAACTCTTTGAGTGCGTCCATCGAGCCAGTTCTTTATTCAACAAGTGGTCCATCTGTCAAATCCATGTGCTTCCAATGTAGAGACAAGGACATCATGCGGGACAATGTCAAATGCCTTGCACGAGTCCAGGTAGACAATGTCAGTTGCCCACCCTTTGTCCACCAACTCTGTAACCCCATCATAGAAAGATACTGAGTTGGTCAGGCATGATTTGCACTTGGTGAAGCCAAGTTGGCTGTCCCCAGTCACCTCCTTGTTATCCATGTGCCTTAGCATGGTTTCAAGGAGGATCTGCTCATCACCTTGCCAGGCACAGAGGTGAGACTGACTGGCCTGTAGTTCCCCGGGTCTTCCTTTTTTCCCTTTTTAAAAATGGGGGTGAAGTTGCCCCTTCTCCAGTTGGTGAGGACCTCTTGTAGAAGTGTGTCTAAAAAAATTCAAAGGACAATTTTATGGCAACTATATGCAGAATATTTATCTTTCATTTTGATAACATGGTCTCTCTGAACACTCAGACTGTAGCTATGGGACTTAAGCTGAAAGTGAGTATGAAAATAAAGTTTGATCTTGAGTTATAACTGTGGTGTAGCTGGTTCCTAGTGTTGTCCTGGCATGCATGCTTAATCCTTGAGTGGTTCAGGAACTCCTCAACTAGTCCTCTTCGTAGGTGAGCTAATGCATCAGCTTGAGGCGATGGACCAACTTGAAAACTGACTGAACCTTCACATTTAAGTATTTGATTGATCGTTACAGGAGCCCTTCAGCTGAGAATTTTGAATGGTTGTAGAAATTGCCCTAAGGCAACTCCCATTGTGTCTAGCCTAATTTACACGCCTAAATTTGTTGATCAATGTCCTGGGTGGAGCATCCCAAAGTGATATTACTGCAGAAGCATCAGGTTGTGCATAGACAAGACATTTGTCAAAATCAATAGAAGCTGTTCCTGCAGAAACGGTCACAAGTACAGTCTTCTGAACATAGTCCTTAAGAAGTACTTTGTGTGTAGTTAAGATGTATCAGTAGTAATGAATTATGCATGTGCTGGGGTGGTCACGTAGCATAGTGGTCAACTGGATTGCTAGAACAGAACAAAACTGTAGTTTGAGCCTCTCTTGATTTGGCTGAATGCACCACTGTAAGGACCCTTGTGATTAAGACTCCCATCAACACTGGACAGCCATCAGCCACCCTGCTTGGGAAACTTGATTCTCCATTCAGGTGTTACCCTGTACCAAGATTCCAGTAAATTATTATTTTTCCTTTCAACAAACACTTTGACCAAATGTCTGTGCAACAAGGTCAGATTTTGATGCCCGTAAAGTATAGCAATAAATAAAATTGCATTTCATACTTTTCCCAGGTCTTTTTAAGTACCGTTGCATTAAATTTGTTCCTTCTCACGTCAGGAAGCATATTTCTCCAATTTTTCACTGATTCCTCTTTGGGTCAGGAACCTTGCAAGTAAAGTTTCATGAGAAAGAATATTTTCAGCCTGTGGCAGGACATGCACGTGGTATGGAAATAAATTCTTAACTGTCTTATGAAGGACTTTTGCCTCAGAATGTTTTATCATAAGACTCCTATGAAGATAGTTGATTGTCATGAAACAGCATGAGTTGATTCCCATGAACAGCAGCAATGTCAAGTGAACTCTTGATTTCAGTGTGTCAGGACTGTTACAGAATTGCTGCAAATGCAGTTGCTCCACACATAGTATTGCCTGGTTGAAGAGCAAAATCTTCCTTCACAAATTTAACTAAGAGATAGACCTCAGAACCAGGCATAAATTTGTCACAGTGATTAGCTTTCTCGCTTGCACAGGCTGATGAAGTATCTGCTCCCACATCACATCTTAATGTCACTGCTGCACGATCCACCTTTCTCTCCTGAGCTCAGGGAGGACCATCACCTCTTTAGAAAGTTCATATAAACACTGTTTTTGCTAACTGTTTCCAGCAGGTCTCTGAGGCATCCCAAATTGGTCTGTGGTTCTTATTTTCCAAGGATCAACACCAGCAGCACCAAGTTAGTACTTCTGAAATTTAAGTGCTGGAGCTTGTGGTAACGCACTGGGGTTGATGCTTATTTCAGGCCTCGTTAGGTCAGCTGATTCACTGGTTTTACTTTGCTCAGCAAATAGTGAGCCTCATATTCTTCTCTGATAAATAACATACAAGGCAAGAAATCCACTTACTCCTCTTTCAACTGCTGATTAGAAAGGGGGAAGTACTTTCAGGGAAAATGAATGAAAGTAAGAGCCTTCAAGTGTATGTGCTTTGTATTGAGGGCTTCCTTATCCTTTAGAATTAGCCTCAAATGATTTCTTAGAGGATTTGGTCCATTGTTGCTCCAAGTGTTCTTGATGACGTTCCATTTTTAACCAAAAAGTGGACATTTTTATTCTTAGTATTATCGCACATTGCCCTTTTTTATGTTTCTTATTTAATGATGCCTCACATGTATGTAATAGATTTTCAAGGTTACACTCATCCACTCTGTGTAGCTGTTAAGACCACAAGAGCTTCAAAGTGTGATCTGAAAAGGCTATGACTTTCCATTTTTTTATCACAGCTATTTCTTGTAAATAAAAAATGAATAGAGATTGCTTAATCCTTCTCTGTTTATTTTGTTACATTGCCATGGCATTTCAGCTCACTTGAAGCTACAGTACTATCTGCTTAGTGTCCTTTACTGTGTTATCTGGTATTGACTCACAACCACTGAGGTCTAGGGAAGTCTGTTTCATTCAATATCCCTTGAAACATGCCTTCCTTGTTTAACACGAACCTATGGTCTAACACAACACCACTGATGGGAGTCTTGTAAAAATACGGTTCCCTGCAAATGCTTTATGCTAAAAAGCATTCATTTAAAAAATATTCCTGTTTCTTATCTGTCACCAAAATTGGGAATAAACTTCTTAACACCAATGTAGCATGAAGAAGCAGTCATTCTCTTTACTGCAGTGCTGGATGCATGGGGGATCGCTCCGCCTGGCGTTCATGCCATATGTTGTCTCACTCCAAGCTTACATCACCCTGTTACGTACATGTGCATTAGGTTTCCTGGAATGTTAATACACATCTGTTTTATTTCCTGGAATTAATTGTCACATTTGCATAGTCTTTATGCATGTGGCCTGGGTCTCTGTGGGGCTTCCATGGGGTCATCGATGGTCTCTGATGGTCTCTAGTGGTTGTTGAAGAGGTGTCTCTTAGTGTCCTTTCCATGAAGTCTTTTCTTCCATATATGGTTATGAATTGGCTCATTGAGCAGTTTGTGGATTTCTCAAGCTCTTTATCTTGGTGTCTGCTGGATTATCTGCATTTCTTCAGTGTGCTAGTTATATGTCCTTGCCTGAGGCCTCCGATAGTCAGTCCTTTGTTTTCTGCTTAATCTTTGTGAAGTTCCTTATCACTCTTATGCATTACGTATCTCCCTGTACATCAGATACCCCCCTGTACATCATGTAACCTATTTTACAACTTTTCCACCACAAATTATTTCCAGTAAACCTTAAAAGATAGATCTTCAGCAAAACATACTGGAACCAACAGTAAGAGTATCACATCCCCTCTGCTTATATATAAATACAATGGAAGTCCAGTAAAATGGAAAACAAAAAAACACAAAAAAAAAAAAAAAAGAAAAGAAAGACAAAAAAAATGTGGAACCACTTTTTAACAGTTCTACAATGCTACTGTGATGTAAGAAGATCTTTAAGCTAACTGTTTAGAAGGAATTGCATTTTGAAGTTGGATATAAACTGGATATAAAATGGTTATAAAGTTTATTTCCATCTTGATAATCCTTCTGATTGCATCGTTGCTCTTGTGTGCAGATAGTCTGCTGCTACTCAGACCTTGGGCACCTAGCGGAGTGCCTTCAGTTATAAAACTGATCTCCTTAGGTTCCCTATACAATCAGCAAAGATAGACAGGGGATCTAAGCTTAGTCATGTTTGGAGTCAACGTCTTGCAAATTTTTTTTTTTCCAGATAAAATAGGTACTTATATCAGGATTGTACAAGTTTCTCTGTGTACACCAAGTACGCAAAAATCACATAGAAAGAACAAAGTCCTTCAGTGTAAGTTTTAATGTATCTTCTCTTTTCCTATGTGGATTATGATTTATTAAAGTGAAGAAGAAATGATGCAAGTAAAACATGCCTCTGTGCTGAAAGAAGTTTCAGTCCTGTTGCACCTGATTTGGAAATGTCAAAACTTAAAAGATATGGGACTCATTTCATGATCATAAGTGAGCATCACTGAACTGACTTCTTATTAAAAGGTGACTATTTTTCTTTTCTTGTACTAGCAACTCGAGATCACAGCTTTCTCCTTGCAGTGTTCCTGGAATTATCTAATGTTTCATTCTCCACATTTTTTAGAAGTGGGTTTTTTATTGCTGTTTGACTTTCATTTCATCCCTTAATTAGTGACTTTTTCAAAATTTACTATTAAATTCTTAAGGACAACTCAGACATTGCATGTTAATTTTGTGGAACTATATGTGGTTACTATGCTGAAGAGTCTGGGAAAAAATTATCTCCCATCGAAGGTAGAGGACTTTGCTGTCTCAAAAGCCATCTCATTTGCATTCCTGAAATAAAGATTTTTCACCAATACTCTGAGGAAAAATTGTACATGGACTCTTGGATGAGATTTCAGTGAGACCAGATTTTACCCTCATGTCTTTACATAGCTTAAGAAAGTGGTAGATGCAAAAATCAGCTGCCAGAAATCCTGATAGAAAGTTCACATCGTGCTCCCAGGAAACAAACCATAGAAGTTCCTGAAAAATAGATAATGCCTCAGACTAAAACCATGGACATCAGGTACATTGTTTATCTATCCTCAGTAGTCCCATGTCTCTTCTCTGGGACTCCGACTCAGATGGGTTTTGCAGGGTGGGGGAGGATGTAACTATTTGTTGTAGTTTTCCTGGCTGAGACAGTCTTACTTTATCATCGCAGATCATTTGAGTTGAACTAAATTGAGGCTAGTATGGCATACACCAGTTTGAATCCTAACACAGGGGCACAAAAAAAATACCTTTCTCCTAATTTTTTTCCATCTCTTTTTTTTTTCTTACCAACATCAAGGGCCATGGACTCTTATGTCCATGGGTTCAATGCTCTTTCAGACTGAGTTTCAAAAGTTTGGCATGCAAATTTCACTCATATATAAGCATGAGTGCATAAATAATTAAGAAATATGGGCTAAATTAGGTATTTTTGTGTACGTTTTGATCTGTGAAAGCACAACTAGGAACTGTGATTTATAAATAATATATTGAGTGGAAACGAATACATTGGACAGCTATAATCTCATTTGGACAAATTTAGATGGCTGTCTGAAAATCATATTATTCACTTTATTGAGACAAGTGAGGGCATGGCATTATTAGAAGTGTCATCTTCCATAAAGGTTATAAAATGCTTATAGTTATTAAAAGGTCATGTGGCATTTTCCACTGAAGAAAAACAGCAATCAGCTATTAAAACAAAATTATTCCAAATACTTTTTTTCTCTAGGCATTTTACTAATATCCTTCCTTCTTAGCACCTGTGCGGTCTGACTCCTAGCTTTAAGGACTAGGCAGCAATCACATATTGCACAGCTCTGAGCACAGAGCTGGTATAGTAAAGACTGTGCAAAATCCTGTTTGGATACTAATATTCCACATGTCTACCTTTCTCCCCTCTGGTCTATGCTGAAGAAATAGTTTTTAATTTAACTTCATAGAAAACCAACAAATAACATTATTTATTTTAGGGCAAAATATGCTTTAGAATCCTTTTGGGGTGTGAGATGGCTTAGCAATGGGAAGTTATTTAAAGTAGCTACTGTTCTCACTTCCATTTATAACACCTACAGTATTTGAAATTGGCACATTGGCTCCTCGGTGATGTATTTTCGTAACCGCTAGTCATCCCTGCAGCATTTGTAAGCACACATGCTCAGAAACCCATGTAACAAATTACAAAGGCTCATGAAACAAAATACCCACTTCCACATTGCATTAATTCTAAAAGCAGAAGGATAAGGCCTATACATAAAAAGATAAGAGTAATGTCATGTTATGCTGCTGAAAATGAATATACCCAATAGTGTATCCCAGGGGCTGCTGTTTTACTTAGTCACTTCTACCTGTTGATGTAGAGTAGGCTAGAGGTGAAGGTTTTATTATTTTTTTATTATTTTTATTGTTATTACTATGATCATAATAATTATTTTAGTGGAAATCAGATTCAAACTTGAGCAAAGCACAAGACAAAGCTTTGATAACTGAGACTTTTCTTGTTGCAAGACGCAGGTTATTACCATCAGATAAGAGAGCTAGAGAACATCTTGGGTCAGCAGAGTTATGTTACTTACTTTGACACAGATACCAGATTTTCTAAACTGTGATCCTATGACTTCAGGTCATTACTTCTTCTGCAGGCAGCACTTCAGACATCACTGTAGTGTTCAGTGCATGTTTTAGCAGAGTCGTGCATAATATTGAGAACACCTCTGGACTTACTGATTCTACTTGATTTCCTGAAGGATCATTTAATTCCTTAATGGATCCCTCAGCCACAGGGGAACACGAGACAGGTGTGAAAGGAGGATTACATAATGTACGCACAGGCCTGCTTAAGCAATCATTTAAAACTAAGGCAACGTGCTCTCGGTAGAAGAACAGCCCAAATTGAGTTCAGATCCAGTGGGTCTGTGAGGACATATTCCACAATATAGGCCAGGAAACTTCACCCAGTAAATGAGGACAATTATTTTAATATACTACCTGCTCAGTAAAACAGAAGATGTAGTTTATATATTTTCATTTGGCGTAGTAGCAGCTATTACCAAAACTGCTTTATTAACTATGGTGTCTAAAAGATAAATCACAGGGAAAACTGTAAAATGTAAAGTTTTATTTCTGTCTGAAGCTTAGTTTTAATTAAATAATATTGTAATTCTTACATAAGCATTATAATGAATATTAAAATTACTAATTTTAATATTATTACTGTTAGACTTTAACAATAAAAGTAATTTAAAAAAGAAACAATGTGTGACAATTCCTAAATGTAAGTTTATACGTACACAGAAAAATATTCATAGAAGTGCATCTTTTTACAAAAATGAAGCAATCTGCTAGGGAAAAGAAAACTGCTTGACAAGAATTCAGTATGTTCAGAAACAATTTTCCCTGCAGAAATGCAAGCACCATTACAACACTGTCCTTGACTATAATGTATTCTAGTACAGGCCCCACTAAATAGGCAAAGACTTCATTAGTGGTGCTTTGGTGGTTTGATATGAGACTGAAGACAGGAAACTAGGAAATGAAATGATTGTTTTACAAAATACATGCAGCATTACCCATTTTATTTGAAAGAAAAGATGCAATACACAGATTGCACAGCCAAAAAGGTTAGGGTATGCAAAGAAGAATTTCTGTGGAAATGCTAAACATTGTGTTGCATGCAATAATATGGTAATGTTCATTTTAGAGGAAGGGGCTGCAGTTCGATAAATACATACTATGTTGTTTAGTGAGTTCCAGAAATACTATTTTTTCGATTTGGTAAGGTATAACATTGTTACTTTACCCTTATACTAATACGGGCTTTGGAATAATATTTTATTTGTTACTGAAAGGAAAAGCTTGTACCTATTGATGTTAGGTTTCATTTCCAACTTTTAGATCCCATCTGTTACTAATCACTGATGTTCCCATTCCTGTCCAGCCAGAGTCTTGACTGGCAAAAGTAGAATAGTTATATGGTGGAAAAAATCAATTTAATAACAAATGGTCACTCCAGAATTTTCGGAAAACCGCAGGAAGAAGCAGCAAGATAGAGGGTTTATATTCCACCTTCTCTGCTCCAGTCTCTCCCCTGTCAAATATTTCTGGCTTTCCATATCTTTAAATACTGACTGTACATGTTGCAATCTGTTTATTTTTTTAATGTACAACTCACAGAACAGCCCGACACCGCCCCAAAAGTTGAGAGCTCTTTGTTGTCCTCTTTCATGCTGTGTCAGAAAGAAGGGCTAATTAGACAATACTAAAGGAAAACTTGGTAAGTCTCAAAAGAGCGCTCTCAAAAGACAGATTTTGCTTATGCTTTTACTGCTCAAATTGTGCCTAGTCTTTGCAATGACCCAAAAACTGTGGTGTTCAATAAACACTGAAAGTACAAAGAATTCTTTCTCTCCTTCTCTCCCATGTGCCTTTATACACACTACTGTAGAAGGCTCATAAAAGTGAAGCATCAGGGATGTGGGCCTTTATTTAGCTGAGGCATAATAATTTAATACAAGTACAATTCACGTAATGCTTTGACTTGCAAACGGAATAATCTAAGATCTCCGATTGCACACTTTCAATAAAACAGTGTTTTAAGAACAGTTTTTAAAACTAATGCATTCAGACAATGCATGCCTTCTCTATTATCTTTTCATGAATCTGCTTCTCCTTCATACACTTGAAATAAATGTTGAATTGACTTGCAAACTAATTATAGAACAGTGCAAAGCAAGCCTCAGCACAGTAACTTCAGCACGAGTGTCCTGGGTGACTTACGTAACACTAGAGGCACTTGGATTTCTTGGAAATAAGGAGCTACATGAGCTGAGCTCCTCATCCTGTATTTGTAGTAGAGTATTTCAGCAGCCAAATATAAGCAGTGCTCTTTCTAGGTCACTCCTTCACATGAAGGAAAAGGGAGTGAGGTTTATTAACTGAAATTTACTTTCAGCTGAACAGCCTTTTCATTCCTGAAAAGACACCATAAAAATATCCTTTATTTGTTCACACTGAAAGTGCATCCCTTTCATCAACTAGATGGATACCAAAGTAGCTAAAATCCTACTAAGATTATGTCCTTTACATATATTCTGCCATAAACTGCATGATGGCTCTTCATATTGTAAATGATGTAAATAAAAAGCAATTTCAGTCCATGAATTTGCATTATTTTAAACTAAATGTATATCAAAGTCATAATAATATAGGTAGCTAGTTTTCGGAGAAAAATTCTCAGGAGCAAAAACCAACAGCATCACTCTCTCGGCACCCATTTGCCCAAGAATTTTCAGCTCATTACAGATTTCAGTCCCTACAGCTAAACTGTTTGTCAGGTTAAAAAAAAAATGAACCAAACAAAAAAACAACCTTAATTTTGACAAGTCTTCCTTTAAATTATGTAATAAATGCTGTGGATGCTTTAATGTCCAAGAAAGAAGTGAAAGGACATCTGTTTTCAGAATTAGTCATAAAGAGCTTATATAATATTATAATGCCTAGCAGTAGATGCCTTTCAAGATTAATGCCCAATACTATGTTGTAAAAATGCAGAATAAAAAGCAGTCCTTCCAGGAGAGAGTTACAGTCTACGCACATTTATCTTAGAAGGTCTGAGCTGACCTGATTAGTCACTGGAGCTCTGTTTTAATGGTGTGTAGGTGTTTGAGAAGTGTTTACACCACAAAGCTGCCAGATAGCACTCCTGTTACATTCACAGTATGGTGACAGATAAACAGAGAACAAACAGCTCCCCCACTAAATACGTTAAGAAATAATGGCATAAGATTAATGTAGCACAGCAATTATGACAACCAGAAAAATAAGTAGTGGAAGTAGCAATCTGTTCGCTTAACACATTTCAGTTTGTCATTCTTTTGCAATCAAATTAGAAATACAAAGCAACTACTGCTTCACCTAGAAAAATAAGTTTCTGGGAAGCACTAGGGAGGAATGAGTCTAGGGAGGTTTTTTTGATGGAATGTTTTGCTTTTTTTCTCCAAATTGATCGTGTATTGTGCAGTCAGACATTTTATTGTGACAGAATGTGAAGGGATTACTACATACGACATACATTTACCTTGCCTTTTACTTTCAAGACTTCATTCAGTCTGCTACTGCCATGGAGAAATCGTCTAGCCACTAACACACCTTGTCAGTGTGATTCAACAGTAATTTTAGATTTCATTTGTAGTTAAATGTACAGTGTGTCTAAGACGGAGTCATGACAGCACTAAATGAACCTGGTTAAAAAATGATGGGAGAATATCTATTCAAAGGATCTTATTTGTTTTGTATTTTACCCCCAGTATTATCTTTTCATTTCTGCACTACTATGAGACAGTGAAACCTGCAATTTAGAGATTATTAGAAGACAGATTATATATAAAATAAGTTTATTGTAAGAACCTATTAAAAGCTCCATAATTTTCTTCAAAATTCAAAGTGTTTTTTTATGAGAGGAAGATGCTACTTTATATGTAATGTTACAATGGAATTAAACAAAAAAATACACAATGCATGTCATCAAAGAGAAAACTGAAAATTATTTTTAAATTAATTTTTTTTAAAAAGTTAATTGGTATCCTATTTCATACAAGTAGTTGGTTGCAATGGGTAGAAATCTTTAAACATATTAAGATTTCAGATATTAAGGAATCATTTAATTTATATTTTCAAGTGAATTCAGTCAAAGCGTGTGGTGTAGGCTCCAAGATTTCAAACTGGTCAACATTTTTATGCCATCCCATGACCTCACTATCACCTTTTTCTTCTTATTTGGCTTACTTATCAATAGTTTTTAAGTCCTCATTTAATCTGAAATAAGTATACTACGGAGTGGGAAACATACTTTAAACATCTGGCTTCTAGCTTTCACTCACAGAAGCAGAAAGCATACCTCCAGCTGCTTCCACCTATTGATCCATTCCTATTGTGCTGAAATACTTCTTGAAGGCAGTAGCTGGGGATTAAATGAAATGATACAAACTCTTTTGAAATTACTGTCAAGATCCTTGAAGAGGAGGTGGAATCAGCACTTCAAAACCTCTTTGTTTGTTATTTGAGTCTTGCATTCCTAAGTAACCCCTGAACTGCTGTTCACAGAGAAATTTGAGTTGGCAACAGTGGCAAACATCTTTAAAGGTGAATTGATCAACCATTGGAAATTTTACTAGGGTGTTTCACAGACTCTCCATCACTCACTACTTCAAAGTCAGGATGAGATCATTTTTCACTTGTTGCAAAAAGAACAGGGGAAAGAAACAAAACAAAGCAAAACTCAAAACAAAACGAAACCTGAATAGCGTCTTTTTTAAAAGTTATTCCCAGTATTGATGGATTTGTCCTGGACTTCCTTGCCTCAGCCTGTCCAGGAGATGATCCCAGTAGTTTGCCTGACATCCAGCCAGTCCTGTCAGTCCTCTTCTGTTATGACAGAGGCTGTACCTTGGTGCATCTTGCAAACCAACAAAACTTTTTTATCTTGCACCCAATACTGTTACCTCCGCTAAACAAGTAGGAAGAGATTATGAATTCTGCTTTATGGATATAAGTGAAAATGATTTTTATTAAAAAAAAGGTGGTAAAGTTTTAAGAAGATCTGGCTGACACTGTTAAGAGAAGCAACAGCTTTTTGAGTTTGCAAGCCCTTTCTTTTCCTGTTATGAGTTTATCTAATAAAAATATTATGTCTCTGTCCAGATCATGTGCCATCATTGTGACTGCAAGCACTTTTATAATTCTGTTTTTGAGAAAAAGTCAATAGCGTGTCTCTGAACATACCACTGAGTATTGTAACTGGGAGCTGAATCTTCTCTTTTGGCATAAGGTTGAGAATCAGTGATTTCTTTCTCCAGTTTCTGAGAGAGATGGAAGAGGAAAAGAGGAAAAAAGGAAAAAAGATGCTTTTCTCCGGACTTCACCCCAATATACTCATCCGATTCTCTTCCCTATTAGTCATAGCCTCTTTCTATTACAAAGACTTATCTTCCAGTGGTTCCATACAGTATATTTCACACCTGCTATTGCCAGAACAGCTTAAAATGGCATATGACAGTGCATGACAAGAAATCTGACAGAATTCCTCCATCACCGAAGAGTCAGCCAGGACACCAAACAAAGTCATGGTTAAAATTTTCACAGTCACTAACTGTGAATGCAATAATCTGAAAAATGTTTTGGAAACAACATTAATCCTGATACAAATGGCTGAATAAACCCTGCTTGGGTTTTCCTTTACAGAAGAGCTGAGAAATGACAACAAGAGAGAGTCTGCTTTCAAGAACAAATAATGTATGATTAGTTAACATGATGAAAAAAGAGGGATTTGCACGTATTTTGAAAGATGAAAGTGCTGTAATACCACAAAAAGAAATGATCTTTCCGAAGAAGTTGCAAATGAATGCTAAAGCACATTGTTTATGGGAGTTTTAATCACTGCACATATTAGAAAATAATTACTTATTTCCAACAACTCAAATTGAGTGTGATTTGTGATTTGATTTGCTGTTCATTTTTATATTGAAAACCTGTTTCTTTAATAGGTTCATTTATCATTCTTCCTTCTACAGAAAAAGCTACTATACCAAAAAATACTCGTTTCATAGCAATAGCTATAGTCCTTACAGTTAATCGTTACTATAGTCCATCCACAATATGTAGCGTGACAATTAAATATGGTGCTTTCATAAATTCTCCTTAGCTCACATACAGACAAGAAAACCCTTGAAAAAAATGCAACTTTATGGTATTTCTTCTAAACTGCAGCTACTTTGACATTGCAAAACAGAATTTCTGAGGCCATGACTCTAGTATAGGTCTTCTAAATTTTGTCCTACCAGAATTTAAATTTTCAAACTACTTCAAAACAATATTCCCTAGTCATCTAAGCATAATTATGTTGTGTCAATAAAGAACCAATAGCCACAATTAGGAAGTTCATGTGATTTACAATTAAAAAAAAATCACAGAATGTCTGTGAAGTTTTCTATCTTGAGCCAGTCTTGAATGTGGCTGTACACTGAGACACTTGTACTGAATTGTTTGTCAATAAATTGGAGTGTTACTTCAAAAGATAGAATTAGTAGGAATAGCATTAATGGGGAACAACTACTTCAGAATAATGAATTTCTCTCTCTAAATATACTCAACATGAAGATTTCGTCCTTCTTGAAGTGAAACAAATGGCATAACAAGATCTGTCTTTTATCTGGACTCCTAAAATGGGATATTACTACTATCTGTGGACTATGACTTGGGTTTTCCTTTTGGGGAAGAAAGCGAAGCCCATTATTGAATATCATTGCTATATGTGCATTGGAGCAAAATAAAAATCTTCTTCAAGTCCATCTCTCCATTCCTAACTCAGTGGATAGTTGGATCTAACTTAGTACTTACATGCTGACACAAATCCTGCTTCTGACACTTAATTTTTGCAGACGGGTAACAATATACAGCTTAACTTCAGCAAAATAAATATCTACTTGTAGCCCTTCTAACAAGAAAAAACATTTTTTCTGTTACAATTAATCTTTGATCAAACATTTCTACCTGTTTTACCCAGATAGGTATTAAAATCATACTTTTTCCTCTTTTTCTAATTCTAAGCTGCATTCAAGCTATACAAGTATAGTTTACCCTTCATATTTCACTCAGCTTCTCTTTAAGTAGTTTAAATTTTGGCTTTTTCCCCCCATAAAATTACATTATAATGACATTTAATTCAATAAAACTGACTTTTCCTTTTTATGGTGATTTAACAAAATGCAGCCCTTTTATAGCAAGCACTTTAATGTCTCATTTACCCATATCCTCTCAGGAGTTTGTCTTAGCAATGTTAGATGTTATTTAACAGAGTTGATCCATCACAGGGCAACAGAAGAATTGGCACAAATAACTGAGTTGGCACTGGTGCTGCTCCAGTGCTGAGTTGATCATAGTAGAATATGACAGGGATGGCATGAGGGTACCTCTCCAGAAAAGTTTTTCACCATGCTGCCTTTAGAGAAAGAATTCATTTATAGAGCCTAAGCAGATGAATGCAAAAAAATGTGCAGTACCTCTCCTCTTGTTCTTCCAGCCTTCCCACCTAAAAAAAAAAAAAAAAAAAAAAAAA
>Ga0065711_1039338_pt1 | contig 17928 bp, 12 predicted proteins | sample Hoacrofraction12_FD_59098 | JGI IMG/M metagenome (GOLD analysis project Ga0065711, IMG submission 59098) | Hoatzin crop microbial communities from Cojedes, Venezuela - Epithelial fraction 12 v2 (version 2) | ecosystem: Host-associated > Birds > Digestive system > Esophagus > Crop | place...
CCCCACTGGGAGCCCATCCATATGTCCCACCCTAGTCCACGGCAAGTGCCCATCTCCTCCTCTGCCATCAAGAGCAAGTCCAAACCCATCCAACAGTTCTCCATGTCAATCAGCTCTTGGTCTGCACAGCAGAGTCACAGCCAACCTGATTTGCATTAAATTTTGAGTGTTAGATTTCATGAGTCACTGAATCAAACACTTTAGTTCCAAATATATCTACCTGTCACTTTCCCTTCAAGCTCCTGGGCTGTAAATCTATCAGAAAGAAATCAAGTTTGTCTGCCAGCTTGTACTTTATAGTCTATAAAGAAATACCGCTTGCTGTGTGGCTTCTCTCGTTTCCTGTAGGCATATGCTGGTAGTGACACAGCAAATGCAACATAAATAAGTTGAGTGGTGAGACTGATGAGATGCTGGACTTCACGCTGTATGTTCTGCAGAGCAGTGGCCATATGGCAACCAAACCCTGGCTGGAGCTAAGTCCCAGAAGACATAGTTTCCTCATCTATCACCCAACATCCCAGCAGCAGCAACTCTACCAATTCCCAGTGGACGTTTACTGAACCCACGGATGGAGACTCCATCACCTCTCAACACCAGTGGCTTCCAGCTTCTGGTTTATGGATCCCAGTAGCAGATGGGCTGCTCCTCAGGGGTTGCCACCTTGGTTATCTCCTGCATGTCCACTATCAGCGCTTAGGCTACTTGCACAGGGTCTGTACTTCCCTTGCAAAATATCTGTGGGCCTGCCCCAGACTGGCTTTCCCGTACGGCATTCTTTAGGCGAGAGTGACTATTCATACGGGATCTTCACTGCACAAATATCACTTCGGCTTTTGATAATTGCTAAGGAGAGCTGTTCAGGTGCATGACATCTGGCTTGGCTGAAACACAGACCAATCTCCCTGGTGATCCCTACTTACCCTGAATTTTTCCATGTTCCCCTCCATTTCTTCAGTGACCAAATACCATCTTGTCTGTTTTGCACAGGTAGATGTTTTATAGCAGGAGCTCTGCACCTCTCCCAGCTCTCATCCTTTTTTCCTTTGTTTATCAGCAAGCTCACCTCATCTCAGAGCTTCTTGTTTATCTCCGATCTTAATCCTCTGGTGCATAGGGCAGTATTAACATGCTTGCCTTCCCTCATGCCCAATATCTGCGTCCTACCAGTTGTCACAGACTGGGTATTCTCATCTGCATCCAGCTTCTCCTCCCAAGTGAAGCATCTATGTGTGTGTCTCATAAAACTGGGGTTTTGAGCTAGTCTCAAGGTGACATTGACTGTTTCCTCCTCCTCACTTCTGCATGACAGGAGTCTTTACCTGCTTGCAACACAGCGCTCAGACATAGGAATTTTTCCTACTGGGCATGCTTACAATCGCTTACCTACAATTGTGGTCAGCACTTCCCACCAAGGAAACCCTTGGTGGTGCAAATCACCAAGCAGTGGCAAGGAGCATCTCTCAGAGTTGTCCTAGCCACCTCTCACAGCTCCACAGCTGGTTCCTCTCCAGGGGCTTGTAGGATACCCTACTGCATCAGCCCTGGGAGTATCCCTGCTACTTACTCTGCAGCATGCAAGCTGCTCACTCCGGGGTTACTGCGGGTAAACTTCTCTCTTGCCTGGTCCTCCTGCCCTAAGCACTGACACCACCACACTCAGCATGCACAGGGTTGGGGCAGTAGCTCTCCTGGATGGTACTGCAGAAAAGCTTCATGCCCCTGCTTTTAGCAATTGCTGCATAGAGACCCAGGAAAACTGAAACCCTGCATCAGTTCGGGCACAGTGGCAAAGCAGGTGCATGGGCTGCTTAGAGAGGCATCCCTGGAGATGATGCTTAGCAGCACACAGAAAAACCCTCCTTCACATCAGAAGGTGCCTGACACTAGCAGGGAAGGGCCGACCAGCCCGGCTCTCTCATCCACCAGGAAACACGCGGGATGTTAAACCAGGAAGCCTAGAGGGAAACCTCTTCCCTTGTGGGCACAGAGTGGGGGGCAGCCAGCCAGGATGCTGCAGGACCTGCAGCAGGAGCAGCTTCTCAGTGTTGCTCCTGCAACAACAGGAACATCTACTCCAAACCCTGGCACCTGTACCCTTCCTGTAACAAGCAAAGGCCAATCCTTTTTGCAGGTCCTTAAGCAGACTGCAGCTCCAAGCATTTGCATTTTGCAGGCTGGGTATATTCTTGCCTTTTCCTCACCTTCCTTACAGCACTCCTAGGGCTGGTCTACAAAGGACCCATAGCACAGTCAAGCAACAAAGGTCAGCATAATCACGGCCCTGCAGCAGGCAGAATCGAGCTCCCTTTACGACTCCATGCTGAGAAAAGATTTGGCAGCCACAGCAGGAGGAGGAAAGAAGTCAATTGCTCCTCAGTGACAGCAGACATCAGCAAAGGGCTCTTACAGCAGGAGGTCTGGATGCAGCCAGCAAGCTAGGACAGTTATGGGAGAACATCGAGGAACCAGCATCCTGCATCTGCTGGGGAAAGCATGACAGACAGTGTTGCCAGAGCTCCGGCAACAGCAGCACAGCCCAACCCACGGCACAACACCAGGGCACTACACACAAGGCTGGCACAGCACCCAGGACAACCAAGAGCAGCAGCACAACCTTGGCCACACAGATGTCCAAACTAGGACACTGTGACGCTGGAAAAATCTTGAGGTTTTGTGGCACTCTGTTCCCCTTAAGCTCTCTGTTCCAGCAGCTACTGAACTCCAAGGGAGACAGAGGCTGTGAGAGACCAGTTTTGAGCTCATGCTGAGCACTGACTAAATAACAAAGGTCACAGTAGAGCAAGATGGACGTTTAACCCAGCCTTAAGACTGTCCTTGTCCCTCGTCTATGCCTGAAAGAACCACTAGATCCCACTTGGCATATCAACACCCAAAGACATCCCAATCCCTCTTCTGCAGGATGTTTGCTCTGACGCTGCCAGAGGGATCTAATCTAGAGACAAATCCCTGATAACCTTTACCTCCTGGGGAGAATGAGGGTTGAACACCTTCTTTTGAGTTTTCAGGGCAGCTCTACCTGCCTTTGACTACCAGGGCTGGGGTCTGCAGCCAGGAGTCACTCGCATGCACCAGGCTGGGGACGCTGGGCTCTCAGCCAGCCACCAAGCACTTGAGAGATGCTGACCGGGCTCTTCTTTTCAATGGTCTCTCTCCACCCTGCAGGTCTTGGCAAGGAGAGCTGGGCCTGGCTTGGGAACATGGGGAACAAAGCACCGGTCTGGCACTGGGCACAGAGATGATGATGTCCAGCCAAGACCAGGAACACCGAAGTGGTACTTCAAGGCAAGCAGCCCGACTCCCAGGCTTGCAGATAAAGGTGTGTGAGATAAAGCGGCTGCTTAGACTTGGAGGAGGGCACTGAACTTTCGGTAAGACGCAGCAGTGCAAGCTTCATGTCATCCAGACTCCTATCTCAATGTTAAAACAAACAAAGAAACAGTACTTTAACTGCGCAAAGCCACTCGTGAGTCACTGTTTATCCATGGAGCACAGCTCCACAAGAGCAAATATCAAGCCTATGAAAGTCCACTAAAGACCTGCAGCTGGCAACCTGGGCTCCTCTGGCCTGCAGCCCCAGCTGAAGCCAGGGCACTTACAGCCACTAAGACCACTGAAATCCTGACACGACACGAAGGAGATGCCTTAGAGGTCAGCCCAGAAGCAACATGGAGCACACCAAACACTGTGCACTAAGGGCTAACAGGGGTGAAGTCAGGAAAAGCCCTCCTTCCCAGATGGATCAGCACCACGCAGAAGAACTAAAACTGGGCACCTGGCAGCCCCCTCAGGCGTGCCTGCAGGGTGGCCGGAGCATCTCCTGGGCTCTGCTCCTCCAGGCTATGGTGTTGAGAGGAACACAGCAGTGGGTGTTTTCCCACAGGCTGGAGCCTGAATAACACCCAGGGGCAGATAAGCACCATGGCCTGGAGCTGCCATAAGGCAGCCTGCGCACCTGGAAGCCGCTTTCCACAGAAAGCACTGCCCTAAACAGGGTGAAAAACAGTGAGGGAATTGTCTGACTGGAGTTGCAGCCCTGAGAGGGACAATGCTCAGAACTGTGCCGCTCCCATCCCACCACCTCTGCTGCCAGGCCGAAGACCTTCAGCCTGGATCCTTACATGTCAGTGGGAGTTAAGACCCACCGCTTATTCTGGCCATGTTTCCCAAGATCCCCTCTTGTTCCCAAAGCACTCCCTCGTACTCTGTGCTTCCACAGATGACTTCTAATACCAAAAGAAAGCAGGGTGACAGCACTGATGGCTGGGATCCAGGTGCCCCAAGCCTAGGGAAAATCTAATCTCTGACCTGATGTGCCTCCATCTTTGCGTGAAGCCTTGAAGTCTGAAGGTCACACTGCACCCACGACCCTAACCCTCCCCTGGACGTGGGTACCAGCACACAGCACAACACTGGCAGGATGCACCAAAGCGCGCTGTAGGTTTCCACCAAGAAATCACACTCCTGGATGTTCCGCTTGCATGGAAGAAGCATCTGGCTGTACGGACCGATCTGAAATGCAGTATCACAGAGGTGTGCAGGAGGTGCAGTACATCCAAACAAAAAGGAGCCACTGGACCCCAAAGACAATCAGGGTTCCTTCAGACAACAAAACTGTTCTTTGCTGGTTCACATGCTGGAGACTGTGAACGTGCTGTTCCATACCTCATTTCTGGATCAGGACAACGTACCACATGTATTGCCTGAAAAGACAAATCACTCATTAAAGCTGTGGCTGAGACTTCTAATACAGAACAGCAAGCAGTTCCTCCAGAATTTTCCTTATGTGTGTGAAGTTTGCTTGGCCTTCCCAGACACATCACAGGAGCAGGAGTATAAGAACAATCAGTAGATTATGGCATTCCGAGATTAATTACTAATTAATAACCCAGATGAGGTTACCACTTAGTATTTCTCCCAATGAAAATCTAGCTTTGGCAGCTGTATGGGCTAAGATATTTCTCCAAAGATCTTCAAGAAAAAGAAATCACCCCTGCTCAGGAAAGCTCCTAAGCACATACTTATCTTGAAATGCTCTCACTGAAGTCAACATGGCTAAAGTGTTTACCTAAAAATGGACAGACTTGAGCACTGTGCTCTGCTTTAAGCACCAGATGTTCTCCAAGACCATTCTCCGAACCCCAGCTATGCACACCGGTTATCAACCCAGCCCCAGTCGAGCGTCTCAGGGTACACACAGCAAAGTAGCTAGTAGCTTCACCAGAATTTTTCTTTGATGATGAAAAACAGGTTCTTGCAGTACACTTCACTGTGACTAGTTAAATAAATGATCCTAGACCAGAAAGCTTTCTTCTCTTCATGAGCAAACGGTTCCGGCAGACTTGAAAGGCATGCGATTCCTCCCAATTCTGTTTCCAAATTTCATTACTTCTGCTCCTGGCTGCTCCTCCATAAATACTGCTCCCCTCTTCTCAGCAAAGGGATTGAAGATCCCTTGCTGTCAGGAGACACCTCACCTGCCTCCGCTCTCCTTAAGCTAAGCTCTGTACACCTGGCATCCTTCCAAGCACACCTTCCCAGCCTGTTTCCACGGCTGATGTCTCTCTGTGTGGTCAGCATCTCTCTAGCCGTATTGTGCCCAAACATCCCAAGCACGACTACGGCCAAAGCCAGAGGGAGAAGGGTGCTGCGGTCTCCTGCTCTGCAGCACGACTCCTGTGCACTCATAGCCTGAGAGGCCAGAGAGTTCTCTTTCAGTCACATCGTAGCCAAATACTGAAACCTCTATACCCTGGCATCCTAGCTTCTCCTCTCACTTCCCATTTCCTTCCGGCACAGCTGCCTCCTATGGTGCCCAAACTGTCTGCAGTGGAAGGGGAAAGCAAGCTTTTTTTTAAATAACCACAGTAGTTCGACGAGTATCAACTGTTGTATGGTGAACTTTGGTTTTCCCGTTTGTATCGCCAACCATTCAAATACCCTAGCTATCCCATTTTCACACAGTGGGACGCACCTGAACCTTGTTGCCAGCCTTGCTATTGATCACCAGCATTAGTGTCAGGGCTTGCCCGGCTCTTGGCAAACACCACCACACAACCAACACAGCCTCTGCATCTCCATCACTGTTATGGAGTACTTTGAAAAGGTCTCCTCCACTAAAGCATGCAAGTACCTCAGAGTTTTCCCAAGCAGCTGTATGATCTAGAGTCACCTCCCGGGGCAGGTGATCTACAGATCCCATCCTAACACTGGCTTTTCAGATCACGGTGTGGAAAGACACGTGCTCCATGCTGGAGATAAGGCAGGAGCCTCTTACAGGACATTTTGCTTTTTATCAATGGAGAAAGCACAGCCACACTACCTCATCTCACATGCTGGTCAGGCTCTTCTCTGGGATGGCTTTTGCCTGGCTCTTCCAATGCATCCCAATCAGCTCAGACGAGCCAGCCTGACATTTCACAGGAAAGCACTAGGCAGCTTTAGGTTTACACGGCTTAAAACACAACCTGGACAACACAGAGTAAGGCCAAACAACACTGCTTCTTTGAGCAGCGGACCTCCACTCCTCAAACTGCAGGAGTGTCCAGATCCAATTTGCACTTTGCAAGCCACCACGGCCCTTCCGAGAGCTCCCACGCCAGCCCAGCTGCTCCTTCCCCCAGTCACTCTCCCGTTTGACAGGGGGGGGACACTGCTGCACAGTCAGCAGTCCCCTGCCTCAGCATCACCCTAGCAGGAGGAGCATCCCAGGTTCCAACTCACAGCTCCTCCTCGAGCCACAGCTGCCTGCGGTGGAGACATCCCCTCTCCACCCTACGCTGCTGCCAGGGTGGGAGTGCATCTCCCAGGCCCCCAGCTGCCCCCAGAACAAACCTGGCAGCCGTGCTTGGCTCCTCCAGGGCCTGAAACAGGAAAGCAGAGAGATGCAGGAGGGCAGCACCTCCTGCAGCCTCTCCTCCTGGGCGGCCAGCCCCGCCACTGCCGCCCTGCCTGCCTCTTTACGCCGGAGGCCTGCCACAGCAACCCTGCCGCAACCCCGTACGCCAGCGGGGAGGCTGGAATTTCACCCCTGGCACCCTGCCCTCCGCTTACGCCACCCGACCGGCATCCCGGTCGGCGCCTCTGTGGAATCCCCGCGTACGGAAATCAGGCCTGGGCTGAGGCTGCGGTGCCAGCCACCAGGCATGGCTGCCGGGGACCGACTGCCTGGTCTGGTGGCAGGGGGACACATCCCATCCGGGGCAATGCTGGGACCTCCGAGGATCAGCCCTGCCGCACGGAGCTCTGCTGGGCTCCACGTCACACACGCACCCGAGGGCTGACTCATTCACTGCAGCTCACCAGAAACCCGCAGCCCCAGCAGCGCTTCGGGGTTAACGCTCGCTCTCCAGGCGGCACAGGTGTAGGGATGTGCGTGTTTATGACCGGGCAGCAATCGGAGATCCCTCGCTCTGCGCCTTCTACCCAGCACCCTGGTGGGCACTGCGAAGCAGCCGGGTGCAATCATCTGCTCGTCTTCAGTCTTGCCCAGACGCTGGCCACATACCTCCTCCTATGTCAGGGACCATTTCAACCAGAGGAAGCTGACGGTGACCCTGCCCCAAGTTTTACCTCGCTACTGCCAGCTGCAGTACCTTTGTCCCTACCTGCAGCCCCTCAGGGACAACCACAGCCCAACACAGCCATATCCACCTTGCTTCTTCCTTTGGAATCCTAGCTGCTTGCAAGCCTCCTCCGATGCCCTCACCCACATGTCGGCAGGGGTGGGCAGTTGCGGATGGCTTCCCAGGGCTGGGGGGCAGAGCTCAGGCAGCTTCCCCTCAGGCATGCCCACAGCAGCCCCTCAGTGAGGGGTCACCAGTGCCTCCGCACGCCTGCCAGCTGAGCCCACAGCTCCCAGGCCCAGGTCCCACTACGCCTGTGCTCACCAGCACAGAAAACTCCTCCCAATATAGCATCACTTGCCTATTTATAACACGCTGTTTACCAACACCAAGCACTCTCTTGCTGGAAGTGGAGGACGAGATGAGTCAAGGGAGCATGAGCACCCTGGACCTTTCCCCTGTCACGGGAAGATGAGGGGACCGTGGGAGGGTTACTTAGGGCTGGGTGCTGTTGCATGGATGATCACCTGCCGCTCCCTCACCAAAGCGAGCGGACTCGAGGGCATGCTCAGCAAATTTTTCTTTTTTTTTTTATACCAGACCTTTAAGCTCTGGGATGATCTTCCTATGAAAATGTGAGATCAGACCCAGCACACAAGAGTGAGCCAGCATTCCCCTGTAGCCTGCTCCAGGCTCCAGAAGCATGGAGTGCCACCAGGTGTGAAGAGCAGATTTAACATAAGCTCTCTGAAAGCCTCCTGACAGCTCCTGGAACCCTCTTCCAGCAACTCAATGAAGGGCTGCTGGTTGCTACAATGCTTTGATAGGGCTTTTTCAGGCAGTGCCCATCTCCAGTGGGAACCACAACCCTGCCAGCCGGCGGTCCTCCAGCAGGCAGGTGGGAAGGCAGCCCCCACTGCTCACCCTCGCCCAGCCTCTACTCTGGATGGTCACTCTGTCCTTGCGTTTGCTCAGTGCCCCTGGGGAAGAGTTAGATTCAGAGGGCTGCATAAAGCAAGGACATCCAACTGCTGAGGCACTACGGACACCAGCCTTCAGCAACGGGCAGAGATGAGCACAACAACGTCTGCTATGGGTCTCAACACGGGGTAGGAGGAGGAGAGGGATTACAACCCCAGGCCCCCATGGCAATGTCTCACATTTGGGATACCGTCCAAGAATACGCTCCTGAGCAACAGAAGGCAAGAAATTAGTACCTCCTAGGGCTCCTTAAATTTTGCAGACTTTCTCCGGTGCCCAAGGTATACCCCCTCCTAGGCAGCTGGAAACAGACCCCGCATGATGTTACTGAACTGCACACCCATATGGTGGCAGATCAGAGCCTTGAAGCCCATTCAGGCGGAACAACGGGTGCCAGCCCCTGGCTCTTCCCAGAGCCACCACCGCATTTTCCATTTCCCCCTCCCAGCTGAGCCAAGCTGTCTCCCGATGCCAGGCTCATTTTTAGAGCTCCACATTCTCCTCTCCATCTTTGAGAAAGTTATTGCCTTCATGCCTTCAAATAGCCAACACCTCTTCCACCCCACCACACTGGTAATGGACCTCCTGGCTTAGTTCCCCTCTTCATTTCCCAGATCTGTCTCCTGCACCATCGCACTTACCAGTCCCAAACAGGCTGGCGAGGACGTGCGTTTACATTAGGAGACTGGATCAATTTCTGAGTTTTTAACCTTTCCTAATGGGCACAGCAAGGGTTGCGTCAGAGACTTTACCAGAAAGCCTCAGCTGAGGCTTGGCATGTGTTCAGCCACAGCTTGGAGTCCAGAGGTGTGCCTGGAGCATGCTGCCTTAGCAGTAGGAACACAGGACATCATCACACATAGCAGCCAGGAACTGCTGGTAAACTGCACAACAAATTTTGGCTACAAGCCATTCACTCAGCTCACCCTCGTGTGCGATCCCTGGAGCATGGCTTCTCCCCACCAACAAGCCACAGGCTTGGTGGGGGTGCAGGTTTCTGTCATCCATGTGCCACCAGAGCTGGATGCACCAGCGGTGCTGGCTGTGCCCAGCATGATCCTTCGCTCCCTTCATCCTCCTGGCTCACCTCAGGACCCACTGCTGGGCACCCACTCTACCAGCTTCCCACTCGTCCACATTGCATCTCCCGGCCATCCCCACCCGTGCCCCAGCCCACCCACTCCTCCCGGTACTGATTCACCTCTCCCTGGCACTGACTCACCCCCCACCACCCACAACCACGCACCCAGCTCGCCCCCGGCATCCCCCCCGCCCTGAGTCACAAGGTGTCAGTGCTCTGTTTTAGAGAGTGGCAGTGAAGCGGTGTGGACCTGTGACGCAGGACAGCCTGGCTCTGCTCTGCACCCCCCCAGCTGGCTGTGCGACCGCGGGCACGCTGCTGATACGCCCCGCGCCTCTGCTTCTGTCCGTGGGAATCACATGCAACCCCCCCAGGGGGATCACAGAGTTAACTCACGGGCAGCAGAAAGACACTCCACTTCCCAGCTCAGACACACCGGCAGCACACAAGCGTTTTTTACTGCTTGCACCCGCACCTGCAGTCAGCTGAAATCCTTGCGGAGTTACCAGGAACGATATCCTGCAGCCATGGTCCTCTGCTCCCATCGGTAAGGCCCGGGGAAGTGGCTGGGGGCTGTCACTGCCCTGCTGCCCCTTCCTCTGCCAGGGCTTCTGCCTCTACCCCTCTCCTGGGTGAGCAACACCCGTCCTGTCCCTGCTCGAGAGCATCACCAGCCACAGGATTAAAACCAAAGATGGTTTCGGATGGTTTCCCAGCTGCTTGCTGGGGTAACTGCAAGAGCACAAGCTTCACACCGCCTCCGCCAGCTCGGGTCAGCTCCGAGCAGCCAGGGAGACACCCAGGCAGGTAGCAGCGCACCTTACGAAGGTTTGCCACTGCTAGTTTCGTCTTCCATCCCAGGTCAGCGCTTGGGCTCTTCAGGACCAGGTATGCTCCCAGCCCTCGAGGGAGGGGGCAGCGGCACCGAGCAGCAGGTTTGTCTCAAGGAGTGAGAATGAAGGAATAAAACACTCCTTGTCCACCCCTGGCCTGAGCCATGGGACTCCCCACCAGCCCCAGCGCAGCCTCTCCTGCCTGCAGGCGGGTCCACTTTCAGGTACCTGCGAGGAGTGGTGGTGCCGCAGGATGCTCTGCTCCGTGCCCCCAGCTGCTGGTCCTCATCCATGGGCTCTTCATCCCATGCCTCACATGGCTCCTCCACATCGTCTCTCCTCCTGCTTGTCACCTTTTCTTGACACCTCCACTGTCACCTTTTCTCCTTTATTTCTTCCCTCCCTGGAGAGGACTTCAGGTTAATGTTAGGACCAGGCCAATCCTATGAGGGGATCCTAACAGGGACAGCACACATGCTGACCATTTTCTACAGTACGCTGCTCTTCTCCCCTAGCATCCACAGTCACCAGATAAGAAGCGTAGAAACCACGTCTCAGCTATTCCCTTTGGTATTTGTTTCGGTGCCACAGTAGTGGGGAAAGAACGGGAGGTTCCTCCTCCAGCACAGCAGCGCGCACCAGCAGGGCCTCCTCCTGGGCCTTCTAGCCTGCTGGGTTACCAAGGGATGGGGCAGAAGTTCCTGTCCCACCATCCCCAACACACATGCCTTAAGAAGAAGTAGGGGCAGATAAAACCCCAGAAAATCAAAAAGCTCACCCTAAACCACCTTCCTCCAGCCATGTTCAAGTCTCAAACCCTCAATGATCCTGAAATCCACCTGGCAAGAGGCTTCTCCATGCAAAACAGGGTATGAAAACGCACCCACCTCTAAGCGGGGAGGCAGAGCAGGAATAACAAGGCAGCCAAGCCCCGGTGCTCGGGTAGGAGGAGAGGGTGTTGCCCCAAATCTCTGCCTGGAGCCAGCTCTGCAAGAAGGGGTTGGTAAGAAGGGCGGGCTTCGCAATCAGTAATGCGTTGCAAGTCAAGGGATGCTCTGAAAGGCTGAGGTGGGCTGGGAGGCAATTACAGGTTAATCAGGATGACTGACAGGCTGGAAACAGGCAGGGGGAAGGGAAGGGAACAGAGGGAAGAGCAGGTGGGTGTGCTTGCTACGGGCCAGACAGGCTCACCCCCCTGCAGTAGCTTTTCAGGACCAGGCTGGGAGTTTCCAGTCCGCACACCCATTCGACCACAACACACAGCTCTCTACCTGCACCACTGCTTGGGTGGGATGGAGCCTACCTTCACGAAACGGGCTTAAAAATCCCTTTTCTTACTCCAAGAAATGCAGTGCGAACAAGACACAGAGCATACGTGCTGCTGTCCAAAGAGAAAAGCCCCCTCTCCTCCAGCTGTCCCGAACCTGCTTTGTTCTCTATTTACCAGCTACGCGCTTCCAGCACTGCTTTCCTACCCAGGCATCAGTCACTCCCATGTATTTTGAAAAGAGGCTAATTAAAACTGCACACATCCTCTACTTTGACTGCCCCATCCCTTCTCTTCCCTAGATTTCTGAGCTCCAGCTAGAGGTCCTATTTGATCTTTCACACCCTGCCAACCCCAGAGACATCTGCGAGCACAGCTGGGGCAGACACAAAGACCCAAGTAATCAACGTGTCTCCACAGGCACAAGTCTGCTGATGAAGGAGCAGTTATACTGGCAAAACCGCTTCTCGGTGTTTTGAGGTGGTGGAATAAGCCAGGCTGAGAAGCAGAAGCGCTTTCTCCAAAATAATACATCGGCAAAGCAATCAAAACAGGCAATCCCACACATCAAGCAGGCCAGACGCTGCCTGCAGGTGTCTTGAAGGACGCACCTAATGCACTCTACAGACATGGCCTCGACCATGCTCAAATACTGCTACCATGCCATGTTTTTATGCCCTTGATGTGCGAAGGCGCATCCCTCACCCCATACTCACCAAAGGAGAGCTGAGCTACGGCTGCTGCTCCACAAGACTCTTCTGGAGCAACTCGGGCTGTTCCACCCTTTGGTGCTTGACTCCCCAGAAAAAAACAAGCATTTACTGAGGTTATTTCCTACAAACCAAAGCTCTGCTCCCATCAAATGGAACAAAGCTTGAGCGAAGACAAAATAAACAAGCGAAACAGTGGAGGGTTTTCCCCCTTCTCCCTTAAAACACATCAAAGCATTTGCTTTGCTGACTTGCAACCATAGCCAGGAGCTATCTACTAGCTTTGAAATTCCCCTCCTATCCCAGGCAATAATAAAACATGAAGACACGAGAGCGTGAGATTCCACGAGCACCAGGCAAGCAGGGATTTACAAGGGATACATCCTGTCAGGCACACTGGATCATCTTTATTTTTAACAGCATTACAGCGTTAGTGGGTGAAAGGGAAGTTGCGGATGTAGCAAGATCTTAGCAAGCCATCTGCTGCAGCATCTCACCCAATCTCCCTCTCCAGGCTTGTTCATCGGGCTACAGCAGAAACGTCACCTCACGGACTGAAAACGGGCGTAATGACCCTAAATAAACCAGCAGATACAAATGACAGAGCACTGGACCATGGGCTGGCAGGAACCAGGGCCGACAGTGATTCAGTTTCACTCATCGTTTTCACTGACCAGGGTGCCGAGTTTGGAGCAGTGGTAGGTGCTGACTGCTCCCAGGTGCCCGTTAGGCAAAGAAGCCAGGCGCCACATGGGAAGGGATGCTATAAATCATTCAGAGGCGGATGATGGGCTGGGGTGAGGAGAGCCAGGGAACAATTTCAGAGGCACATGCACAGAGAGTGGGCATAGGTTTGTCAGGGCATCACCCTACATCAGCTGGGGATAAGCTAGTGCTTTCTTTTACCAGAGATGCCTCCTCATAAGGTAGAGGAGTCTCAAGGAAAGGGCTTAGACAGATACCAAGCCAGGAACAACAAACAAGAGCGGGCTTTGAAAGCCAGAGAAAAGGGGTGCACAAAGAAAGTCGTAACAGGCGAAGACAGGAACGTCCACCTACACAAGAGGAGAAGGGAGAGCTGACTGCACGGCTCTTGAGGTGGCCACAGGCCCAGCATCTCACCATGGGTTTTTCTGCCACTCCTGATGGCCTGCCATTTATATCCTACCAAGCTAATGATACACAGTCATAAGATGTGTTATGCTTATGAAGGATAACCAAGTCCCACCTTAATCTTTTCCTTGATTAGATAAACAGATTGATCTCCGTATGTTTCTCACCGTAAAGATTTCTCTCCAGCTCTCAGATTATTTTGTAACTGTTTTCTGTGTTCTCTTCATTTTTTCAGTATCCTTTTCTGAGTGCTGACACTGGATTTAGACAGAGTATTTTAATATCAGTCTCCCCAGCACCTCCTACAGCAGTAAGTCTCATACCCAGTGCTACTCACTGCTGCTTTTCCAGGTGCCAAACATTTCACATAACTGTCAGGCTTGAAGGGGCCTTAATTGGTCATCTGGTGATACTCTTTGCTTGAGGCGTAACCAGCTGCAACTCATCCACATCTACAGACTTTTGGCTAATTTGTTCCAAAAAAGTCAAAAAACCCCACAAAACACAAAAAACCCTTCAAGACAACCTCCTCCTCTGCTTCACTTCCCAACTGACATCAGGGAAAACTATAAGGTCTGAACTCCCTCATTACAGGTGACGACAGGGCAGGAAGTCGCTTTATCACAACTACAGCCTTTTAGAAGCACACTGCTGTACATCCTTGAAGACCACAAAGTTCCCTCTTCCATCTTTTCTTCCTCAGGCTACACAGTCCCAGTTCTTCTCAGCCTTCCTCCCACAGCTTATTTCTGAAGACCTTAATCATTTTGGTTGTTTTCCTGGATACTCTTTTGTTTGCACACATCCTTCTCCAAGGGTTGTATCTACATCTGAGCCTTGTCCTTCAGCAACACCCCATCTGTGCTGAGGAGAGCACTAATTGCTTCCTGCACCTTACAGGTGTCACTCCTCATACAGCCTGGCACAAGGCTTGCCTCATGTTTTTCTCCTCCCACCAGAGCACTAACTCATCTTGCTCCCAAATCCTAGAAATACCAACATTTCCCCCTGCCTTGCCTAGTCAGGGTCTCCTTATTAAACTGGAACCCTTCTGAGTATAGCTTTTCTACAGATTGTGGGTCCACCTGAGGAATGCTTCCTATCTCCCACACCTTGCCTGGTTTTCTATAAGACTGACACTCAGGTCAGTGACACCGACTGACTTAAGTCAATATCTATCACATCCGTCACTCCCGCCCAGCCAGCAGGCAAGCAGCCTTTCAGGCAAGGGTGTTGACTGACTTGACGTGGTACGTTCCAGACAAATGCATGCTGGTGGATTTTTAATCATCATACTCTCCCACCTCCTTAACAGGATAAACACTAACTGCTGAACTGTTTATTCCAGTTTACTGAGGCTAGTTGTAGTCCCATTCTTTCTCCCTGTATTTCAAGGGATCAGACCTAGATGTTCTCTGAGGTGGCTGTTCTGCTCACCACTGAAAAGTTGCCTTAGTCTACTCTTTAAGTACTTTCAGGGAAATTTCATAACACATTGCCCACATGCCCACATCTGATTTACTTAAATAGTCGTCACCTGTTCTGCTTCTGCTTGGATCCACTTTTTAAAATTAACTCCTTTAAGTATCTTGTCACCCCTGACCTTCTTTGCAATGTGAAGACAGTTCTTACTGTCACATTTTATTTGTTCCTTTTTTCCACGCAGCCAGAAGCCAATTCCTTCTTCTATGCAATAGCTGCATTGGCTCCTTCTGCCCTAGGTAGGAGTTCACACTGAGTTTCGCATCCACTGCAAATCCAGTTCCTTCCTCACAGATTTATAACTTTGTGATTCATGCCAACTCAAGCTGCCTTTTCTGTGCTGTGAGTAACAGTGAGCCCCTGGGCAGCTACCGCAGTTCAGCAGACACACTATAATTCATTTTCACATCTATGCCTCTAGCATAGACAAGAGCCCAGCACAACCAAATCACCAACTCGCATATGCCGTCATCCTGGGGAAGATGTCAGCGTTACCAGCATCACCGGAGAGCCTCCAGAGTCCAATGGTTTCAGGCAAAGGGAGTCCAGACCATACACACAAGGAGCTGAGGGACAAATCCCTTTTAAGATCTTCCTTGGGACCTCAAGAGCCCAAGTACGCTAAGGTCAGCTGAAGAGACCTCACCAGCCTGCATCACCGCCAGGCTCTCTCTGACCTCCAAGCAGAAGACATCAGAACTTGATAATTATTTCAAGCAGGAGACAAGGCCCACCACCATCTAAGTTTCCTCTAAGTAAAAGATCATGCCAAGATTGTCTCACTCCCGGGCTTTGAAGGGACCTGAGACTGAGCCTACTAAAGGTCCCCACTTCATTAGCAAAAGCAGGGCCAGGCCAACACACAACTCTCCTACTAAATGCAACTCTCGTAAGAAATTCCACTTAAGAGTAGCACCCTCCCCCAGCCCATGTCAGCAATACATCGGGAGACAGCGGGATGCTCTCAAGGGAACCTGTCAGAGCTGCTCTTCCATGCAGGTCAACAAGAGAAGGCACACCATCTCCCCACGAGCAACACCACGTGGCCACCTTGTTAGCGTGACGGAGTCAGAGGTCACATCACCAGTGGCAGCTGGCTGTCTGCAGGGCGATGCTCTGCACTGAGCCAGGAGAAGAGACCTGCACGGGAGTATCCCCAGGGGAAAGAGAAGCTGTGTCAAAGCAAGCCACTGCTCCATACACAGCATTACAGGGGTACAGAGGGGACAAGCAGACACTCACAGGAGTAGCTCTGGGGACAGACAGTCCTTCTGTGGAGTGACAGGTAATGGTTGGACAGGAAAGACCTGCAGCAGCCCCTCTTCAGCCAGAGAGGTTCTTTGGCTTGCTGCTCAGAGGCAGCACAGTTGTGGCGGTTCTGAAAAGCAATTGCAGAACATACTGAAAACAGGCAGACATGAATCCTGCCTGCAGCTGCTTTCTCCTAGTGCTGATGCAATGTGCCGCCTTTCTAATACACAGTCCCTTCAGAGATCCAGCCTCTTTCTTTAATGCAGTCGCACAAACATCTTCCAAGATCCCGCCACACACACGGGAATCTTCAGAACCTTGCCTTAAGCCAGATCCATACTACCAACCGCCAATTTCTCCGGGGAAAAACAGCATGCATAAAACAAGACCTCTCTCTCTTCCCAGCACAATAGCCATGTGGACAGAAGCTGCTGGCATCAGCAATTAGACCAAAGCACATCAAGAACAGGAAACCTTGCTGAAAAGATGCAGTGGGCTATGCCAGCAGGATCCCCATCTTGCCCGTATATGCTGCGTAGCCACTGTAAGAGCTTGGCCTAAGAAGAGCACTGGGATACTGATGAAGCATTCCCACTTCCCCACCTGGCTTCAAGAGGGATGGGGAAGAATGGACTTGAAAGAAGAGGGGGAATGGCAGGCAGGCAACACTAATGTGCAAGAGCCGTGGGGAGAACAGAATTATGTCCAGCACTGCTAAGCAATCGTGCAGGCAACGCATAAAGAGTGTGCAAAGATAACCCTGCAAAAGGCAGGGAGTGCTGCATGGAGAAGCACAGAAGAAAATGTGCTTCTCACACTTAGCAACAGTCTCGAGCTTCCTGCGCCTAATCTGTATTTGGAGTAGAGGGCAGACACTCAGCTCCACGCTGGAAGGACATGAAGCGAGAAGGCAGTGCCAACCGCAGGCCTGCAGGCTCAGAGAAAAGCCATTTCATACTGCAAGCCTTTGCTCTACAAGCTTGGCACCAGCTTCATGATTCTCGCCCTCCCTCTGTTGCAGAGCGCGTACACACATGCGTGTTTCTTTTTTGTTCCTCGATTTTTGTTTTTCTCCTCTTGACCAACTTCCCATCAGAACCAACCCCCAACACGCTCCCCTGAGCGAGCCAGAGAGCTGCTGACAGGACAAGGGCTGCAGGCAAAGAGGTGCCTCCTGAGAAGGACATGTTCAAGGCAGTCCCTGCACACGCCAGCCCCCCCATAGTGCTGGCGACACGAGGAGTCCTTCCCAGCAAGAGCCTGAGCTGCACAGGGCACGGGAGAGAAGCCAAGGGCTGCAGTCTCGGGCAGCAGGCGCTCCCACTGGGAACACGGAGCTGCCCTCAGAGAGGCTGCCTGCCCCACGCTGCGGCCCTTCAAAGCTGGAGTGTCAGGACCAGCAACACACCTGTGAAGAGCAAAGTGGCAGAGGGACTCCCTCCCTCTCTCCCTGCCTGGAAACCTCCATTTGGGCTTTCAGCTCAGCCTGCAAGCAAGCTCCAAGCTCCCCAGGCTTGTTTCCAGAGCGAGGAGGAGCAGGAGATAGCTCTGCTGAGACCAGACACAGGCGAACCTTCCTCTGACTCACAGAGTCCATGGCCTACCTGGGGCTCTGCTGCTCCCC
>Ga0065711_1006240_pt1 | contig 17927 bp, 10 predicted proteins | sample Hoacrofraction12_FD_59098 | JGI IMG/M metagenome (GOLD analysis project Ga0065711, IMG submission 59098) | Hoatzin crop microbial communities from Cojedes, Venezuela - Epithelial fraction 12 v2 (version 2) | ecosystem: Host-associated > Birds > Digestive system > Esophagus > Crop | place...
TAATGGTTTTAAACTAAAACAGGGTAGGTTTAGGCTAGATATAAGGAAGAAATTCTTTACAATGAGGGTGGTGAAACACTGGAACGTGTTGCCCAGAGAGGTAGTGGAGGCCTCATCCCTGGAAACATTCAAGCCCAGGTTGGACAGGGCTCTGAGCAACCTGATCTAGTTAGCGGTGTCCCTGCTCGCTGCGGGGGGATTGGACTAGATGACCTCTAGGGGTCCCTTCCAACCCAAAACTTTCTATGATTCTATTTAATGATTCAAGTATACTTTTTTTGAATCCTCTATTATTTTTGGAGCATTTATACACAAAAATAACATTGTCGTGTTAGAAAACATCATGTTAATCCTGTTTTTCTCTTGACTGCAGGGCAGCACAACTATTTATGTGCTGGAAGAAATGACTGCATAGTTGATAAAATTCGTAGGAAGAACTGTCCAGCGTGTCGCTTGAGGAAGTGCTGTCAAGCCGGTATGGTCCTGGGAGGTGAGCTGCTTCTCAAATCTCATGCAGAAAAACAGTCAAGAACACTACCTTCAATCTGTATAGTTTAAACAACATTATTTTGATACGGTAAAGGAAAGAACCCCATGTAAATGCTGTTTTTGGAAGAATTACCTGACGTTTTAGAATTCCTTATGATTTATAATCCTGAAACAAAAATACCTTTCTGTATCAATCTCTTTCTCCTACTGTGTGCCCGTATACTAATTTGCTTACAAGGGCAGGAACTGTGTCTTAGCTGTGTATTTAGTAATAGTTTTGGATCATAAAATTTGATTTAGACAAAGAATAAAGAAGCAAATTAAGATTGACACTAAAGTCAGAAATCAGTACTGTCCCTTTCTTTTTTCTTTTGTGCTTTCCATCACTACTTTGAGTAAATGTCGACAAAATGATATCTGTCTGTTCCACCAGAGAGGGCCAGGTTGCACCAATGCTAGAGACCGCATACTAGATGCTGGGAATTCCCATCATTGTATTAGTTCTTGCTGTAACAGATATGCTTTTTATGTGTAACATTAATTAAAATTAAGCACTATGACTTTGAAAAGCTGCAGGGAGAAAATGGTGTAGGATCACCTGCAGGAATGATGCATATTTCTTCTGTATTTTTTTTTTTTGTATTTTTCATGAGAACTGTAGCTGTATAAAGTTCTGGATCAGCACAAAGCTTGAAAATACATGGCTAATACTATAGGAGAATGGCTATATAAAGACAATAGAATATGTTCTCAAAGGGAACTAAAAAAAAAGGAAGGGCAAAAACCTGATTTCTTTCTAATATAATTTATTTTAGTGCATCAAACATCTCTCTCTCTCTCTGCATTTTATGTATTTTTTTTTTTTATCCCTGAAGGACGAACTGGCATTACACACTATGCATCATTTCATTATCATGCTAACCTGTGTTCATTCATAAGTTAAAATGTGTATGTAGTTTTCAGACTGATATTTTGATTGAACAGCTGTATACTTTCAGCTCCTGTAATATTGTATGGAGTTGGAGTATTCTGCACACGTGGCCATTGTGTCATTCTTACATTTTATACTTTTGTCAGTGATACAAATCAGTAGTTCCCAACCAGTGAGGAGCTGTTGCTGGCCCTTGGTACTTCATCTTCTGTATGCGACAGCGCTGCAGCTCCAGGGAACAGCCAGCAGGATGAGAGGAGGGAGAGACAATGCTGTGGTGTGATGGACTGTGTGCTGTGTTGTACCCCTGAACCTCCCTAGACCTTCAGCACTGCCCCTGTCTCCAAGCTGCATCCCTGTCACCCCACAGCACTGGAGATGGAGTAACGAGAGAAATGTTAGAGAAACGGTATAACTACAAAGGCAGACGTTTCACCCTGATCCTGAAGGATTGTTTACCCAGGTGATAGAAGAGTCCCCCAGGTTTGGAAGTGAAGAAGACAAGGAGGCAGGGGTCCAGAATGGGCTGTGGAAAATGTGTGGTAAGAGTGGAAACTCAGGAAAGGAGGAGGTGGCAGATAAAATATCTGTCTTGTAAAGTCTGGGACAACTTGTGAGGTTGTCATGTAAGGTTTGGGCAACTTGACCTACAAAAGATGTCCCTGCCCATGGCAGTGGGGTGGACTAGGTGATCTTTAGAGGTCTCTTCCAACCAAAACCATTCTATGATTCTAACTGGCGTAAAAATACGGGTAAAAATTAATTCCTGGCTATGAGTTTTGCACAGCCAAGAGTTTGATGATGATCTAACCTGAAATATGATTTATGATAGCCTGGATAACACCAATAACTAAGCCCCAACTATTTTAACATCACAAGCAGTGCTGTTTCAACAAGCAGAAGTGTGTGATGACTCGCTAGCATTATCTAGTCCTTTTGCTTCAGCATTGTTCTGCATAGTAATTCTACATAGGAGAAGTAGCCAGGTAGACCTGACTTCGTTCTGCATTTTGCCTAGATTTATGTATGCTAGTTTTCCTAGTGTTTTTTAATATATATATTTTGCTCTGGGTGTAGTCACCTAAACCGGAATAAGTTGGATGCTTTTGCTAGGAATATTTATGAGACAGTATGTCCTCAATAGTGTGTCCTCATGTGTGGATGTTATATCCTCACACTTGAAACCAAAACCTGAATGTAAAGGTACTCAGACTCTTAGTTCTCTACCATCATGTAAGAAGAGAGTAAAAACTCCTCTGTGCATCATCTTTTTTATCAGCTAGTAGTAAGCAAGTGTGAATAGTTTCTTTGTATTTAGAGCTAGGTTGTTCTATCTAGCCAGGTTGTTGTGTTGTTCAGCCCTTTTCTAAACATGCCTACTCAAAGCTGTCTTCCATTTTTTGAGGAGACTGTTCCAGTCTAGTTCCTCTGGTTCTCAGAGGGGCATGGGATCTCATCAGATCTCTGCCCTGATACCCGCACCTACCGCATCTTCTGGAAAGAAGTGTCCTGGCAGCAAATAGGAAGAAGAAAATATTGAGGCAATGGAAAAAAGGAAATATCAAATGGAGTCAGAACTGTAGCATCTCTAGTTTTTTCTTAGCTCCATCAGGTGAAGTGTAGCATTTCAGGAGCTCTTAGTGATGTCAACTGTTCTGGGGGGATTAGGAAGCTAATTATTCTATGCAGATTGAAATGGAGTGCTTAATACTGAAAGGGGAAGAAAAGACAAATGCAGACAAAAAAAAAGAGGAAAACTAGAGTGAGATTATATTATTTGTAAATGAGGATTTAAAATTCAAAACAACAAAAAGACTCAAGACAGACTGTTTAACCATAATGCTCTTTCTACTGTTAGTCATCTTTCTTACTTTTGCATTTCTGCCACTTCTTATACTTCCTTTATTGTATCACACGAGCAATATTTCCTACCCGTGACTTGCCGTACTGGTAACACAGTATGATTCATATATGGATACTACTTATTTTTTCCTGTGTTTACAGCCTATTATATTTTAAGATTTTTTTATGCATTTTCTGGTTTCTGCCGTTCAGAAATTACATAGGTATACTTTTGTTATTTTAGTCCTGCTACTTAATGCTAGCCTTCGCTTACTAAATGCAGACCTCTAATATTGCTTAATCAAGGTGAGAAAGACTTAAGATTTTACAGGATGTTAACTATAAAATTGCTTAATGAAAGTGAGAAGGTCTAAGATTTTACAGGATGTTAACGATAAGATTCTAAAGATTCTTATTACAGTAATTAAATTAAACTTACTGCTAGGATAGGTACACTTATCTTCTACTGATTGTTACTGAGTGGCAACCATGTATATAGAGAATAATATTATATTACATTGGCAACAGTTCCATTTTCCGATTGTAATTTCAAAGCAATTAAATGAACCTGAACTGTTTTAAAATAAATTGCAGTCATTTGTGAGTAAATCATAGGATAGCAACAAATAACTTCAGTGTTTGATTTTGTTTTTTCTTTCTTAATATATACAAAGAAAGTATCAATGAAAACATGTATTTCATAATTCCTTAATTATCATTCTGTGTGGGAGTGTTAATTGTCTTTGAGTTTTATCATCTCATAACTGGACACATTAATCTATCCCCTTTCTAATCTTCTACCTAATAGTATAGCAGGTAGCTGTATCATTTCCTGGAATAAACAAATACCCATCTTTTTTATTTCCTATCAGTGAATCTAATTTTCCCAGGCTGACTATCACAGATTCCTTGTTCTGCTGTATTGCTAAATTACGACTTTCTTCATTGTTTCAGTCAGCTTTCAGTCCACATTGCAATGATTATGTGGAGACAAATTTAAATTAATTTTTCAGTTAATATTTTCTGAGGTAGCATCAAAGGGTTTATTAAAATCAAGATGTATTACCTCTGCTTTGCTGCTTTGTTCCTTTATTTTGTATACACTCTTCTGAGGTGTACACAGCTTGTTCTCCTACACAAAACGTAAGAGCATAATGACCTTAAAATCAGAGCCATAGTGTTCTGTCAAGAATAATAAATCATTGACATTTTCCACCTGATTACAGGGTATGGAGAAGGACAGTGAGATGTTAGACTTTTATTAGAAACCCAGCAATTTTGATATGTAGTGTCTACTTCCAGTAATGTCCGATTTGCCATATGGTTCTGTACACCTAATTAAAAGAATATTAAAATACAGAGTTATGTATTAAGTAGAAAATCATAATAGATTTGATGATGAGATTAAGTAGACTTTATTTTTTAAATTTTTTTATCTTTTCTAGGTACATGTAGTACACAAACACTATACACATACTATTTGCCGTAAGTGAGGGTAAGGGAACTGTGAGTACTAAGAAGCTGCTTGAGTGGTTGGCTATCTTAAAACAAATTAATGAAAATGTTAGAAAGAAAAGGTGTGCTGTCTAAATATACACAAACAGATTTTAATATGAAGATGAATGGTTGCCAGAGTGGATTGGTATTCTTTACACATTAGAGGACATTGAGCAAGTAAAGACATTTGTTTATACTACAGCAGAAAGTTTTCTGGATATTTTTATAAGCAGCAGATGTAAAACTAAGCTGTCATCACATCTCTGCTGTTTTCTGTATGTCCTTACAGTTTGCATTAACTTGACATGGTCTTCTTGTATTAGATGGGAAAGTTTGCTGTGAGTTATTAGTAGTTACCTCTGCAGTAGATAGGTAACAAGTGGAGTTTCTTTACTGGTGGCTGTTAAGCAACATAATTAGAAATAAACACATAAGCAATTCTGCAAACCAGTGTGACATTAATTCTGACACATTTAATCACTTGGAAACATGGGTACTTATTAACTACTAACATTTCCCTGTGATAAGCACTCTGTTTGGTTTCTTTCTTTACTTGTTCTCTGAACTGTAAAAGTATCTGAAGCCATTATTTCAGAAAATACCTGAAATCATTATTTATAAACTATCAAATGCATTGTTCCTTCTGTTTTCCTTCATGCCTAAACAATAGTTATTGGGAAATTCCCAGCATGTTTAGGACTATGTATAGCTTTGTTATGATAGAATTTGGCCCTAGGTCTCTTGTCATAATATATTGTCTATTCTTTTGGACTTTTTTTGGTTTAGCTGTGACACAAGGTGAAAGTTTGTGTTTTGTTCTTTACTAAGGAGTCACTAATCAGAAATAATTGGATTCTTACCACAAGTGATTAGGATTGTTGTGGCACTTGATACTAAGCTAATTAAACTCACAATTAAGTTAGTGGGAGTATGACCCCTGGCTTCATTGGATGATGATTGTCACTGAAGAGCCCCCCACTCATATTTATACGATCAATAAAGTGTGTTTCTTGAAATTTTGTATGGTATGCTCCCTTTGGATTTTAAATATTTTTTAAATTTAAATTGAAGTTTTGCACTTTTGTGTACGACTTACTTTTTTTGTAAGTGAAATGCATAAACTTGCATATTTATGATGAGATCATACAAATTTTTTTTTTTTTTTAAATCAGATTTTGGCTTTTTAGATTGTGTTCATCTGCTCAGTCCTCTCTGGTTCACAAACAAGAGGATTGATTCTGCCTCCAGTTATGCCAGTGTACATAAAAAAAAAAGTAATAGAATTTGTTCTGTATTAGAAATAATCTAAGAAATATTTCCATGTTTGATGTATTAACCTTGCTTGAAGTTGTGCTACCCATGTACTAATGAATGTTTTCAAAAGGTCAATTTAATTCTTTAAAGTGTACATCCTAGGCCTTCCAAAATGGAGACATTGGGTTTTCATAGAGTTTTCTATCTTCCAGGATAAAGGAGCACCTGAAGAAAATGTTCCTAAGTAAAGCCATTTTTGTTGAGCCTTTCTGGTTTAGTGTGTATTTTGGAAGACAAGGACTTTTCAAGGAGGAAAGTAATAGATGAGTCTGTGCTAGCAGCTCTCAATTCCTTCCACAAACAGTTGGGAACAGACTCAGCGCCTGTGCTGGAGTTTAGGTGTGCTTCCCTGCTCCGGTGCCCTCCAGCCTCTTTGGTGNGCTGGTTGTGTTCTGACAGCACGGCACTACTTTTAACTTAAATAAAAATAGGACAGTAAGAGATGGAGAAGTCTTTGTCTTCTTCCTTAAAGATGTGATAAGTTCCCTTGTCTGATCTTTCACTTGTAAATAAAAGTACCATACTGTTTTCTTTAAGGTTGAAACATGTAAACTTTTTATTTTTCTTTGTTGGCAGAATGATTTATTTCTCGTTTGCAGTCACATTGCATCTCTCTTACTGTCCCGCCGTCATTTAAATCAGAAATACCAGTATCTTTATTGTATTTTTTATTTGTTGTGACACCCTTCTTTTCACTAAGCAAAACTTGTTTGGCAGAACTGAGGAATTTAATGATCCAACAGGGTTTTCTTCACCTTTGAGGGTCTATTTATAATGCATGTCTTCCATGCAGCCACCTCTACAGGGATTTGCCTTTTTATTGAAATGGGTAGTATAGTAAGATGTTACAGAGGGTTATTGTCTTTCAGCCTCTGAAGGCTGGATTTTCTGTGTCTGTATGGTGCACCTCCAGACTGTTTCCATGAAACTAGTTGAAAGAGTTGCTACCTAGAGCTCTATATGTTTGCATAGCCATACCAGATGTAGAGATGGCAGTGCTTATTTTGGGAAGGCAGTTCAACTGTTTTTTTTTTTTTTAGTTAGTATTCTTCAAACCAGTGCAATATAGAAATAAGAATTGCAAATGCTGAGAAATAGAAATTATTCTTTAAAAAGTGAATAGTTTTCTAAGTGTTGATGTGTTTTTACAGTATTTGTTGGCTTTTCACTCATCCCCTGAATTCTATTTTCTTTCTTGTAAACAGGAGGAAAATATTATATTACAGATCATCAAAATAGAATTTAGCCATGAGACTGAAATGCCTTTATGGAACTGGAGAAAAGGAATTTCTCTGTGTAGTAATTAATTACTAGCATTTTTGTTGCTGAATGTTAGAGAGAAAAAAGAAACAGTATCATCAATTAATGTTGAATAGAAACTCGATTGTAGAGCCAGCTGGCTCAGCTGTCAGCGCATGATAGAACAGTGGGAACTGAACCAGAAAACACTTTATGAGGTTACTGTAACCTGGAATTCATGGCAGTAATTTTAATGGGTGGGTGCCATTCATCTCTTGGTGAAGGGAGGAGGATATGAAGAGAGAAACTCTTAAGAATTTTGCATGATTATTTCTTAATTATATAAATAATCAAAAATAGAAATCTTATTCAGAAGACAGTAATCCAGCACTACTGGAAAATATTGATGCTTCTGGTTAATTCTTTTTAACAGATCAACAATTTTATTTTTCAGGTCGAAAATTTAAAAAGTTTAACAAAATTAAGGTTGTGAGAACATTAGATGTTGCACTCCAGCAGCCAGCAACCCTTCAAGATGAAAGCCAAGCTCTAACCCAAAGGCTGTCCTTTTCTCCAAATCAAGAAGTACAGTTTGTTCCCCCAATGATGAGTGTTCTACGAGGCATTGAGCCAGAAGTTGTCTATGCTGGTTATGACAATACAAAACCCGAAACACCAAGTTCCTTGTTGACCAGTCTAAATCATCTTTGTGAGAGGCAACTTCTTTGTGTAGTCAAGTGGTCTAAATTGCTACCAGGTAATAGCACTTCTTATATGTAGTGAATTCTAGTTAAGCAAATATGTCATAGGACGAGCAGTCAAAAGAGAATATTACTGTTTACCTGTTAATTAATTCTTAACAAATTCTAAAATTATTCACCTTCCACTTCATCAGATAATATATGCACCAATAAAATACATTTTAATAGGAGGGCACTCTTAAAGGAATGCATCTAAATGTTTAGACTCACTTCAAAAACCAACAGAAACCCAGAGAGTTCCTGTGTGTGATCATCACAGCAGCCTTTCAACCCTAACCCCTCCTACTCTTATTATTAATTCTTTTGGTATGAAAAAAACATTTATATTTTGGCATAGTCTTAATTTTTATTCTTATTAAGATGAATTTGTGAAAGCAACAGAGAAAAATTGTAATAAAGAGTACCAGTTAGGACTAAGCAGCTCACAAATAGATTGGTAATGATAAATAACTGAATTTATGAAGATCCAAGACTGGGTTCCAAAAAAAATCCATGTTACGTATGTACATGCACTGTATGGTCATAGGGGCCTGATCCTGGGATATATAAAGATCAGTATATTGAGCAGAAAGCCTGGACATACGGTTTCATGCGAGCTCAGTTTGACACTTCACTGCTGCAGGAAAGAGTAGTCCCCATCACTGCTCCTCTCCATTCTAGCTTGCGCTTGTCAGACCTCTTTGCTGAACTGATTCATCTCATTAAGTGAGAAGAAAACAACCCGTTTTTTTCCCCCCTCTTTAGTTTTTGGATGGCTCCATGAGCTGAACCAGTTCACTTGAGGGGTGGCATGAATGCCAGAGCTTGCTTGGAGGAGGTAACAGAACCGGGGGTGATGAGGAACAGGACCACCGCTTTCAGTGGCAGGAGGCTGTTACATTGACGCAGATACTTCATAGCAATCTTTGAAGTTACCAAAGTCAAACACACAACTGAATACTCTTATCTTTAGTTAAATGCAAGAAAGATATTCGTATGTGGATGTTTATTGTTTTTGTCATATTTTAACGCGGCAGCCAGCAACTATGCACTAGACAGCCGCTTGCTCATCCCTCCCCTTCTCCCCAGCAGGATAATGAAGTGAAATGGACAAAAGGGAGAACTTGTGGGTTGAGATTAAGACAATTTTTTAGTAAGACCATAAAGGAAATACTAATACTACTAATAATACTAATAATAGTAATAATAGTAATGATAATAACAATTATAATAATTGACTATGCAAAACAAACTATATACAATTTTTCTCACCACCTGATGACTGATTTGCAGTCAGTTCCTGAGCAGTGACTGCGAAACATCAAGCTTGCAAATTTTTGAGAATTTCTCAAACTCTCAAAAAAACCCTGAACTCCTGGAGAAGTTTGAACTCTCATACCAGACATTCAGACTCATTGGAAAGAGAAGAGCAGGAAAACTCCACGCCCCCAGCCAACCCCCATTCCAAAAGTGAGCATGACATCTATGCTATGGAATATTTCCGTTGGCCAGCCTGGCTATCTGTCTGTCTGTGCTCCCTCCCAGCTCCTGCACACCTGCTCATCAGCTGCATATGAGAAACTGGGAAGTCCTTGATTTCATAGCAACCACTGAAAACAGTGTTATCAACATTCTTCTCCTACTAAATCCAAAACCAGCAGCTACTGAGAGGAAGATTAACTCTATCCCAGCCGAAACCAGGACTGTATTAAAACTGTATCTCTTGTTAAGAACACCGAAGTCCAAGCTATCTGTATTAAATAAGAGTTGGTTGCCATGATTGTGTTACAAACTGTTATATTTTTACCAAAGGAAAATCAGATGCGTTCCTGTTTGCAGAAATAGTCACGTCTGGCTGCTGAGTGAATTTTGGTTTGATCATTTCAAACTATTGGATCAGAACAAAAAGACAAGAGGTTAACTATCGAAGTGAGATAGCCAGTTATTATACAAACTTCACAAACTGCTGAGAGCTGCATCCCCCAAAGCACTTGTCTTTGTAGGTGTTCTCAGTTTTACAGCTTGAAGTTGTAATCTCAGAACACCTACTCAGCTGTTGTCTAAATGAGACTTATAAAGTATTTTAACTTTTGATTTCATTTCCAGGATTTCGGAATTTACATATTGATGATCAGATAACCCTCATCCAGTATTCCTGGATGAGTCTAATGGTTTTTGCACTGGGATGGAGATCGTACAAACATGTCAGTGGTCAGATGTTATATTTTGCACCAGATCTGATTCTAAATGAGTAAGTAGACTTTGCTGTTGCATAATATGAATGACATTTTGAACTTGTTTGTGTCAATGAGAATGTGACTTCATTGAGGCCAAGATTTCATTCATTACTTGTTCTGTGTCAAAATTAACAGCAGAGGAAAGTCCTCTGATCATATTAAAGTTCAGTGACTTTGGGAAGGGTTTGTTAGGAATCCCATATATTCTGTTGACATCGCCAAATAAATGGAGTTCAAATATTAATTATCTAAGAGAAAAATAATAATTAAAAATAATGATGCTGTCAGAAGATTTACCTGAATTCATCTGAATAAGATATGAGTTAATGTTTAATAAATGCAACAAAGTAGGATTTTCTTTGGTCATTGTTTTTTGAGTGGTTTTGCAAATAGTTTGTATATAGTCCAAAATACTGATTTCTAACACTTTCTGTCAAAATTCTATGTTTTTTGAGGTACATTTATTGTTAGAAAATTGTAATAATTTGCCAAGAAGGAATTTTAATATCAAGGATAAAATATGTGAGACTGCTCTTCTCTGGTTGGAGGGGAGGGGGATTGTTGGCTTAGATTTTTCTTCACTATGCTGGTGAATTCAGATAATCTTCATTTCAGTCTTTGACAGTTTTTCAGCTCTGCAAAGTAATATTATCAAAGCTGTAATTCTAGTAACTTTGGTTATAATACATGGGTTGTTTCCAGGAACAATAAAACATAATTTAATCTCCCTATTTATTTTTCCTTAGTTCATATTTGTTAGCTAGTTTTTCTCAAAATCCTAAAGAACTACTATGAGATGAGATGAAATTTAAACAGGTTTTCTTGTAAGACTTATCTGCTTAAGGATTAAGAGGTGGATTTGCAGAAGATCTAGACACGTGAATTTAAAATCTAGAGACATGCACGTTCTTGCTAGTGAAGTTCTTTATAGAAAATATTCAGTGGAACTGGCCCTGTAGCTCTTGACCTTTTATCTTCCAGATGGCTGTAAATCACTGTGAGGTTAGAGAGTAATGAATTCTTTCCTCTCTCAAGCGTATTAATTATGCTATACAAATTGAAATACTTTGAAGGGATGAGATTCAGAGAACGTCTGACTGTATTCTGTCCCAGCATAGTCTGTGATATCATAGTTACATTCAGAAGAAACACAGAGTGAGACGGTTTTAGGAGTAATGTCATGTCTTGGGCTATTACCCTGCATGCGGACCACCGCTGCCACCTTGTGAAGAAGACTTTCTTCAAGATTAGGGTTGACATTTATAAACCCTGATTATACTTCCTCAGGGACAGTTTCTTGTTTGCAGCTCGAGACAATCTACGTTGAGACAGGGGTGGACTGACAGTATACTCTTCTCTTGGTTGTAGAACATCTCATCAGGGTCATATTAGAAACATAACAAAGAAAGAGACATGAAAAGTAGCTGGCACACTGAATTATAGTTGCAACTATTTATTGGGAAGTAAGTTAGCTTTTAGATCAGTGAAATGTGAGCAGCTCCCTTGTCTACGATAGTGTTTAAGATCGTGCTTTCGTGATCACTTTAAGCAAAGGTAAAGTGCTGAACACAGCCAAAAAAATCAGCTCCTGCCTCCCTGCCCTGGGCATGCATACCCATGATTTCACTTAAGCTGGATCAAACACTATCTGGCTGCGCTGTCAAACAGATAAGGAAATTATATGCTTGAGAAATGCCCCAGAAAAAGCCATTAGCTAGCAGATGGAGGTGGTCGCTGATCTGACTCACCACGTGGCCATGCAGGCAGTAATGCCAGGACAGCAGGAGCGCACACCGAGAGGTGGAGAGATAACGGAAATTCCTTCTACAGGGGCAGTGCACACTTGAGTTGTTTCCAAATGACCATGAAACCACAATCCAAAGATTGTTTCACAGCCAATCTGTCGTTTAGTGAACTGAGTTGTGGTGCTGCTTGGGAATGACACCCAATATACCAGAATCTCAAAGAGAAAAGTAAGATGGAAGTGCTGCAAAAAATGAAACAGTTTTATATATTTCCCTGTGTGATTTGTCCTATTTACTTCTGCAGGAGTTTAGATAGGCTGTATTGATATCTAAGTTTACTTAAATACTTTTTGTATATATTTACATTTAACATTTTAACTGTTTCTTCAATGCCATAAAATGCTACACAATAATATCGTTGCTGTTAACAGCACAATATCAGACTTGCAACAAAATATTTTGATGCAGATATTTTTGCAAAACCTAAGAACGAGTTTTCTATAAACTTTCAGGTTTATCTTCAGTTTTATGCTTTGAAATCTTTTCAGAGAATGTAAAAATCTAACACTTCTAAAGAAAAGCAAAGCACTTCACATTAATTATTAGGGTGCTTTTAATTAATAAAACCACTTCTTTTTTTGGTGGTTAGCATTCAGCTTTGATAGTCTCCAGGATTTTTTTTCTAGGCAGCAGTAACAGATTAAACGTCCAAAATAACAGCACATTCATTACGATTAAAAAAACTTGTGTAGGTGAAAAAAGTCAGCAAATTGTTTATGTGTATAACCTTTTTCTTTAGTTTCTGTAATGTGATAATTAAGCTGCTAACAAGTCAGTTCCTTCAATTAGTATGGAAGCCATTCCTTTTCTTTATTTTCATGTTTTTTAATTTTTTTTACCTTTTCTGGGTGTAAGACAGAGGATGAAAGAATCGTCGTTCTATTCCCTGTGTCTGTCTATGTGGCAACTCCCACAGGAATTTGTCAGACTTCAAGTTAGCCAAGAAGAGTTCCTATGTATGAAAGCCCTGTTACTTCTCAACACAAGTAGGTTCTTTTATTTCTTTGTAACATATCACTAGTAAAAAAGTTTTGAACCATGTTGTTTAATTTGACAATTGCTAAGCTGTCTGGCTTAACAAATGGAAACTTCTTTAGGGGGAATGTTAGTATTCCAAGACCTAAAAATATTTTTTCTAGTGTTTATAAGGAAGAAATAATTTATGATTCATTGTTGGTTTTATTCTCCGTAAAGGCACTGGGGAAATGTTGGATCCCTTTTGATATATAGCTATACTGTACTACACATTTCAAATCAAATGTGCAGTATTTCTGCCTGGAACCTCTTCAGCTTAAATGTCTCTACACAGATAAAAAAAACCCCAAACCTTACAAGTATTAGAAGTATATTAAAAAATTTTTAATAAATGATCAGGGCTAAGGGCTTTTACTTGGCCAAGAACTTAGGGCGTGCTTACTTAAAGGAATTAGGGAGGTGGACATGGCAAACAATGCTAACATTTATTCAAATTTTTATAGTTATAAATAAGTCAAGTTTAGCACAGATATAAACAAATGGAAATGTTTTTCTTTGGTGTGTTTCTCTGGAACAAAGTCCGTGGTCAGTTTTAATCATACACATCTTTTAAAGAATCCAGCATGCAGCCGCATTCCACTTTAAATGGGAAATGTGGTAGTTGATGAAGTTATCTTCCAAAACCTTTTCTAAAATACTAAATATTTTCTAAAATACTAGTACATCTACTGAGGCCATAGTTGTTAGTTATGAATTCATAAATAGAAAGTTATAAAATGGTGCAGGTGCTACTAGAAATGAGAAGAAGCACCTCCAAGAAATATAATTGGAAGAATGTTGAAGATGTTTCTCTATACACTTATGGAGTTGGAGGAGAGATCTGCAAATCCTGCATAACCTCCTTGTTGGTTGTACAAAGTTTCAGTAAAAGATAAGGAACTAAAATTTATTCCCTCTTAAGCTGTACGTGGCTGGTATTTGCATAAGCCGATGCTTAAAAAAACCTTGGTCTCAGCAGAGCATAAGCAGTAAAGATTAAGTTTAGCTCATATGAACATAATAATTACTAAAATAATAGCAAAATACCATACACACTGTGAAAGCAATAAAAATAATGTGGACAAAAAATACCTCTCTGATATAACTCCAGTTGCTTTGTTGAAATTTGAATGTATTGCTCTTTTAAATATTTTCCACCTTCTTTTCATCACAAAATGAACTCTATTACCTAGCTGAACCTTAGAGAGAAGTTTTAAATTTCAGTGAAATTTAGATACCTTTGTGATATTCCAGCTCTCCATTTCTGTCCCACAAAGTTCAAATCAAATTAAAAAAAAAGTTGCAATAGTCCAATCCCTCTCATTTATGAGTGCATCAGTTTAACGGTATTCATCATGCTGCCATTCTTTATTAACTGCATTGCCCTCAGAATCTCGTTTTTAAGTTGATGTGTTTGTTTATATGCAAGAAATGAGTTAAAAAAAAAGTATCGCTGATGAGTTTTGCTTTTTGTTCTCTCCTGCACTTATTGTCTTATAGGAAAAAACAATTTGTCAGATCTTTGAGAAAAGGAACACACCTAACCGTTGTTGCTGAGACAATTAGTAAACGTTTGGTACTGTATAAATACAATTCCACAAAACTGTTTTCAAAAAAACGTATAATCTCATTGTTGCTATATAAAGTGTTTTTTAAGACTGCTTTTATTTTGGTCATGATATTCATCTTAGTCCTCTGCAAATGTGAATGTATGGCCATTTCAAACTTTCATATACGAACAGTAAATCACGTCTGAACTTTTAGTCTCTCATTCTGTCTTCTGTTTGATTTGTTATTTAGATGAACTGGTTTTTACTTCTTATATAATTTTGAAGAAACAGTAATTTGTATTAAACATAACTAAATGTCGGTCTCAATACTTTTCTAATTCTGAATGGAAACCCCAGCCTAAGCTGTAACATTATTTTTGATTTTATGGTTTTTCTATTGAGTTTGCTGTGGTTTAGATGTTTTCTCTGTATTGTTTCTGTGACAGTTTTAAAGGTGCCTTGAAAGCAGAATTAGTCTATGCAAAAAGTGGACCAACATTTTTATTTTCTCCAATTGCTTCCATTTTACAGGTCTTTATTTACTATATGTAATATGCTGTGTTGTAGTAGTGCCCCAAAAGTTTTAAATAGGGCTTCATCTTGCAGAGGGCACAAACATCTAGGAACGAATACTATGAATAGTTCATAAAGACTATGATTTAAGAAAGTAGAGCTGTGCCAAAATAGAGAGAAATAAGCGTATAGCAAGTTCAGTTCTAGCTCTAACATTTTCCAGACTTTTGATTTAGAGGAATTGCAAAATCTTGTTGCATAAGGTGCTGGCTGGGTGCTTGCCACTGAATAAAAGCATCCGCGTTCTTTAAATATGTTCAGGTGGAAGGAGCTTTTGAGCTACCTGTGTTTAAATTGCATTTGTGCATGTAAGACATTGTAATTCTTCACTCAAATAAATAGCTTAGTGAAACTTTTTGTGATTAGATGGGAGTGTGACTGTGCTTTTGCAGAATTCTGGGAAACAGGCCATGTGTTGCTGGAAGAGATCATTTAACTCAATTCACAAGGGAAATGTAAGGACTTAACTGCTGTTTTAGAGATGTAGGTCAAAGACAGCGTCCACCTAACCCTAAATTCCATCAGAATGTAGCTGTCTGTAATTCTGCTGTTAGACATACCCAGAAACATCCAGGCTTTGAAAATTAAGCTAGGTTTCTTCCATGACATAACTTTTTCCCGTTGTGAATATCCCTGCCTGTATTACTCCTAAGCACATTGCATTCTCCACAAAACAGAACTCTTCCCTTCTGTTCAGACCCTCGACGCAGATGTGGCAGGCACACTTTCAGATACCTCCTTTGTCTGTCTGGACTTGAGAGGCCATACTGAGTCAAACCAAAGGTCCAGCTCGTCCAGCATTTCATCTCCAGCAGCTGCCAAAAGAAACCTAACATGGCATCCCTAAAAGCTGGACTATTATTAGATACGGTGTTATAAATGTTAAAAGTGACATTGCAGTGTGAAAAGTCATTGCTAAGAGAGAAAGGAAAGGGGAAGAAATTTAACAGTTCTTTCAAAAACAGTATGTTTTAAGTAAGACTATGTTTTTATGTATGATTATTACAGTGAAGCAAGGATTTAGATTTGATTGCCAGATGGAAATACTTTTCCAAGTTTTATTTCTTCAAGTTTTTAATTTCTTAGTTGCCTTTGACAACATAAATTGTAAGACTTGTGTATTACAATCTGCCATATCAAGGAAAGTAGAGGTTACACCTGTTTCCCTACAATGCTACCAACACTTATCATCAGTGATCAAATATGGTCTCACCACTAGCAGTCACTAACAGGTTCATTACTCAGTGTTGTCTCCGTGTCCTCATTTTGGTCCTCATGGCTGAGCATTAAGAGAAGAATGAGTTGAACCATTTGCTCCTCCTTGATAATTTCTCTAAAAGCTGTTCACATTTAAGACTCTGATAGTGCGACTGTTCTGTTGAGTGAAGGAGGTCCAAACAGGAGGCCTGAGCCCTGGATGCTTTGCTGTCTACGCTCTTAAGAGTTGCTGGTTCATTCCTTGTCTTCATTTTTAAGCACTCCAGCTAGATCTCTCTAACATCTGTCTGCTATGAAGAGGGCTGGCCCTCAGCAGTGTAAAAATAAGCCAGTCCATAACATGTTTCCTCAAGGACAGGAGTGCTTCTTTTGGCCATCTTCTTTTCAGCAGACAGGTGTAGCCGAAGCTTAAGGCTATTTCTAAACATCAGCAGTTAGCACAATTGACTGATTGTTGCTGGTATATCCTTTTAACTAGTTGTATCATGATTTCTGGAGTAACTGTTGAATGAGAAGAAATACCTGGCGTAGAATAATGAATCGCACTGCACAGTGTGAAATACTATAAATTGTTCCTGTACTTTAAGTTTCTCTGATTGCCTTCAGAATAAATTCCAACACAAGTGTTACTTTCTTTTTAGTTCCTTTGGAAGGTCTAAGAAGTCAAAGCCAATTTGATGAGATGAGAACGAGTTACATTAGAGAACTGGTGAAGGCAATTGGTTTGCGCCAGAAAGGTGTTGTGGCCAACTCACAACGTTTCTATCAACTTACAAAACTGATGGATTCCATGCATGACGTAAGTTTACTTGTTAATATGTTTTGCTTTTTATGTAAGAAGGAAGTAGTATTTCTTAAAAGTAGTTTTGTGTAAAGTGGCTAGTCAGCATTTCTAAACAACAAAAGAAAACCCCCTACATTTAGCTATATATTCAGCATCAATATCATCAAATCACAGAATCCTAGAATGGTTTGGGTTGGAAGGGACCTTATAGATCACCTGGTTCCAACCCCCCTGCCATGGGCAGCAACATCTTCCACTAGACCAGGTTGCTCAAAGCCCCATCCAATCTGGCCTTGTATATTATATTATATTATAATATAATATATATATATAATATAATGTATATTATATTATATAGTGTATATATATTATATGGTATACAAGTTTTAAGTATTTGAGAACCATGATTTGAATGCTACCATTTTGTTTCATTATTTCTGTAGCATAACTAGTACAGTTATGGTTTTGGGTAGGGGGCGGCGTGTATGTGTGTGTGCGTGTGTATACAGGTTCATGGAAATATTTCAAAAATGCAAAGGATAGGCAATTCAAGGTGCAGAATCAGGCTACTAAGAATTAGAGAAAGACAGTCAAGATTGGCTTGGCAACCTTAATTCACAGAATCACAGAATAGTAGGGGTTGGAAGGGACCTCTGTGGGTCATCTAGTCCAACCCCCCTGCCGAAGCAGGGTC
>Ga0065711_1039339_pt1 | contig 17927 bp, 15 predicted proteins | sample Hoacrofraction12_FD_59098 | JGI IMG/M metagenome (GOLD analysis project Ga0065711, IMG submission 59098) | Hoatzin crop microbial communities from Cojedes, Venezuela - Epithelial fraction 12 v2 (version 2) | ecosystem: Host-associated > Birds > Digestive system > Esophagus > Crop | place...
ATTTATAAGCATTTATTAGGTCCCCTCGCAGCCTTCTCTTCTTCAGGCTGAACAAGCCCAGCTCCCTCAGCCTCTCCTCGTAGGAGAGATGCTCCAGTCCCCTCATCATCGTCGTAGCTCTCCGCTGGACTCTCTCCAGTAGCTCCTCATCTTTCTTGCACTGGGGAGCCCAGAACTGGACAGAATACTCCAGATGGGGCCTCCCCAGGGCGGTGTAGAGGGGAAGGAGAACCTCCCTCGTCCTGCTGGCCACACTCCTCCTGATGCACCCCAGGATCCCATTGGCCTTGTTGGCAGCCAGGGCACGCTGCTGGCTCATGGTCACCCTGTCACTCCCCAGCACTCCCAGTCCCTCTCCGCAGAGCTGCTCTCCAGCTGGTCAGCCCCAGCCTGTACTGGTGCCTGGGGATGTTCCTCCGCAAACATCTGCCCTAAGATTGTACATTTATAGTCTGTTTCCAAATCCTCCTCTAAAGCAGGCAGCAATTTCAGGGCCACGCTGCAGCAAGAGATACCAGGCAGCAACTGCGCTCCTTCCATCTGCCAAATGACCAAAGACCCGCTCCACCAGAGCAGACTGGGAAGTGTGGGCACATCACAGGCTCCAGGCAGCTACACGGCTTTCACGTGACGCACTGCTGCGCAGTCATGGTACTGGCATAAAAAGGCATCTGTACCGTTCAGGTGGACCTCGCTGGGAAGCAAATGACATCATTTTCTCTTCCCTGCCAGCGCGCACGCTTTGCCCAAGCACCACTTTCCTCACTTACAGAGGAAAGCCCCCCGCCTGCCAGCTAAAAAGGGAAAATGAGAAGAGAAAGCCTGCGCAGACATTACTCGGCGTGACAGCGGCGTGGTGTGCCGACACCCCGGGGAGCGGATGCAGACACTGGCCATCAGACCCGCGCAACCCAGCCGTCGTACGCAGCGGCGGCATCAAAATTCATTTTTACAAAAAATACAAAATCTGAAAGCAACTTCAACACTATTCTAAATCTAGCGTTGGCCTGCTTACTAAAAACCACAGTGAGCTCCCCTTTCCAAAGCCTCTAAGGCAGGAGATCCAGCCAAAGGGCTGCGAAATTATCCCCGACGCACACCCGCAGCAAGGCGGGCTGTCTGCAGGACTGAAGGCTGAAAACAAATTGAAAATCGCTAATGGGGTACGGCGCAGTTTGTTCAGATTAGGAGCAGTCAAGGATCATGCATAATGTAACAACGTACGTGCAACAGCAGGCTCACGCGAGATAATTTAACCGTGAGGAAATGGTCTTTGAAGTGGTCCCTGATGAGGTTTTGCTTGTTCCTAAGAGAATCCAGATGTATTCCAGAATGGCATTTTAAAGCCACTTTCTAAAATTACGCCCTCTCCCAGTCATTACGGCGCATTATGGTGACACTCTGCAGTTGGGATTTCACGGGGAAAATTACTTCTGAGTTGTATTTTTCTGTTAAATGCTCCCCCCCCCCCAGTACCTGCACTCCCACTCTGACGACTGCAGGCACTTCGTTACCCGACGGACGCTTCGCATTTTGCAGAAGACACACCGTAGGCCAAATTCTGCCTTCTGTTAGATCTGGGAAGCTCATTAAAGGCCATTAATCTTGACTTCGTGGGGGTTACAGTAACCGAGGGTAGAAGCTGGCCTGAACAGTCACGGTTCCACCCCAAAATGTTAACTCAGGGTTTTTACAGCCACGGAGTGGAGCAAGCCAAGGGGAGCCAAGCACCCTCGCCCGCCCCGTGAGAAGGGAAATTCAGGGCATTATTAAAAGGGCTCCCCTTCTTCGCACTTTGCTGGGTCTCTGCCTGCAAAGCCACAGAGCAGACAGCTCGGGAGGTTTGCAAGCCAGGAATATATAATTTTAAGATTTGTTCTTTACGCTGCTTTGTCGCAAAAGCAATGGGAGCAATGTGTTGGGTGCACTAGCTGGCTCGGACTGCGCAGGTCAAGGATGCTGCAGCTAACCAGGGAGATACCCAAACAGCCACAGAGCCCAGATTACTCTGCTCCAGGCTATAACTGGGTTCCTTATTGGCATTTTAAGGAAGACACAAACACAGGCTCCTTGTGCATACACTTAAGACCTGCAGCCTTACCCTGCCATGAGCTTTGCTGTCCCCGCTGTGACTGCAACGACAGCCTGTACCAGCACCCTCTCCCCAACGAAGCAGCGATGGTGGGTCCTTCCCACGGGATCTGCAAGGGAGGGGATGCACCAGGCATCTACATTTCCCATCAGGACAGGGGTCACAAGACCTCTTTTTCTTTTCTTTCCTTTTCTTTTTTTTTTTTTAAAGATTTGACCTTCAGAAGGAAATTCATGGGCAACCCTAACAATAACCGCCTTCCCCCATCTGTGTGAAGTGCTGGGGAAAGCTATCAGGCAAAGAAAATTGATTCCCTTTCAGAGACAGAAACAGACCCGGAGAGGGATTTTATTTCCCTGTAAGGTTATTATACTCAATGTTAACATTATTTAAAGGGTTTTGAATGGAGCTGTACTCCGCAACATCTCATTATGGAGTAAAATCATCTTAATGATTGCGCTCTGCCAATACCCACTGCTTTATGGGGTTCTTTCATTACCGTTAGAGACGCTCTCTGTCTGGAAGTGACGTGCATCCATCACAGCAGCCTTGTGAGGATGGGAAAGAAGAGGAGACCGTCGCTGTGCAGTAATTGTTGGCGTTTCTGTCTGCAAAATCCCCAAAGTTGCAACGATTCTGTTCAAACACGGGGGATTTTGCACTTTCCTGAAGTGCTTTTTAGCACTAGGAGCCTTCAGAGAGTTTCATACATTAAACATAGGTTCTGCGCTCGATCTATTTGTACTGGCTGTTTCCCTTCCATACGGAACCCGTCAGGAGTTTGAAATCATCTGAAACGTGGCCATTTCTTTCCACACCGCTTTACTAAGCGTATGAGCCGCACTTATCACCCAGTAACACACCTGCGGTGCCGGCACCTCTGCATTCGTGGAGCTAAACACGTTTATACAAGAGAACCACGAACACAGCCTCGTACAGCTTTTCTCAGGCTTAGCCAGGAAAGCTGTTCCAATATATATTTTTTTCCCCCTCAAGAAGTCTTCCAAGAAAATGAAATAACTTTGGGTTTTATAAAAATATTGTCTGGGAATGTTTGCATTTGCAGTGAAAACTCCAAATCCTTTGACCAAACGATGCAAATCACCAAAATGTAAGAGACTGGGAAAAGCTGCTTTGACAAAATGCAATATTCTTTATTAAATGCGGTGTTTGACCAAAAGCACGCACAGCAATACGTCTCCTGGGGAGGAAGGTGTAAAGGGGCATTTACTTTTATTCTTGCACTTTGTAAAACTGTTACAGGAAAAATTATCTCCCACTTCTGGATCCAAGAATACAAGGTGCTGGCAGGCTGAAAAGGCTTGTTTTTCACTCAAAGAACAATGTAAAATACATTCTTCTAGTGACAGACTTCAGATCAACAGATTAAGCATCTCACAAAGGAATAGACTAACAGGTGATTTGGCCATAAAATTTAATGTATCTGATACAGGGCGCTCTGCAGCCCAGCTGGAGAGTGCTCTGCAGCCTAGCAGGCAACGTTATCAAAAGTTACCACAGCTGGAAATCGAAATTTAGTCTGGTATGACTTCAATGAGATAGATTCATTTCCAATCTTAAGTGCACTTAATAAGGGGAGCAATTTAGCCAGGATTGTGGTGCATCCCATGCAGCACGAATCAGGCATTAGGTCTGGGTCAGCCTTCCCAAGGGCTTGTACCAGGGTCCTCTTCCCTCCCCAGCCTTTCTAAAAGCAAAGAATTCCTGGCTTTCTAAGTTTTTTCCTATTAATTGAATCCTCTTTAATGCAAGCACGCCCACATTTACAATGAACGGGGGAAACCTCTCTGCAGAGGTGTTGGTACTTCGTGGAAATACAGATCTGAGTAGCATTGCAACTCATAACTCAAACGCGCCCCTTGCAAAGAGGATTTACAGCCCTCAGAAGAAATAAATCCAGGGCAGCGTGACCCTACAGCAGCCTTGGCAGGTCGCACCCCCCACCGACACACAGCAGCGGGGGATACCCCCACCCCCAGACCCCAAAACCCGGTGCTTTCCCTCCCCCCGGGCTTCGTGTCCCTGCCGGTGGGGTTGAAACAAATGGCTCCAGTTCTGACATGTTCCTACAGACAAATGGAGATTTTTAAACTCTTTTCCCCCCCGCCCCAGTCTGCTATTAGTGTGATTAATGGAAGGAGAGAAAAACTGGGTAAGGAGAGGAGAGAGGTGAGCCGTGGCTGCCCGGACAACAGCCCAGCCCTCCGGCTTGGAGATGGATGAGGTTGCTGTGCGCCGGGATGAGGACCCACCAGTCCAAGCTGAAATCCCATCCCGAACCCATGCTTAATATTTATAGCTGAGTTAGAGCACCGGGAGGTTAAATCACACACGGGTTTTGAATTACTTGCGAGTTTTCCCCACTCTGTCCTCTTCACCCCCAGCAGCAGCAGCAGCATTGCCTCCACATGGAAGCATCCCAGCCCCTCACCCAGCCAGCTCTGCAGACAGAAAGCAATTTGCCAGTCAACATATGCATTAACCAGAAAATCCCCCCGGGGCAAAATTCCTCCATGAGGCTCAATGAGCCGCAGATACCTTAACGGAGTCCACAGGCCCTCCAACGACTGGATTTTAATAACTTTAATAACCCAAATACCGCAAGCTAAAGTTAAAGATTAGGTTTGTAGTTTTTATTGTACTTATTTGGTGTGGGAGTGTTTTGAATAGCTTGCAAGTGGCTTTAGTTGTTTTCCTTGTCAGCGTATTGGCCCTGGGCTTGCAGTTCGATGCTCAACTTCATTGCTTCAGTTTAACAATTTTCCCTTCTCCTAACTGCTTTAGTTTTCAAAATAGTCCTCAGCTGAAAACTGGAAGAAAGAGAAACATGAGGGTTTCATGGGCATTGAAAGTTCACAAGGAGGGAGGTCGCCTCTGACGAACACTAGTGGTTATGCACGTAGGCGCGAGTAGAAAGCCATTTGCAACGTCTCCTTCTGCAAAGGTCCCCATCGCCTCACACTGCTCTGAGGGAGGTAGCACCCAGACACCCGGCACCTACCGAATCCTCAGCAGAATTTGTGAACTGCTGCCAGCAGCCTCCACGATTGCTAACGCCTCTTCGTTTGCAAATCCAACAGCCGGAGATGTTGGCCCCTCTGCGTACAGGAGACGCAGGACTTTGGCCCCATCGCTGATGGAAGATGCCCAACCACGCCGGCACGCAGCAGCCAGTTGAGCTCTGGTATTTTGTGCTAGGTTGAGTGGCGTGGCCAACCCAGCTGCTTCAGGTCACCATCCACAGCAGAGCTTCCTCCGGTGTAGCTGCACTTGTGCAAGAAACTTGTTGCTTACAGAAGACCTTTTCCTTCCAAGCCTGTTCCCAGCACACCAGTACTGCCGTTACCACCAGAAATAGAATCATAGAATAGTTTGGGTTGGAAGAGACCTTTAAAGGTCATCTAGTCCAACCCCCTGCCATGGGCAGGGGCATCTTCAGCTGGATCAGGTTGCTCAGCGCCACGTCCAAACTGATCTTGAATGTTTCCAGGGATGGGGCATCTACAACCTCATCTAACCTGCAAACGTTACCAGCTTCAAAGGAATTATATCCTGCATCCATGCTGCATGCAGAAACAGGAAAAGCAAAAGTAAAACCATAAATTATCTCTTCTCTAACGAGAACATGTTGAGTCACAAGTTAATTAATGGTAAGTTACATGAGAAAACTACATAACAAGCCTCCAAAACTGCCTGAGTCAGACGCCCACGGGTTGGAGGAGGGATGAAAGAGGGGGAGGGGAGAACAGCTTGCAAAAGGATGCCCTGAGGAGCAGGACCAGGAGTAAGAGGCCATCCACTCATCATATAATCCCCAAGAAAGAGTTATACAGTGCATGATGAGAGATGTCAATGCTAAAAAAAAAAAAAAAAGAAAAAAGAAATAAAATGCCAGAACTCTACAAGCAACAATTTGCCAGAAAAAGCAAAACAGCTGAGAAGGAGTAATCTGATCCACATTTTTTTCTCATTTTCTCCATTAATTTTAAATACCAAAGCTTACAGGAAGGCAAGACCTAAAAAAAAGAAATATTAACTCTTTCTTTTCTGGATGAATAGATGCACCATTTTTCTAGTGATGTCTCCCTCTCATTTGAAAGGATGGGACCAGAGATGACAAGCTGCTGAGGAAGCAGACACCCACGTGAAGGTGTCTGAAGCTGCAAGCTATTGCCAGCTTAGATCCCATCAGGGGCTCTAGCCCAGCACAGGCACATGCCTCTGGGTAGGGAAATTTGGGAAAAGCCTCAAAATCATCAGAGAGTTCTGCTTTCCCTTCATAGGGAGGCTAGGAGGACAACAGATAGCTTTCTCTCCCATCACAGATATCAGGACCAGACGCTCTTCTTGAGATCTGTTCTTTGCCTGTGAATACCACAGAAATAAGTAGTCTCCTAAAAAGTGATTTATTCACAAGCCAACCTGTGAGAGACTTCCCCACTGCGATTGGCCTCTGGTTTGGTTTGAGATTGAGTGTAGAACCCATCCTTCATCGGCTCACCACCCTCCTTTCTTCATCCCTGTCTCTTCTCTACACGTAGCCAGAGGGTCTTCACAGTTTGATTAGCAACATCCTGAACTCTTGGGGTTTATTCCGTTCTACGTTTCTGCCAGGTGATGGGGTAGCTGGTCCTGAAGGAATTGCCACCTTTCACAGCAAGACTGGTACGAAACAAGGGAGTCAGCCACTAGTGGAAACATCTTGCAATAAAGGCAAGGACTTGGACCGCAGCAGAACCTGCCACTCTCCTGCGGCACCAAGCGACAGCCATCAGGAGTATCAGAAAGGCCTCAAAAGCACCAAATCCACTGGGTGCGCCAAGCCCCACGGCCTCTACCCCACAGACAGGAGGTCCAGGTCCCTCTCTGTCTAAGCGGACATGCAACGTCCAGTCTCATCAGTGCATCACCGAAGGAAAATAATCCTGAAAGTCTTATTGTCAAGACACTGCTTCACCGGCAAGCTGTAGAGGCATTTCTCTTTCCACCTTTGACCCCAACACACACCTCCTTACCCCATACTTCTTGTGCAGGAGGATCATGACGAATACAAGACCCAAACGTCTGCAGCCGGCAGAAAGCAGCTGGCTTTCATCTCCCCAACATGCAACAACTAGACCCTATGTCCCCAAGCTGTTTTCATCAAAATTCTCTTTGACCTGAGTGATGACCATTTTATTTCCATAAAGGCACAATGCTCAGAGCCAGTCTAAGTTCCTGTTCCAGCCGAAACCCAAACCAGAGGTTCTCCAGGTCAGGTTGGTCAGATGTCTGGGAAACCACAGTCCTCATCATGCAGCCTCCCACCTTTCCAGCTGATGGCAATGCTCTGGCCAAAGCCATCATCACACAAGTCACTTTTTGCTTAAAATTCAGAAACAATTTCCAAAATACGAACAGAAGCTTTTGTGAGTCCCTATTTCCTTGTCCCTCAACTTGAGGGAAAAGCAAAGAGGGGGTGAGCAGCGAGGACCATTCCTGCTCCCACTGAAACACCTACTCCTGGGTGCTCCGAACATCTGAAGTTTCACTTTTTCCCACCAAAGAAACCAGGGTGAGAAAAAGGCAGGAAAGAACGATCCCTGCTCAGTATCCGTTTCCATAGAAACACCAAAATTAAGAGAGAGAGAGAAGACTTTTAACATCACCCAGTCCATACCTGTGCCAGTCCCGGAGTTTCGAGACCCGCTCGCACCGGAGCTGACAAAACGCACCTCCGTGGTAATTTTGCCAACTTACTGACAACACTGCCTTGAGAGCTATCCCAAATGGAGTTACACGTTGCTGTCATCTAACCAGGCAGCAAATGCTTGATGTGCCCATCTCCCAAGGGTAGTCCTCCGGCTGCGAGGAACCAGTGACGGGCACGAGACACCCTCACGCTCAGCTCTTGCCTTAGGAGCTCACAGATATGTTTAACTGACGAGATGCATCAACATCACTCGCTGAGCAAGGCAAACATGGGAGTTATTTGGACAGGGTTAGCAGGTTTGCAGTATCCAGATGGAACACACAGCTCCTCCAGGAACGTGAATATCATCTTTATTTTTTTTTTCAGCAAATTAATACGGGCCATGAGCCAGACTGTGTCAAGAGGAATGCTCACATAAGGGAAGCAATCACACTGCGGCCCTTTGTCCTAACAAACCATCATCGTATCTCCCATCGCTGCTGGTTTTCCCAGCTAGAGCAAACAGACAAAGCGGGTTACCAGCCTGCTATCTGACACCGAGGTCTGGGGATCCCCGTGGTTATGACAAGAGATGTACTCCATCGATGGCTAGGAAGGAGGAATTTCATCTTCTCCTTTGCCTCTCATGTGAACGCTTGGAAATGAAAACATATGTGCCAAGAAATCCTCGAAGCATTAATGAAAACTGGATGCTGCTTCTTGTTACTTTCTAAATTTGATATATAACAGGAACACCGAAAAATGTGCAAAGGAATGTTCTTTCCCCACCGCCCCCCCTAAATGACAACAAGCTTTTCCCTGGTAGCTTGCAACGCTGTCTCTGTTCCATAAAAACACAATAAAAATCACAGTGAGAAACACTAGAAGAGATTGACAGAGTAAAACAGAAACAAAGTAGAAAACTGAAGGCATCAAGAGTAAGCTCTTAAGTCTCTTCTTCCTAATCTTCCCAATGATCTTCTCCGCTGCTCTGTTTTATTACCTCTCAGAAGGGTTTTAGCTTTAATATATATTGGAATTACTGGGAAAAGGAAATACTTTAAACATTTAGGCATCCTAACTCTTTCAAGAGAGGTTCCTTAACCTTTAATCCTCCTTCCTCCACCCGTGGGCCACGCAATATGCAAGGCAAAAGGTCAGTAATGTGGACAAAGGCAGCAGTCGGAGTCTAACCCACTTTTCTTCTACCTGGGCTATCTGCAGCCAGTGCACAAACACACTTCACTGACTTTTATTACTGCTAAGGGCTGATGTGCTCAGTTTAAATACTTGGCAAGTATTTAAACTACTCGACATCCACGCACGGCCAAGCAGAAGAGCGTGTGGGCTTACCGGGGAGGGAGAGCGGCACATCAGCTCTGCCCAAGAGCTCACAGTTGGCCAGCCAGGTCCTCAGCTGATGCAAATCGGTTCTGCTCCCTCTACCTGCACCCTGGGGGCTTTTTGGGGGTCACCAGTCTATCTGTGATCAGCCCTGCCCTGCTGCCGTTGACCAAGCTCATCAGGGGCAACAACTGTCACGAACGTAACGATGGGCACGTGGTCTTTGCTGTGATGCCTGCCAGGCACCCTGTCACCACTGTGCACTGAAATATTTCATCTGTGTTTTGGGATGGCTCCTGGCATGCATTTTCTAAAGTAAACATCCGCAGCAAAATCAGCTCCAGATCCCTGAAGGCTGGGCAGCTCGACAGAAATGCTTAGTGCTGCAACGATAAATATTCACGAGGCGCTCCAGGGAGCAGAGCTTTCATTTCCTCTGCCGGTGAGGTGACCATGCTGCCCTGCACGGGCTACAGACGCTTCCCCTACATCATCGAGAAGACCGGAGGGACAGCAAGCTCGAAGCGAGACTGCCAGGCAATAACGTGCTACAAAAGAGATGTGTATACACGACAGCCACCCTGCCCCAGTGACCTTTCAAAATACATTCGCTTTATCAGTTCCGTAATGTCATCCCCTTGTGCCCACACTTACAAGAAATATCATTTTCTCCACAAGTCACTTCACTCCCAAAAAGCTCTCAAAGAAATAGCACAGATGCGTGGAATAAGTGCAGCCGCTGGCGCACACGGGGACAGAGCAGCATGACCCACCAGCTGAAGGCAGCTCACCGAAAAGCCTCTTCAGGGTGAAAAAGCGAACACGACACAAAAGGATAAAGCTCTAAAAGAGATTCGGCCCTTCTGCTGAATCAACCAAACTGCTTCCACACCAAACTGATTCACCCAGTTGAATATTTGGCCCCAGAGGATCCATCCCTCAAACCAAGTCACTCTAAAACTTGTTTATTTAAGGCAGAAAGGATGGGCAAAGACTGGCAAGCAGGAGCTGAAGTCTCCCTCCTCCTCTCTCTCTCACCACACATTGCTATATAGGTTGATCAGAACAGGCTGCGAGCAGCTGAGCTGGGTTTGCTCCCAGGGGATGCTGCGGATGAGTTTCAGAATGATGAAATGATGATCTTACCATGACCTAATGGGACTTCTTTGTCCGTCTATGGAGAAGCCTTCAATGAGCCCACAGCTCATACGGTTTATCACCATAGTTGGTGATGAGCAACTCTGGAACCGTTGCAGGGAGATGAATAAAGATGCAAGTCTGAAGATTCAACTACGTAGAGCTGTGCTTGATGATGCCTTTTGTTAGACACCCCAGCCACTGATTTATACTCGCTGTCAAAAGGAAGCTAAAGATAGCGTTTGGAAGACAGCACAAAACGTTGGGTCTGCTGTATGGGGCTCAAACAAAACTATACGTTCAAGAAAATTGTACGCATGCTGCTGTGCCTCTGGGTCTCACATAGTTTATCCACAGGTCTGGAACAAATGATAAGTCAACTCCAGCTAAATCACACTACAGCCAAAGCTGTGGATGTCAAAGCTGTGCATTGACAGTGGCCCAGCCTGGTTGGGAAGTAATTGGGGATGCAACTAAAGATTGAGTTGGGGATCAGTAATACACAGCAGGAATGACGCTTCCAAAGTAGCACAGCAGTTTGCCCCCACTAGACCCATTTCTTCTGATCAGTATCTGTCCAAGAGGAAAACAGGATCAACTGATCATTTACACCAGCCACCTTCTATTATTTTTTCAGCAGTTTTAAAGATATTGACAAATAAAAATGCAAACCGATCTGCATTAAGCAAGGTTTTGGCTGTTCTTTGCAGGTTTAAATTTGAAATGCAGCACGTGAACCCATAGCATTTGATGGCTTCGTCGTACGAGCAGGGCATTTCAGCTAACTTCAGTCTCCCTTTGATCATCTTGCATGTCTCATCTGTTCACATCGTAACTTTTGAAGAGGATTTCTGATGTCTTCTTCTGAAGTTCATGTAAGAAAGTGAAGAGCCTTTATTTCAGGTTACCTTTAGAAAGGAGGAGGCTGACACATGCAAAATGTAGTTTTCAGTCACTTGTTTTAGTCATTTCAACACGAGAAAAGGAATCCGTCAGTGACAAATTAGTAGGTTGGTTGTTATTCCTAACCTGGTAAAAGAGAATATCAAACCTACCAGAAACGTGTTCTGGAAATTATACTATTTCTTATTCTTTGTAAAGCATAAATAGGTGCTGTGCCATGGAATTAGGCCAAAAATGCATTAGCAAAATAGCAAAGTAGGAACAAGAGTTTGGTAACAGAAAAATATAATAGCACCCAGCCAGATTTGTCAGCAGGAGCATTTTGCTCTCAACAATAGAGATGCTCTCCAAGTTAATAGGTTTGACTCTAGATCTATTACAAGGCAAAATGTAATAACTCGAACGATTATTAGTTCATCTAGTTGTCTCTACCCAAGGTTGCTCTACAGCAACAATTTTACCCCTGAAGTACCAGACCGATGCTGGGGAGCCTGGCCAGAGAGACTTCACGCATGGATTCTGACCCACTCAGTGACTCGTGATCAGAAATATTTGGGGAATTACTAATATGCAACGCAACTTAATGTCTATTTTTTATTCTGGTTTCCATTAAAGGCATTGGAAGGTCTTTTATTGACTTTAATGGGGTCTAAATGTGGGTAACAAAAACCCTGATGAGACTTTGCAAGAAGGTTCTCTGGACCGATCCCTGAAATTCTGGGCACTTCTCACCTCCTTCTCCCCAGAACCGAATGGTGGATTCGCTCCTGATGCACAGGACAGAAGAGAGTGGGATTTTAAGCATTTCTGCTATTGCATGGCAGCGGCGTGCTTCTCGGTGACTGATTTCCTCAAGTTTCCAGCCAGGGGGTTTGGTTAAGCTCTGTAAATTTTTGTAGAAGGGGCCTCCAACTGTCCTGACTTACATGTCAAAGGAGATACTTTATCCAACACATCCATCACCCACCCCATCTCCTCAGAGTGGGCAGTTTTGTGATATCTGGTGTTACATACTGCCAGATGCTGGGCTCTTTCATTCGCTGCCAGACACGAACAGTCTCTTAACTCACAGGCAACACATGATGCCATAAACCTTTTTGCGAGACATACTTCATAACTATGAGGGTTAAAAAGTATGACCCCATATATTTAAAAAACAATAAATGAGGAATTTAGTGGAGTAAGTAGCCCATTAGGCATGGCCCTATGTTTAAGCATGAATTTTGACATCTCAGATTTTCTAAGAGAACACTTTCCAGATGGAAAAATAAAGGTTTACCAAAATAGAAATGCCCTATAAAACCACTGATTTTGATACAGTTCTGATGGGAACCCGTCTCCTTACCTGCCATCTAGCACATCTGGCACGCAGACCCGGACCCAATTGCCTGGAAGACCATGTTTCAGAGCAGATGCATGGCTGAGGACCACCACGGCCAAGAGCCGGGACTCAGAGCACTTCCAGCCCGCTAAGCCCGCTGTCTTTCCCACCGGGAGGTCGAGGGGGAGAGCTCCATCTCCTTCTCCTCCTCTTTGCAGATCTCTCCATCCAAGACCTGGGACCTTGGTCCAGCAGAACAGCAACGCTCAAGTGTCGTCCTGATGCAAAGCAGTCCCCTTTTCATGTTCAAGTTCAATGTGAAACAAATTCAGGTCACACTGAGGTTAGTCCAGGCTACTTCTGGTCTCCAGCCTTGGTGACAGTCTCAGCACTGAACGTTTGATACCTAAATGCCCTATTTGCTCTCACAAAGAGACAGATCCAGAGCGGGAGCAACACCTCCCAGTCGTAAATGTAAATACCTCCCACAACACCCAACCTGCAGACATCACCTCAGATGCGGCAGCATCCCAGGAGGAGCTGCTGGAAGTGATACCTGGAAAGGAGACAGGAATCCCCCCACTCCCCCCATGTGAGTGGGGAGGGCTGAAGGCAGGAGCAGCTCATGCCACTACCCCAGGCAAAATATGCCTGTTTAATCCCTACCAAGCAAGTTATGAAGCTTTTAAAGCTCAACCTCCCCCTCTTCAGTCAAACATTAAAAGCTACAGTACGAATCGAGATGAATCAATGTCTGCCTTACAGGCTCAGATCCGTTTGGGTAACCACAAATCAGGGCTCCTACTCAAAGGAGGTCGCACATCTGGAAACAGCACATCCCAGTTTAGCATAGCTGCTAAATTTCTCTCTTTGGTAAAAATGTAAACTGGTAGTTTACAGGTACAGGGGAAGTTATGCTGGTAAAGGATTCCCAGTAAAACTCCCTAAGCTCTGGCAGAGCTAGACCCAGCCGGTTGTCGGGGAAATGCTCACTTCCCCCGTCTGTTCATTCCGAAGCACGTTCAAAGGGGCAGGGGAGCTGAGCAAGACACAGAGCAACGCCCCGAGATAAAGGAGGAAATCGCTTTCAGGTTCACAGAAACAGATCTGGGGGGGATGTCTTTCCAAAAAGAAAACAGATTGTGCTAAGACTTATCTCCTGCATTTGCACCACTTGCTAAAAAGCCTCTTTTCCCAGTGGCAGTGAACAAATCTCCCAGCCTAGTATCTGGAAATGCCAGAAGAAAGAGACTGTTCGTATAAACACATACATTTCCAGGGGAAGTTTACTCTTCCTATAGCCAGAGGATGTTTACTTTTCTAGAAGAAGAGTCTGTTAAAACCTTTCTTCCCTTCTACTTCATCACCGTTTCACTGGCACTTAGGAACAGACATTCCTCTTCTCAAACACAAGGTTTAGCGGGTCAAGTGAAAGGGGAGCCGCAGTTGTATATGCAAGAAAAAATAAATAGGGGGGAATGAAATGAATAAACAAAGAGGCTGAGTTAGAGCTCGGAGATGAGAAGTTCCCCGACCTGGGCAGTGACACAGGCAGGCAGTGTGATGGCTGAAGACTGTCGACTCAAGGAGCACGAGCCCAGGGCTAAGCTCTGCAGGTCAGACCCACGGTGCTCCAAAATGTCACAGGGGCCACAGCCTGGAACCCTCCCTCTGTCCCTCCCTCCTTCTGCCACTGCTCATGGAGCAGTTTCGAACCCCAGGGAATGTGACCGGCATGCTACGAGAGCCGGCCGGCTCTTGGTACGCTCAGTTACTGATTTGCTGCGAGCAGGTTTTAGAGATCAAAAATCAATGTCAACGATTTTAACTTCGGTTTAACAAAGTCCTAATGAAGTTTAATGGCTGCCATTAGGTAAATTGCAAGCACCAGCACTATCCATCATCGCACAGAAACAGAGATACTTAAAAAGGCATTTTCAAGTTTCTTATACGGTACAGTAAGAATAAAGGATATCGCATTATTTTTATGACCGCTTAACAAGCTTCTGCAGCAGTCAGATAAGCGCCTACAAATGAAAAACCACTGCACTCATATTCAGGTACAATTCCACTGCCTTCAGATGAATCCCAGCTGGTTAACTGCTGGGCGAACTGGGCCATACAAGCAGCAACGGCCCACGGGAAGGATGAAACCCTGGCTTTGGGAAAACAGGCAAAAACCACAACTCTAATGCTTACAGAAGAATTCCAAAAGCCTCTATTCGGACTGGCTTAAAAAAATTTTACCTTTTGGCTAACGAATAAAGATGAAGACAAAGAGGCTTTGATTAAGGTCTTGTTCCTGTGACAAGTGAAGAGGACAGGAGAACCCCCTCGAGGCTGGGCTTTATGTAGCAGAGTGCTTGCTTCAGGAACAGTACGTGGTTCTCTGCGAAAGAAAAACATCCCCCATACTGAACAGCACAGGAATCCAGGTCCATCACTCCTAACCCAAGTAAACAGGTTACGACGGTGGTGCCATGGAGCTGAGCAGATACTGAAGATGCCAGTGCAGGTGCTGGCTGACAAACCCCAAACTGTCCAGGAGCGCTTGATGCTTGTGTGAGAAGAGCCCGCGGATTTTCAGGAACACAGAAGCACCCGGTCACTGGAAAAGCCACGTTTCCACACCGGATCTCTGGAGCTCTCCAGTTACAGAATCACAGAATCACAGAATGGTAGGGGTTGGAAGGGACCTCTGGGGGTCACCCAGTCCAACCCTTCTGCCAAAGCAGGGTCACCTACAGCAGGCCGCACAGGACCGCGTCCAGGCGGGTCTTGAATATCTCTGGAGAAGGAGACTCCACAACCTCCCTGGGCAGCCTGGTCCAGGGCTCCGTCACTGAGTTCTGAAGACCTCCAAGGATGGAGTTTCCACAGCTTCTCTGGGTCCTGGAAGAGCAGAGCGAATAAGGGCTGAAAATTCACCATTTGCTTGTCTTAGGCACCAAAACATCTTCCCGGAGGCTCCTCTGGCTCCTCTGCTTGCAGACCAAGGAACCCAGCACCTCTGGGGATGGTGAAGGAGAACACCAACTAGGGCTTGGAGCTCGGTTTTCAGGCAGAGGGTGGTGATGACCAGGGAAGACTCCTTTTCATGTCCCTCTTGCTCTAGAAATTGCTGCAGCTGCTGAGACACTTCCCCGTGCTGCACCCCGTTCGAACCGCCGAGAGGAAGCCACTGTCACCAAAAAAAAGACCAATAAGGAAAAAGAGCATCTCAGTAACACACCAGGAAAAGCTGGACGTGCTCTTCAGGTTTCACTGCAAAAATTGCTGCGGGCTCCTGGACAGAGACGGTTTCTTCCACCTTCATGGAAAGCAGCATCCTGTGAACTGAACCTATGTGCATTTTTCAGAAAAGACTTTAAAATGAGGAATTAGGTATCATCTTGTGTGCTTTTCTTCCTCTCCCCCGAACTGAGAAAAGTAATCTCCGAGGGAAGAATTTAATCAAAGCCAGCTGCTAATTACTTTCCTGACACCAGGGGAGAAGAATGTTGGCATCAGAAATATCTGGAAGATTTTCATGATTAATATTTGATAAATCTGTAATTGGATCGTTTGATTTTTTGGTCTCCTTTGAATAGAGGTAAAAACTTTATTGAAATTAATCTTTATGAATTCAGGCCACAAACTTCAGGGGATGATAACTCACTGATTGATTTGAGTATCTTGAAGTGCTAACCCTGGAGAGAAGATAAATTGGGATTGCCTAAGGACAAGTCAATACAGACTGAATGTAATCCAGAGTGCTTTCCTATTAAGGGAAATAAATTACATTCTATGAAGAGTTAAAGTTGAATATCTCTAGCCTTTTTTTGCTGAAGTTCAGAGATTTGACATGAATATTTAATTTAAAAGCAAATAAGAATTAAGTGTGCTAACATTGAATTAATAAAATAGTTGAGCAGCATGCAATAGTGAGCAAATGTTCTCATGAAAAAATACGAAAATCGAAAGTACAACATTATAGTTATCTAACATATCATATTGTATAGAAATGGAGAAAAGACTTTCTCTGGATCCCAATAAAATAAAGCAGAAATTCTATTAAATGCAGTAAGAACATTGTGGGTCTGAATAGTATTACTACGAATAAAAAAAACAATTTCTTGCTCTGATTTTTAGCTATTGAGTTATGTATTGAAATCTTTAGATCTGGTGTATGTCAATAACCCAGCAGCAAAGCAAAAGAACCTGTCCAGAAATATCTGGTCTCTAACTAAAGCAAATTAAAGGCCATGGGCACATTCACTGAGGGATCTGAATGCCCAGTCTTTTATTTTGAAGGCACGAGATTAAAGTTCCCTTTCCTTAACCCACATCACTGCTTTGAACGGACAGCAAAGAAACGGCAAAAAATAAGAAAGAAGAGTCTTAATCCTAGAATTCCAACGTGGCTCGTGGGCGTTTCCCCTCTACTGCAGAGGCAAACAGCAATAAAGCTTTTTCATATTAGCTTTAAAGCAGATTTGGGTTTGGGCACCTCTCCCCTGGTACTTTTAATTCAGCATTTAAATAGCTGCATTAGTATGCGCAGCGCTTTCCGCATATGCAAGCAGGGAGGGTTTTGCCTCAAAGAACTCATCACCTAAATTAAATCACAATATGGAAAAAATGACTGAAAAGCTACCCGAAAGCAACACTGAGTCTTCAGATAGCGACAAAGCTTTCTTCTTTCCGCTTTCCATCGCGGCCAAGATTTATGAGACGGCAAGGTATAGAGGGCGATCGCCTGCGCCAGGCAAGCAAAAAAGGCCAAACTTGGAGACAAAGACGACGTGTGGAAGGCTACTCCAGACACAGAATTAGGAAATTGATGAAGATGGCTTTCTTAGAAAAGCTAGAAAGATGTAGCGTACGAGAAGTCACGGATTTGGTAGATAGGGCATGATGGCCGGTGGAGGATGTCCCTGCTCATGGCAGGGGGGCTGGGACCAGATGATCTTTAAGGTCCCTTCCAACCCAAACCATTCTATGATTCTATGATTCTACAGCTAAAGCGTTTGAAGTGGATGAGGAAAAAGGCAAATACAAAGCTGAAAAAGAAGGAGCCAAGACGACCCTTCCCACAAACACACTTCAGGGCAGAGGGGGACAAATGTGTCATGTTCCAGGTGACGTTAAAAACAAGGATGGCCATTCGAACCCAGGTTATGTACAGGAAAACCAGTCCGGTCCTGCAAACGACAAGGGAGCACGTGCGGGAGCTCTACACAGGCACAGGGACGTGGCCTTGGAATCAGCACTCTAGACTGTGTATCACAGAATCACAGAATCACAGAATCACTGAATCACAGAACCCACAGGGGTTGGCAGGGCCCTCTGTGGGTCACCCAGCCCAACCCCCTGCCCAAGCAGGGTCACCCAGAGCAGGCTGCACAGCACCGCGTCCAGGCGGGGCTGGAATATCTCCAGAGAAGGAGACTCCACAG
>Ga0065711_1039340_pt1 | contig 17927 bp, 12 predicted proteins | sample Hoacrofraction12_FD_59098 | JGI IMG/M metagenome (GOLD analysis project Ga0065711, IMG submission 59098) | Hoatzin crop microbial communities from Cojedes, Venezuela - Epithelial fraction 12 v2 (version 2) | ecosystem: Host-associated > Birds > Digestive system > Esophagus > Crop | place...
ATGTCATCATAGAAAGCTATCAGATTGGTCAGGCATGATTTCCCCTTGGTGAATCCATGCTGACTACTCCTGATAACCTTCTTTTCTTCCACTTGCTTGTTGATGACCTCCAGGATAAGCTGCTCCATCATCTTTCCTGGGATGGAGGTGAGGCTGACCGGCCTGTAGTTCCCTGGGTCCTCTTTCTTGCCCTTTTTGAAGATTGGTGTGACATTGGCCTTTCTCCAGTCCTCAGGCAGCTCTCTAATTCAGTCTGTTTAAGTGTTTATCAGAAAAGTTAACTTTTTGGTAGATTTTTCTTTTTTTTGAAAACTACTGCATTGCCCTAATGGCTGTATTGTTCATATTATTAAATCGATCTAGGAAAAGGTTCAAATGTTTAGTACAATAATCTCTTTAATAGTGTATCTTAGAAAGAAAGGAAAAAAAAATAATAATTTCACTTCTTTTTGATGGTTATAGCTAGAACTACTAGGCAAATGGTGTAGTCTAACAAGTGCTAGGGGTTGGAACTGAGAAAAAAGGGAAAGAACCGTCTATAAGAATACTTATTAGTGTAATTAATTGATTGTGCCCTTTCACTGGGGGCACATTTGACAAATTTTTGCAGTTGACCTTCACCACTAGGCCATACAGACTATGAATTCATAGCATAACTTATTACCTGACTGATCACGCAGTGTATGAAGCTGTAAAAGCTCCCTGCAAATGGCAGAGGATGCGGCCACGCCTGTGATTCCTCTCCACGCCAGCTCAGTGTGCTGCAGCCCAGGCAACCGGCGCAACCATGCTATGCGCTCTGTGTTGGTTACCTGCATGGTTCGAATATCCTCACCCACGTACACAGATACATATGTGGACGCGCTCACACATGGGGCACCCCCGTTCTCCGACAGACTGCCCACCCGTGGCTGACCCTTTTGTCCGAAAGCACTGAGTTTCAGCGAAATAATGTGACCTCCATGAGACCGGTGTGCATTCGATGCGTCCTACATTGGTGAGCTGAGGTGCCCCATTCGTTTTTACCCATTGTGCTGATGTTCCCGAGTGAATTTCCCCATCTCTGGATGCTGCTTCGCTCTGATGTGACATGGAAATCATCAGGAGAGCTGTGTGCTGCATCCGGACTGGCGGAGTAGACGTGTTGGCAGAGGTCACGGCTGTGATGAACATCTGGGGAACAGCTGAGGGGAGTCCTGCACAAAACACATATAAAGCATCATCATAGGTCTGTATTGAGGCAGACCTAACCTGGGGCCCACGCGGTTTAGCATTCTGCCTCAGGGTAGGCCAAAGGGAGGCATCCAGAGAACGCAAGGATGAGGCAACCGCACAGCAACACCTGCCCAAAATGTCACAGCGGGTTGGCTTACATATGTGTCGCACGCACCCAACTGCCTCCTCTCCTCCCTCATTTGTTTGGAGCCAGGTATCCGTTGGCTAGTTTTATATCCCCATGTTATCACACCGAACAAGAAAGCAAGCAATTGATTTTTACTCATCTTCTTGCAGCCATTCATCAGTCTGCAGGTCTCTGCTATATTCCGGCAGCTCTTTCATTGTATGTTTTCCAGAAAGAAGAAAAATTGCTCCTTTGCACCATCCATTGGAGTTCCACAAATCAGTATGAGTCTAAAGGTGACTTTTAATAGCAACATCCTAATGAGCTCCATAGTTCCCAAAAGTGGGTTCAAAGTTCCTCAATACTTTCCTGAAGGGATCCTAAGCTTTAGCCTAGATAAGTCACACAAATCTGTAGACAAGAAATACACTGAATGCAAGTTTCTCAATTTCTAGGAAAAAAACCCACTACTGAACAGTCCTTGAGCAGCAGAATAATGTCTTTAGAGAGATAAATTATCATCTAAGTCATCTAAATAACCACATGTATTTTGTAAAATTAGGAAACTTAAAATAAGAATGGAAATTTAATCAAAAGCAATCTCTTGGCAAGTATTAGTAGAGGCTGAATTTCCAAGATGCAAAAAAGTCTGTTCTAGTCAACACTATGTCATAAAATAATGACTTAAAAAGTCACAATATTTCTATGAATGGCCTGATTTTCCTGATGTTGTGGAAGTGGTAAGCAAGTGGTTAAACCTAGTTTCTCAAAGGTGTATAAACTTCCAACTTTCTCTGATATCAGTAGGATTTAGGCTTCTAAATATGTGTATAGATCTGTCTATAAATGTTTTTTTAATGTTTAAAAAAATTAAATAAGCCCTCAATTAGTATTCAGAGAGCCTAGATCCTCTCTTACCTGCTATTTAGCAGTGCTCTCTCATTTCCCTATAAACAGAAAGATACAGTGATCTAATACAATAGTTTATTCTACCTTTGAGACATAAAAAACCTTTTGCTTAACAGAGTTACAAAGCCATCAAGAGATCTAAACTGATTGGCAAAGATATCAATGTTTTTTGCATCCCTAGTGGGTGATAACAGGGCATCAAAACGAGAGCAAAATGGCATGCTAATGGAAATTTAATGTCAGCCGCAGCAATTTTAGGGGACATTTTTATTCACCCTGAGTAGGAATTAAAAAAGAACACACTGACTTTCCTAAACTTATTAAACACAATGTGCTAGTGTATACTAAGTAAGAAAGTCATGCTAGGAATTAGCCTTTCTGTGACCAAACAGATCATCTGTGCAGGGCCTTCCTTCCCTGTTAGCTCTAGTTTAGGCTACTGAAATCACGAGATTCAAACCCACGTCTTTAGGATGCCAGGGCAGTCGAATTGCAACCAAGCACAGCTGAGTGTTTGTCCATTCAGGTACAGATGTACCAGTCACCTGGTAACGCCATTTGTAACTGCTCCAGAGCAAGCATGAACTGCGTTGTAACGCTGGAGTATGCGTTCATGAGATACCATGTTTAACAAACTGTAATACTAAAAATCCTTGAAGAGTTGATACTAAAATACTGGAATATTCTGACTCATGAACAAGATTTCGTAAATAAAGGATATTATAGTCCTTATACAACATAGGTTAGTTATTTACAAACATAGATATCTCATTATTTTGAAATGCTGAACACCTTGATCATGCACCTGTCACAAAAGGGTTTCAGAGAGGGAGACAATGGTAATAGCAGGCAGCTGTAACTCTCCAGTGCTGAATTCCTTCTAAGGACAGAAAAACCACCCTTTAATGCTTATTTCTTTCAGGTATGCAAAATATAAAAAATAAAGCCAACAATAACAGTAATAAAATGTGCAAGAACTTACAATACTATAAATTCGAGCTTTAGATAGAAGTTATCTGAGTGACTGCTCAAAGAGTAACAATTCTCAGCATTATTTCTAAGCAATAGACAGTTTCAGTACTGACTCAAGTGATCTGGTTCTCACCTACTACAGTGTAAAAATCTTTTGTGGAGGATCCATATCCAAATTCTTCACAGACCCCTGCTACACTAAAACTCTCTTTCTCAAGAGATCACTTGGCTCATGATGTATGACATAAAAGGTATGGATTTCTCTCTAAGCTTCTCTTCAAACCATGGACTGTCAATCACTGAGAGAAAATGCAAGGGAGGGAGGGAAGTGGAGGGAAGGGGAAAAAAGGCGTGCACATTCACACACACAAAGGAGCTAGAAGGCATTATTTGTGATGGATACATAAAACACTGCTTTCTGAAATCAAATCCCCAAATTCACCATCCCCTTTTTCATCTGTCTTTCATTTATGTATTGTTTGTCATATTCTGTTTTCCCATCTGGTGGCAGTTGTGTACATCTGATGAATCCTCCAAAACTTTCAACTTTGTATGCTTCTTTGGTTTCTTAGCTCATTTACTGTTAAGTTCTTAAAAGCTTTTCTCAAAAGCAGTTGCTTAGGTGACACGTTTCCACTTTGCAGGTGTAAGGCAGGTATTACTGCTGCGCTCTGTGCTGCTTGCCCTGTTCTAAACCCCGTCTTCATAGCTTTTAGATTACAGTAATAGACAAACACTATGTGGAATAATATTCACAAATGACCCCATTGTTCATTATGCCGCATCCCATACATATACTTACGGCAATAAATCCGATCGCACTACTTCAGCTATGTTAGATTTATACCTGCTTCCTATCAGTCAATGCCTTGACTTTAAAATTTTGTTCTGAGTGTTTCATTACCCATCCAAAATGGCCCTTTCGTACCTACCAAAATGGGCCTCCATTTATACATACCCTCAGTCCTCATTTTCTAATAATAAATCTCAGATTCATCAGCCCCCTTGCCAGGTCTCTCATCCTTGGGTGGCAGAGCATTCACCTGTTATGCCCCTGAGCAGCAGAATTCCCTGAACTGCAGTCTCATCTCCAAATCCCCTGAGTCTTTCTAATCCCTCTATGATTTGCACTTATTAAAAATTACTTTTAATATTTGATCCACTACTGACACATGCCGTAGGCTTTACTGACATAAAAATACTTCTGTTTTCTTTACAGAGGATGCACTGACAATTTTAAGACTAAAAATGTCTTCTATTGGGTTTCCATATAGATTGCAAGACTGCCTTTCTCTGTCTTTCATTTCTGGAGTTAAGTGTCAGTTCTGCTTAGGCTGTGGTGTCCACACCCCAATACTGAGAACAAAGAAAAAATTCCTAGTGTTATTATAGTAACATATCAAGAATAAAATGCAGAGTACTGAGTAGGCACATGATAAAAATCTCCTGATTCGTAGTTGAGGCACTTTGAAACACACTAGCTAATTAAAACTCAGTATCCTTACGGCCTAATTCGGCGCTATGCTCAAGAAAACTGAAGCAGAGAGTCAAAATCCACACCAGAGCGTTAGCGAAGGGACTCAGCCATTCCAGCATCCAAACCCCGGACTGGGACAAGGTCTCTCTGTCGGCAGGGGACACTTCCATGTCCTTCCCACCCATGCTGGGTCTGCGTTTTATCACTTGTTCAAAGACAGGTTTTATTACAGAAGCCCATGCACTATTTGAGTACTCTGAGGTGAAGGACAAGCAGCTCTGAAGCATATTAGGACTGTAACTCCTGAAGGGAGTTGTAATCTTGACTCGGGATCTACATCCAAGTGACCTAAGATTCATCTCACCCCTTCAGGGTGAAGTAAGTGATAGTTTTGAAAACACAGTGCAAGCAAGAGCTGAAAAGACTTTTGTACTTTTGTTTGTTTTTTTAATCCTTTCAGATATGTCTGATCTCATAGATATATATACACAATCACAAACTTGGGATAAACTTGTGCCATATCAGAGAAAGCTGAAAGCTTACTCAAGAGTTGCTTGGAGAATGCAGCTAGTAGGAGGTTGTCGGACACTTTGGGTATAGCCAGTCAGGATTGAGGACGAAGGTTAATATCAGAGGGTGGCATTGTATAAAATTTCACAGCAGGTGAAGCTCGGAAGAGCATATTTGTGGGAAGTGTGTATGAGAGGGAGATTTATTTTCTGACCATGTGGAATAGCTGCACTTCCAATTATTTCTATTACCCAGCTGAGTTTAATAGAAGTCCTTAGTTAACTGTGAGTTTCAGTGATTTCTCAAGCCTCTCACATTCTACTGAAACCCATGCAATAGGATGCTTCTCAGCTCTGGCTGCTCTCTGAGCACACACTCGGGATCCCCTCCACGGCATCCTGCAGCTGGGCCATGAGAAGAATTGCCCAGTGCCGCTTGTTGCTGTATTAATAGAAATAGAGCATAGCACTGGGCCAAGAGAAAACCCAGACAGAATGAACCAGCAAATGATGATGATTTCTCCTTTACATTTACACACCCCACCTCTGCCCAGTTAAACAGTTTATTAGCATAACAGGGTACATGTGCTTATCTGTACTGATTGAGTTTTAGATCAGCCTTTCCAAGTTTGGGCCTGAGATTAATATCAGGTTGCCAACTTGACTCATGGCAATACATTTACTCCCATAAATTATTGGTACATTGAATTTGCTTTAGTGCTCTGGAATTTCTGCACTGTTCTATCATTTCTTTAAAATCAGTATTAATGTTTCAGAGAGTTTCTCAGCAAGCTCTTTTAATACTCTTGGGTGCAAGTTATCTGGCCCTGTAAATTCAAAAAATTATTTAGCTCAGACAGTTTCTGTTTAACAATCTCTGAATTTATTGATCAAGTAGAAACTAGTCCTTATCACTGTCAGATGTGAGTATATCACACTGGTTCTTTCCAAATCAGAAAAGAAATTTTTACTGGGTTCTTTTCTACACTGGGGTTGACAGCTTTACCATCCTTGTCTCATATCAGCTGTGCACCACTGTTAGCTTTCCATGTTTCTAACACACTGAAAGAATTTCCTCCTCTTCGCCCCACATCATTATGCTCTCTCTAATTTTTCCACATGCATCTATAATTCCTGCTTCGCAATGTATGCTCCTACAACAGCTTCCCAGCTTTCCAAATGTTTTAAACTAGTTTTATTGATGAATATTGTTCCCTTTCAACTGATGAAGCTTTCTTAAATAATTTTGTAAATGTCTTTTTTTTTTACAACTTTGAAAAAGAAAAAAATTCAACCTAAACTACAGCTGTTCATGCTACAGTTTTGAAGCAAGTCTATTACTGCTTGAAGCCATAGCCTCTTTGTACTTAACGAACAGAATTATACATGCATATATTTCTTTTCATTCAGTAACTGATTTGGAGTATTTTCAGTTAGCAAAATTAAATAGTTTTATTACATTAATTTATTACAAAATTATTGAAATTCAAAGAAACAAAATCTTCCTGTTCTTTAACAAGAATTAAACATAGTAATAATTCTTGGAGTTTTGTTTTCTTTCCCACCCCCTGAAAATCTAACAGAGGGGCTTTTTGCCTGGCTGGAGAACAAGGTTAAATATCTGAGAGTTCCCTGTGTCTGCTCTGAAAGCATTGTAAGGAAGGACAGATATATCCTGAAAGGGTAGATAGCTACCTGACCCAGCTGCAGCAGCTCTCACACCCAGCACCTGAATGTGCAGCTGATAGGAATTGCATGCTTTTGGCTTTGTGAGGCTATTTGGTCACGCCCCATTTTACCCAGGTTTGGGAGAATGCTGGCAAGCACAACTGGCCGAGGCAAGAGTCAGTTTTGCAGAGGCCAGACAAGATTTTAATCAAAGTGAGACTGTATACTGTGCTGAATTTTCCTCTGCCTCGACACACTGCCTCCCCTTCAGTCTACTCCTCTGCTTTGTTTCATTTTGCTTTTCTTGAACATACTGCTTTCTGCCTAAACTTTCCTCAAATTCTATTCACTACTTTTGCAAGACACTCCTTTTTCTGCTGTGTTTTTTTTTTTAACATGTATGAGTAGGAGCTGCCTCTATCCCATCTCTTTATCACATGAAACAAAGTCAGGCCAAGTTCTTGTTTCCTTTTCAGCACCTATCGTGCAAAAGTCAATTAGAAGTGGTACCACAGAAGGAAAAAGATGCAACTGATCTTTATCTCTCCTTGTTCTTGGTGCAAGACAGGACAGTATTGCCTAGTTTTACATCACTCCTTTACACATTGAGCTGGAATACCTGCTTTTAACTGGTGATTGTAAGGTGTCATCAGAACACAACTAACTTCTTACTGTCGTCTTCTTAATTTGCAATAGCATGAGTTTACTTGCTGCACCAGGGAATGCCAGAGGGAATGCTCGCACTGCTGGGTGCCCCAAGGGCAGCGTGTCACCCCTCAGGGCTTCGTGTGCTAAATGCCCACCCCTGAGTTATGGTGTTTCAGCTACTTATGCTGGGGACAGTAAGCAAGGGACAACAACATTTAGGGCTTTGAACTTAGAGTTTAGAAGCAGAAAGAGGGCAAATTTCTGTTTAGTTTAAGTTTCTGGATGGAGAAGATCCTCCAAGCATGACAGGCAGCTCAGGAGTACATACACAAGTGGTTGTTTAAAAATTTAACAAGTAGGCAGTGGAAGCTGCTGTAATAGGTTGATCAAAGGCAAGAGTGAGCATCTTGACAGTGAATGAGTGGTAATAGCTATGATAGGTTTGGACTCTAAAGGACCTGGAAGGCAAAAGCAGTTATTTCTGATGCAGAATAGAAAATGGAAAAATGTGAGAGCAGGATAATGAAAGAAAGTGATCTTATCAGCACTATCCTCCATGGCTACAAGTGGAGCAGAACGCTATTTGACAAGGCCAGAGTGAGGGATGTTGCTGTAGCTGAGACAGAGGAGAGGCTGAATGAGCTGGACATAAAAACTTTTGTATGGAAATCTTTTCAGAATTGAGAAGCAGAAGGCAAATCTGTGAGGATGAGACGTCATCTCGAAGCCTCTATAGTCAAAGCAAGCAGACTGTGGGCCTGACTGAAGGGTACGAGTGAGGGCAGCAGGATGGAGTTCCTCTGGCCATACTGAGCTTGCCTGATGGTTGCCGGCCTGAATGGAGATGCCAAAGGCGGGGAGAGATGTGAGTTTGAGATTAATGTGTTACTAATTAGACGAGAGGAAGAGGGAACTAAATTAATGTTTGCAGAAAGCATTACCTAAACAGGAGGAGAGAGACAAGAGACATAAGAACTTATGGTAACCAGCTGAAAAAAGCAGGAAGGGGGTAGAAGGATTAGGTCTCTGTTGGTTAGTTTAACTGACTACTCAACCCCCCGACACTTCAGTTATTTGATTCCTCACCTGTTACAAAGGCCTGCAATCAAACAGTCATCGCAGGATGGGGAGCACTAGAGTCTTTTTATGCCAGCCTTATTTGGGGATGCGGGAACCAGAGAGAAACAAAATACTGCAAGTAAGAAGTCCATCACCTGTACTCAGCTGGAACAAGCAATTGCCATAGCTTAGCAAAACCAATCTGCAGGCTGGAGACAATCTGGAAATCGGCTCTGAAAAATAAACTATTGACTTTTCTTTTTAATGCACCATCTTAATTTTTTTAATGTTCTGCTCTGTCATTCTGAAATATTCCTCTTCCGTTTAGCTATACAACACATGGCACAATGGGAGTACTCTGTGGTTACAGACTAATTCTAAAACCAATTTAAATCAACGTGAACGTAATTTACCATTTATATGCCTCTAACTTTCCCTTGCTAGTTGTAGTCTTTATTACAATCAAGGAGGCATTCTACTGTAGTTCCCTATTTTTCCACACATTGCTATTTTAAAATAACATCATTGTCCTCTAAATAAGTATTATAAATACTTATGATTCTTACAGAAAACTAATCCACTTACATCTCTAAGATCCATCCTGTAAACACACTAAGCTTAACCTTGCTTACGTTTTTGGGTCTAGAACTTCTTGCGTGTAATTATTGCAAAACATTATAGTGTCAAGAGGGAAGATGAGGAAAAATCATTCTCTGCACTCTTTATACATTGAAAGAGTCAAAGGATGATCTATTGAGAACAAAAGCAAGAAAGCCAGTGAAAGTACAAATGTTAGGACAAATATAGATGACAGCATCAGAGGCTATTAGCAGCTCAGGAAATAAAACTTTGGCTAGGAACAAAAATAAAAGGCTTGGAAATCATTGGGAAAAGTAGATTACGAGGGATTGAAGCTCAGTTTTACAAAATCTGGAATGGAAACACAGTTGATATACACTCCAGTCAGAGACAAATGAGACACCAGTATTTATTCAGGGTGAGAAGAAAGGAACCAAAGGAGACGAAGGAAGAAATACTGATTAAGGAATCAAGAGTGGTTTCAAAAAGTCCCAGCCAAACAACCATAAAACAGCAGAACACAAACCAGAAACATCAGTATTTACAGTAGGGAGGAGAGAATCCTGCAGGGGAAGGAAAGACAAATTGGGAAAGTTACTTTTGTCAGTCTTTCCATGGAATAAATTTGCAAGAATCTTTGCAGAGACAGACAAAATAAAACGGGAGGAGAAAAGTTTTTGAGATGTTACCTGTGGACCACCATCTGATCACCAAATTAGAAATGTTGTTAGTAAAAAATAGAAATGTGAGAAAATGATTTGACATTGGAAGTGTTACCCGCAGTTACTATAGAACCAGAGAGTACTTTATTAATTGAATAATTTCACTGTTGGTTTTCCTGAAAATATTAGCAAATTTAACCCCCAAATTACCTAATGCTTACAGAAAGAGATGGCAAATTGTAGAAGAGAATCTGAATTGAAAATAACCTTCCACTCTTCTCCACAGAGATACGACATGATCCTAGGACACTTCTACAATTTCCCAAATCCAGTTGGTACTCTATTTGATAATTTCCACCCATTTTTACCCATATTAAAATCATGGTTAAAGTCAGCTTGTAGATAAAAACACTATATTTATCTCTCATCTCATATTTATACAACATTCTTAGAAAGGAAATCCCCAAATCCTGACTTACCTACTTCAGCTTTTACTGCCTCTTCTTCCCTCAGGAAGCAGGCTGAGTGCCACGTCCTGCTGAATACCAAGAAGGTAGGACTAGGACTTCTTTTCGTATATGTAATTCATTCTTATCAAATACTGGCCACTTGATGTCTTTCTTATTGAATTTCTGTCGTCATCCAAGAGTATTTCACAAGGGCACTAAAGTGAGTGTTATTTCCCCGACTCTCTAGCACTATTGTTTGCTCATAAAAAGATGAGGTTGCTGAGGAAAATAGATTAAAGAGGTAAGTTTAAATCTAATAGAAAAGTGATATAACTGGGAGAACCCTACGTATTATCCCTTAAAGTAAGTATGAGAACTTTCTGAGGTGAGACAAAAGCCAAACGCCTGAGTCAGTGTGCTCATAATCGTTACATCAGAAATGAATTTGCACTTAGTCTGACTGTACTTGAATGAAAAAAAGTTATCCAAACAGGTAAGACTGATGTGTATAAAAATTCCCCAATGCTACAAAAATCCATTTTTTAGAGACTGTAAAGTGACTAATTTTTTATGATCAGTCTCAATGAGAGATGAACTGAATCCTGAACAGGATGTCGGGAACACTATTCTTGTGGCAAAACAAAACTTCCTGGGAAAAGCATAAGTCATGCTAGCAATTAGTAAACGATCAAATTTACATTCAGTTCACCAATTTGACTGTAAAAATTCATAATTAATAAAATGTAATAATAAAATCCTAATTTAAAATATACATTCATATTTTTAATAGATCAAAATGAAGTCTCAGGTTTTATGTATCCTGAGTTGTGAATTTTTTGGATGTTGTATCAAAGCAAGCATGTGAAGTCTACACACATAAAACATAGTGGCAAAAAGAATGGTCCAAAATTTATCCCCTCTTGTGTCTTCACTGAAGCCTGTGAGATGCACAGAAGGTCAGTGAAGTTCCCCACAATTGAAAAGAGCAATCCATATAGATCTGCTTACTGTATTGGAGCCAGCCAGAAGAACTGTTTCTGTAGGTGGAGGCCTAGATTTGATCAACTGTCAAAAGCAATAAGCAAAAAGTAGCTGTAGCTAAAATAAAGTTACATACATCATTTCACATCAGGCCGTATACATTACTGGAGTGAGGGCAAAATGGTTTCCTTCCTCTTTAGGCTAGATTTCAAACAGCAAACTCAAGAAGAATGTCCACAAATGCCCGCTACTTTGTTTAGTTTCACTTGGATGAAGTACCAGTCTGATGCAGAAAGTGAAAATGATTTTACTTTCATTTTATGAAAGAAGTTTGATTTAAAGGAGGAGTGTTTCAGTATCAGGCACCATTACTGAAAAGAAAAGTAATGTACAGAAATCAAATGGGACAGTTGCCTAAGGAGCCCTTGCATTAATTTTTCTTGCCTTGTCTATCATGAACTGTCAGGTCATCTTTTTCACTACCATTTCCAAGAACTGTTACGGAACAGAGCTGCATGGGATATGGACGAACAGTTTCTTACCTTTGCTTTGAGATGTTAGTTTCTTATGAAAGAGTTTCTAATGGAAAACGTTGAACACTAATCTCATAAAGAAAAGTCTCAAGTCCAAGATGACCTGTGACCAGAGTTCACCACAATGTTCAGGTCTAGGATCTAAACCTTTTTCCTCATCCAGTTCAGAGCAGAAATCTGAACGTGCACCTCTCAGATGCAAACTCTAACCATCAGGAGATCTGTATACAGCAGGGGAAAACAGGAGAGCAGAAAAAAAGTATTCTTTCTCTGTAGCAGCCTCCTTCTACTCAGCATATCATGCCAGGACCTCTAAAAGCAAACCTCATAGAAGCCAACCTTCAGGTATACATGCTCATAAGCACATTAAACAACAATAATTCCAGCCTTTTGACCACAGGTCACCACAAAGTGTTTGCCAACAAACTTCCCCTTCTGTAGTGCATCATAGCGTGCCATTCTTTAAACTTATGAAATGTTTTTCAGAAGTTGCCAGGAAGAAACAAAACTCAAGGAAAGAACAGTGTGTTCTTTTAACCAGGAACATCCCACTGTCCCTTGTCAGGCACGTACTTAAAAACAGAGAGCTGATCCTTTTGTTCAGATACAGGCAGAGTACGGCATGCAGAAATATGTTCCCTGTATTTCGCTAGTGTCAAGTGTCTAGCAGCAAAATTTTCCACTAGGTACACACATTTGATCTGACTTGCAGGCATGCACATTTAAAGACAGCTTCATCAGTCCAACTGTGCTGCTATAAAGGTCTGAATTTGTCTCTTCAGGCACAGCTGAAAACAGCAGACAAATGGTGCTGAAGTAATAGCACATGACTGAAGAGGTCATCCGATTTAAATACACAGGCTGTGCCACCGAGAGTCACTTAGTCACTTACATAAAGCATGGGAAGCATTTCTCACAACCCAGTTTTTCAAACATATCTGTGGCCCAGGATGAAACAAACGAACAAACAATATAAATCACGGTGGGCACTCAAGAGATCACAGAGAAAGGCTACTAAGAAGTTGCTTAATCAGAAAGGGAGATTCTGTGTGATTTCCACAAAATTTCAAAAATAGAAGATCTCAATAATTAAATGTTATGGAGGTGTAAGGGGCACAGCTTTCACAGAATTTTTTTCCAGATTTCGAAGTCTTCTCTTCCAGAGAAGACACTGATGTTTTACGTCAAGAAAGAGAGCAAGCTTTTTGTTTTACTAGTAGTAATGGTAGGTGAAACGAAGAACAGTGAGAAACAGACATTTCCAGTTCTAGCACCGAAAGTACCAGTGCAATCCTACTGTCCTTTGTCCACACGCTCAGAGACAGCCCCTTAATCACAGCCATCTACAGATTTAGTGTGAGGAGTTAAAAACAGGCAAAGAAATCCAGAACATTTAAGGAGCAAAGAGTAGGTTACAGAGAAGCTAGAGAAATTTTGAGCCGATCTTTAGTATCAAGCAGTAATAACATTTCCTCATCTCTGAGTGATTGTGCTTCTCTGCATAACAAGTGGCACAATAAAGAACAGGCAGCCAGCATGTGTCAGAGCAGAGAAATGCCTCCAGAGTTCATGTTCACACACAGGAGATGAGAAAAAGCTTGGGTCATACACACTAGATCCAGGAATTTAAGTTGATGGTTGTTCATCAAACAATTTGAATGATGCTTATTTGGACATGTAGATTGCTTCTTGAAAAAGAGCTGCCATATCCTTTTTTATTTCTTTTCACACCACTAGAAGTGGAAGCGCAATTTCATATCTGATTTTCTATTGAATTCTTTTCTTAGTTTAGTTACAGCAGGCAAAAAGATAATGCACTGAGTTATCCAACTTCTCATCGTTTATCATTGTTTAGTAAGAAAAAGCCTGTTTCTCCAGCTACCCCAGCCCATGCTCTTTTCTGAAGAAATACTTGCTTCTTTTGGGCTCTTTCTTTCCTTTCTCTTAGCATGAACAAGAGTCTGACAACAAACATGCAGGAAAACAAGCATTTTCACAACTATAAATATAGAAGGAAAATAGGACATTTCTCTATAGGATGATAACAAAAAATGCTGCTTATTTGTATGCAGAACAATATGATTAATAAAGGACAAAGTTACATTTTTAAAATATGTCTATAAATTTCCATCAGGAGCTGAAGTACATGTCCTTTGTCATTTCTGGGGAAGAACCTCTAGCTGAAAGAAATAAACAAAAAAATACTGACAAGAAAATGATTGTTGGAAAGTTGGTATCCTTCTAGATATTTCAGTATGTTTTCTGAAGAGACAAAGACCTGTTTGCATTAAATATAATGTGCTTTGTGCAAACTACTTGAAAGAACCTTATGTTAGAAATCCATACACGTTGTACAACATCCAACCTACAGAAATAGAAGAGAAAGGAAAAGAATGACATAAATAATCAAGAAGTTCAAGGCTGCACCTTTGAAACATTGGAAACATTGGATGGAAAACATTGTTTGCTTGTCTAAGAATCTGGCTTGTCTACAAATGTCAAAAGTATTGTTTCTTATGTTATTTGCAGCTATAAAATCAAAAGCTGTAGCTGAGGGTTTTTGCAGGAAGCTAGAAGAGCTGCTGATGTTTAAATGGCCTTAAGCTCAATTAGATGCTTTGGAAAAGCCTTGACTTGATATAGCTGTTTCATACTAGTTAATCAAACTACCTGTTCTCAAAGTTTAGCTAATTACTAGTCATATACTCATTTTTGTGCAGCTCAGGTAGCTTTGGCAGTTGTTGAAATTAGGCCAACTTCCCTTGTTTAAAAAGTCTGAAATAATAAAACCAAACTCTACCAAGTACGAAATACCATGTCAAGCTGTGAATTTATGCTTGTGTAAAGTGAAAACAATTGGGAGCACTACTTGAACTGCCTAGGGCAACAGGGGAAGGGAAAAAAAATAACTAGAGCAAATAAGAAAATCATAATGAACACCATAAGGAACTGATTAAAATTATTTTAAATTCTTCCTCTTCACCTGCGGACCATGATGCATAACCACCAAGGGGCTTTCTGTGCCAGACAAGCCACATGGTTTCCCATGCACCGCTGTGGGGACCTCGTGCAGTTCTGCCGCGTCCCTCCACTCGCTCTTATGGGCGTCCCCCTGCCCGAGCAGCCTGGCACACAGACCCTCCCGGCACGTGCCAGAGCTGTGGGCAGGGTGAGAGGCAGCACTCGCTACCCTCCGTGCCAGCCGTGCGTGCTGTTTGGCCAGCCGAGCAGAATGGGGAGCCATGGAGCTCTCAGCGAAGCATTTCTAGACGGAAATCGCAGGCTCCCTCCCCTGCTCAAGGGGCGATGGCGGGCGTAGGAACGTGGTATCCTCAGAAGTGCCACCTCTGTGTAAAGATCAGTCGCAAGTGGAAAGGTGGAGGGACTGACAGAGCAAACGCATAAGTTTTGTTGCCATGAGGAAAAGGGCTTTAGAGAAGAAGAAATTATCAAGTTTCTTACATTCTTCAGCGTTATGATACGTTTTTGTCCACTCTCAGCTATCAGTTCATTATTTCAGCTCCAGTGCTACCTGCCATGTTATTCAAGTACCATAGAGTAAATTTGTGCTAGGTAGTTTCCCTCGTTTCTACTATTCATATTTCCTAAGGAGACGGCACAGTTCTTGCAAGAAAAGGCATTTAATTCATAACCCTGCCATGGGCTCCCTGTGTGACCAGAGACAAGCCACTTAACCTTTCAGTGCTTTGGTTTCCCCTTCTCTAAAAAGGGAAGAATAACAATCCACTTCTTACCTTTTATTCATTTTGTCTGTTTAGACTGTATGCCCTTTTAGGGTGGAGGTTATCTGCACTAAATTATAGTACTGCAGTATTTATCTGTATAAAGATATCTGTTGCTCATGTAAAATAGTTCAGAATTTTTATTTTCATAGATGAAGTTCATCACTATCTCAGAAAGTGCAATATGTTCAAATGCATTTTTAAAAAGCAGGTAAATTTCTCCACACTGCCTATGCTTACAGATACTCCTCTGTCAGCCTCTGACAGTGGCATTTAAGCAGCGCTGTGCCTGTATTCCTGATTTCTGACAGCTGAGAAACTTACAGCCAGAGAAAGAATTAGGGACTGTCTTGTCTCCGAATTCCCCAGCTTTCTGGGGAATTTTTGGTGCATTGTTAATGTGATTTTAATGTAGACTTGCCACTGTTACATCCTCGCTTGATGCAGTGATAATATGCAGAGTAGCCATAAGAAACACAACAGCCCTTGTTCCAGCCCAGAATATGTAACAATTTGAGGGCTTAAACTGTTAGACTGCTCACATTTTAATCCAGCCAGCTACTTTTGGATTACAAAGAAAAGGAAAAAGTGTGTGTACCAGCTGGCTAAGATTCCTGACTCCCTGTTAACACATAGCTAGGTTCAAGCACACATCTCAGACCTTCAGCATGAGAATTTGTGACTTTTTTTCAGGGTGGAGGGAGTGGACACATTAGTCCATACTGAGACTTAGAACAGAAAATGGCAGAATTGCCCGATAAAACTGTGGCAAAGGAAAAGCATTTTTCTTTTATACCATTGCCCATGCAGTCGTGGCTACAGGCTTTACTTCAGAGGCCTTAGACAATGTGGTTTGGTTTTGTTCTTCCCTGTGCGAGGTACGTGTGCCATCCTCCACCCCCCCGAGAATAGCATAGCACAACTGTACCTGGCTTTGAAACTCATTTTGCAGAGTTCAGCAAGGCTGATTCACTGTTCCTAGTAAATTTACACTAAGGTCTTGGGGAAGACAGGGGAAGAAAGTGAGTACGAGGGGCTGTGATGAAGAAATATGTCTTGTCCAGCTACCAGTATTGTTGAATTATTAATGCGCTTTCTAACAACGGCTCAAACATGGATGAGAAGAGTGCTAGCAATTAGATATGTCACCTCGACAAAAAATACTTTTTGCCCTATTTTTAAGGCAGCTGGGGCTTTCTTACAGCTGAACTTTTAAAAAAGATCTCAGCCTGTACTGAGCTCTTTTACCCTTTTATTTTTGTTTTGTTTTTCTTAGCTTCACACTCAGATATATTCAGGATACAAATTTACTAGTAAAATCCAAATTTTGTGCCCAAAACTGTGACTTACATTTGCATAAATAGCAAAGTTCCAAATCACAGGCATACTACAGAAAAAATGTTAGAATATTTAACTCAGTACTGTATATTGTTGATGGTCCAGGTGTCTAGGAATTTAGGAGACTGAAGGTTCATAGCTCTGTTCAGCAACAGAAGACTGCCTTTGAAGTGCAGGTAGGAAAATATTTATTTTAAGAATTTCAAATCCCATCTTTATTTGTAATGAAATGTGTTGTGTTTTTTCTGTAATTCTGTCCTCTGTCAGCTCTTTCCAAGTAACTTCTTTCAGAAATTAGCAGACCTGATCAAGTGATAGAAGTAGAGCACAAAATCTCACAACATTCACAAGTATTCGCAAAAGTCAGAGGTTTAAAGCTGGGGTTTAATTCACATTCAAATATTTTAAATATTATTCATCCCGATTTATAAGTGAAAGTGCTTTTGTATCAAGTTTGTTGTAATTCATGTCTTTCAATGTAAAGCAGTCATACGAAAATATGAGCCAGCAGTGTGCCCTGGCTGCCAAGAAGGCCAATGGTATCCTGGGGTGCATTAGGAGGAGCGCGGCCAGCAGGACGAGGGAGGTTCTCCTTCCCCTCTACACTGCCCTAGTGAGGCCTCATCAGGAGTACTCTGTCCAGTTCTGGGCTCCCCAGTTCAAGAAAGACAAAGATCTACTGGAGAGAGTCCAGCGGAGGGCTACAAGGATGATGAGGGGACTGGAGCATCTCTCCTACGAGGAAAGGCTGAGGGAGCTGGTCTTGTTCAGCCTGAAGAAGAGAAGGCTGCGAGGGGACCTAATAAATGCTTATAAATATCTGAAGGGTGGGTGTCAGGAGGATGGGGCCAGACTCTTCTCACTGGTGCCCAGTGACAGGACAAGGGGCAATGGCCACAAACTGAAGCATAGGAAGTTCCTAGGAAGTTCCTAGGGAAGCTCAGGAAGTGTGGGCTGGATGAGTGGTCGGTGAAGTGGATTGAGAACTGGCTGAATGGCAGAACTCAGAGGGTTGTCATCAGCGGCGCTGAGTCTAGTTGGAGGCTGGTAACAAGTGG
>Ga0065711_1006245_pt1 | contig 17926 bp, 12 predicted proteins | sample Hoacrofraction12_FD_59098 | JGI IMG/M metagenome (GOLD analysis project Ga0065711, IMG submission 59098) | Hoatzin crop microbial communities from Cojedes, Venezuela - Epithelial fraction 12 v2 (version 2) | ecosystem: Host-associated > Birds > Digestive system > Esophagus > Crop | place...
CCTGTGCAGCCTGCTGTAGGTGACCCTGCTTCGGCAGGAGGGTTGGACTAGATGACCCACAGAGGTCCCTTGCAACCCCTACTATTCTGTGATTCTGTGATTCTGTAAAGAGTCATTCTGCGAGAACCGCTTTCAAAAACTGCAATTATGTTTGCTATCTTCCGTTCTTAAGGATCCAAAGTTTGCTCTTTTTTTTTTTAATTCAAATATCATAACTAGTCTACACTTGAGTAGCTCTTTCAGAACTACTGCATGTTTGCTGTTCCTCCTGATGGTGGGCAGAGGAGGTTCAGGCATTTCGGTTTTTGATGGTGTTTTTTTTTTGTTTTTAATCCTCAGTACTTTAATTTGTGGATCCACTGTGTGGCTTTACAAGAAAGATAGATGTGGAATCTCTCGCAAACTTCTTCGTTATGACTATACTGAGCATCCCTTTAGCTCTTTTTGATAAATCTTGAGACCTTAGCTCACTAATCCATTCTAGTGGGCTTTCTCTTTCTGGTACAACATAAGAAGCATCTTCAGTAAACTGAGCCTCATCGCATTATCTGATATGTTTTACCATTTAGTCAGGCTACATACTGCTTTATCCTTCAGGCAGCTCTGCAGTTTCAAAACTGGTCCTTCTCCTGATCATACTACTTTGATCTTTCACAAGCCTGATACTCACTTAAAGGCTAAGTTCTCATGCTGCCTGCACTGTCCTGTTCTTTTAGCTCCTCCTTTAAAGAACTTTCTCATTTATGCAGGGTTGGTTGCTGGTTTGGGTTTTGGGTTTTTTTTTGTATACACTTAAACATTACTGAAATATAGCTATTGGTACCTGTCCATAGAATAACATTGAATTAAACGCTTTGTGATCAGTACAAGATACAAAATTATCCCTGGTCCACCAGTCAACAGAAGGTAATAAATTCCTTTCTTGGCAGTTTGTTTCTTTAACATAGCCAGGGAGTGTGTAAGCATGGCTAGAAAACAGGATGCACGAAGCTGAGATTCCTATTGTACCACTTTGTAAGGTCTAACTATGCAAGCAGCCAGTCCTTGCATCCTCAGGTGACCAAGGTAAGGCTGTGCCACAGTGCCCAGCCGTAACACTTCCACCCACAGAGGTCCTGAAGCACCTCTCATTATTTGACACTAATAACACTGCAACTTACACCTGCCACCCTTATCCTTTTGCATTGGGAAAAGCCACCTACATTAATTGGCAACAGCATTAATGAAGTAATAGATTATGTGAAAGCCTGCTGTTGCAACAGTCACGCAGGCAACCCAGGGCTCAGAATGGTAACTGCTTGCAAGCCTTTTTACTCTTATTCCACAGCACCTCAGCCACTGAGAGACAGCACTGTGTTTTGGGTCCTGCTTTAAGTCTCTCTCTGTCTCTCATGGGACACACAGCACTCCAACCAGTTTTGGCATCCCTTCCTTCACTAATAGTTTTTCCACTGCTGTTGCCTTCTCCATGCACTTGTGCCACCATTTCCATGGTCTTTAAGAACCGTTGACTTTTTGACAGCAATGCGATCTGCCCCTCCGGATCCAAGGAGATAGAAAGCACCACACGTATTCCCAAGCCCCCCACCCCCCCACTAGCTGTGATCTCAGCCATGCATTTCACTTCTCTACGGTCTAAGTGTGGGCTACTCACAGCAGCCTTGTGCAGAAAGTAGTCATCCAAAAAGCATTCCCACCCCCTCAAAAAAATAAAGCCAAAAGAATTAAATATCAGAGTTTCTACTGGCTGAACAAGTTACAACAGATTTCCCAGAAGTTTTTCCACAAGACGCTAGAATAGCTGATTTATTTGTAGCAGTCATAAAGGCAATGTGGATATGCCAACTTAAGGGATACACATTCAGCCATTGCTGGGAGTATCTTCATCACGGAACTATACTGCTGCCACCTTCAAGACAGCATTTATCTCCATTCAAAGAAAGGTTCATCTTCCCTCTGTTATTTCAAATAAAGTGACATGCCACTAAACAAACTGCATGATATTTCACTTTACTGCCAAGGCCAGACACCGCTTGAACTGAATAGCAAATTCACCAGACCATCAAACGGCAGCTCAAGCAGATTTAGTAAACTCAATTCATTTTTCAGTTTTGGTAGGCTGTTTAGTAACTGCTGTACAAAATGCCTATGCACAATTAACAATTGCAGCTTCATTTATAAAGTCTTCAGGTGTGAAGATCTGTACTGTGCATAACTCTTTGGGTTTGTGAGAGCACAAAGACATCACTTGTACGATTAATTCACTAGAAAAAAGTGACTGGGGAAATGAATGCAAATTAAGCCATGCTCCAAGAGAATATTCAAAAGTCCTATTCCACCCAATAAAGGAAATCCCTCCCCAAGTTTCCTATAAACCAGAGGTCTTAACTCTTCACTAGTTTCAGTGGATCCTAATGCAATTTGTAGATGACTATGCTTCCAGTCTAAACAGCAAATTAGGAGGTGAACTAGGTATCTGTTTAGCTCTGGTGAAACGCTTATTCCTCTAGGCAAGGAAAGACTCTGCCTTGAAAAACTTCATAGCAACCAGCTGGACCTACTCAAGTCCTGAGGACTGGATATTTGTTTGCCTCACTCCCATGTCCAGTCAAAGCACAAGGCTACCTGAAATAATGCAGTAAGTCAGCAGGCACCAGCGTGCCCAGAGCATAACTACCATGGGCATACATATCGAGATGTCAGTCTCCTGCTAAGGCAGCGCTGAATCTTCAGCAGGAGGAATTCCTAGTGGCTACTTCAATAAGGGCAATATTCCTCCTTCCAAAAGACGGTATCTGAACTGGGACCCTACTGTCATTAGTCCAGCTGCAGCTGACCCTCAGGGTCAAGAGTCTACCCATCCATTAAGCCTACAGATTGTCCTTCCGACTCAGCTAAGTCAGACCTACTTTGTTCCTTCTACAGAAAGCTACTTCCCACAAGCATTTGTTTATTTTGCAGTGGCATATAGTAACATTCTGCAACTTCTGCAATCAGGTTGTTTTTAGCAACAGCATAAAGGGAATTGGGAAGGGCAGTATCAGCTCCTCCACTCAAGTGACAAACTTCAAGCAACCTGCTAAACTGTTGAATATGTGCATGTTAGAGTGATTCCAACTGGCCACTGATCAAGGCACAAACTCTTTTATGACCCAAGATTTGTATGTCCAGCTCATGGCTTCCAAGGAACTTCCCCAAGAGGCCACTGCAATTACCCATCTGACTGTAGTGCACCTCAGCTCAGTGTGAATTTCTTTCCCCATACAGCCAAGTAGGGGCTCACAGACCAGCCCTGGTAAGTCAGAAGCTAATTACATTTTCAATCGAACCCCTGCAGCTCATAAGTTTCCCTTACTGCAGTAAACAGGTAAAGCAGAGTGGAGAAGCCAAGTGCTTCTTCTAGAGGTTAGCAAGACTCAGGGAAATTACCGTTTCCCCACTGGAGGGAAGTGACCAAGAAGAGCATCAGAGCATGACAAAACAAGAGTCACACAGCACCATGAAACAAAAGATACCGTGAATTAGCAAAGCTCCCACAGTTAGGGACCCAGTCTTTCTCAGGGTAGTTTTGGAAGATCCACAGAGGTTTCCTCCTCTGCCTCCTTCTGCTCCACAGTTTCCCAAGCAGCCTCCTGTACCCCTGTCTTATTCCCAGGATACCATCATCTGGTTTCTCAGCACCTTCAATAGACCCTTTAGCTTGAAGGACACCATTTCTAATGTAGAAGAGAAAGAGCGCTAGAAGCAGCTGTGCTAGGACTGTTCTCCAAAAAATTGTTTATTATTTCAGTCCTATTAAGAATGACTTATTTTAATTAGTTTGTCAAGGGAAGTACAGAAGAAGCCATCTGAAAACCTTTATAGTTAAGGATCACTTCAGCAGCATTTCAAAAAACCTACCTGAGGTAGACAACGTTGAGGAAAAAAAAGGTGCAAGTATGAAGTCTGTTATCCTTCACAGTAAACAAGTTTCAGACTTCAGAAGTTCTCTTTAGGCAGGCTACCAAGTACTGGTTAGGAAGAACTGAAACTTCTTACTGAGGAGTCCTACACATTGACAAACAACCATACCACTTGTTTCAAAGTTGTGTGACGAATTTGGCTCATTTAAGTTACATGCATATTCATGTCTGTACATTGTGTCAAGCAGGTTGAAAGACAAGTTTTACCATAGTCTCTAATCTGTGTTTACTTAAATTCTTAGTTTGAGTCTACTTCCAGTACTTCACAACATTGCTTTCTATTTTCTCCTTTTCTGGAGGAAAGCAATGCTTTAAAACAGACACAAATTTATGCCAACAGAGTCCTGAATATCCTTCACATGTTTAACATTCACAGGTATAGCAGAGCAGCTTATAAACAGTGCTTCCAGTTCACCTTCAGAACGAACATACAATTACACTGAATCTTTATGTGTAGTTCTGTATTTTGCACTTGCAGACTCAATACCAGAAGCTAGTAGCTTTCTCTAGACTACTAACAGCAAGTTCATTCTTGATGTGCTACAGGAGTCAGATTTTTGCACATGTATCCATTCCTACTGAAATCTTTCCTTCCAACCAAAACAGCATGAAACTGAGATGACAGTTGGTTTTGATTTTCGGTTTGATTGATTTGTTTTGTTTTTTTTGGGGGGAGAATATCTTACTTTGTTCGTATTTGAACAAAGTTTAGAGCAGTAATCTAATTAAAGGAACTCAGCAATATGATTGAAGAGTATACAGCCAGAATCCAGAATCAGAGTGTAAAGGAAGAAAATTTTAGACAGTTACACATCTGTCTGTCAAAACCACAATCTAATTGGAGGCATGATGCTTTATGCACATAATTAAGACTAAACAGCTTTTGAGACAGCTTTCTTCCTTAAAACTCAAAAAGTATGTACTTACTAAAACATTGTTGTTGAGGAATTATTAAAATAAGCCATTAGCTGTCAAAAAGTATTTTTCACTGAGAAAATTTTATCAGGTATTTAAACAATTGCCTCACTGCAAAATTGCTCAAAGAAAGAATAAACCAAGCTATTATAAGCTATTTTATTATTTTAAGCTATTTTAAGATTAGGAATCTCCAACTCCTTAATTTGGAGGTTTCTAAAATACGCTAGGCTTTCCTAGAAAATGGAAGTATTTCCCTGTGCGCTGAGAATCCTCAGCTGTTCTTCCTTGACAAGATTAGAGTTCAAGGCAGGCATTGCTAAGCTAAATTTTATGGTGTGTACTATGCAGGTCTACAAGTTTTGGTGTACTCATCAACCAATGGGAACATTATTAAAATACAGCTTTGGTCATTAAAACAAAAATTACTGGGCATGGCAGTAAAACTCTAAATTCCAATTGTAAGTGGGGGATATCCAAGTCATAGGGCTAAACTTCAAGACCTTAATCCACAACAGAGTGCCCAAAAGGAAAAACTGAGGAGCAGGATATTTGGTAGGGGGAACACACTTGCTGTGAGAAGAAGACATGTTCGAACCTTTGTGTGAGCACCTGGGCTACTGCCTTTTTTTACACAGCCAAGCAGTCCCCTCTTGGTCCAGCAACGCCTAAAGACATCTGCAGACAGCCACAGATATACTGAAAGGGAAATCTAACAGGAGGAACCACAGAGTGTTTGGTTGCACCAAATTCTTAAATCAGGTTTGCACAGTAGTCTTACCGTTTCTAAATGCTGGACAGTCATGAATTATACAAGCAAACGACTGGACAAAAGACTGGGCTTTCCAGGAAATGCACCTTGTGGGTGCGAAAACCCAGAAAACATTCTCAGACTTAGCAACCAGAAGCCAGATTTTCCACACCACAAGACTCAGCCATTCTTGTTCAGGGATAGCCTGAGCTAGCAAATGATAAAAAGGTAGTTTGGCTTGTTACTCTACTTATCTATCTTCAGACCAGTTACTGACCAGTATATAAGGGTGGGTTATTCTCTTAATCCTCCAAAACAGTTAAACCATTCCTCAATTCCAGAAAGCAAAAATAACTAGAATAGTAGTAGAACAGTAATAGTATCAGAAAACAAGAAAACAGAATTAACTGCATTGGCATGTAAAGATGTCTGTTGACTTCCAAGAGCAATTGTCTTGATTATGGACTTAACACCTATCTATATCTAGACCTTGTTCAAGGCCTGAACTTCTTCCATTCTGACTGAGAATTTTACTATCTGATATCTCTTCACAGAGGAAGAAAACAGTAGTCTCAATAAGCAAGCAAGTGTACAGAGTACTGTAATTTATGGAATTATATCTTTCCCCATTGGAGGCTTCCAGATACGATATCTCTATGTACATATAGCACACAATACCTATAAAAATAGGGCTCAGATGTATGACTAGATGTACAAGTAGTGGGCATCTTAATTTGGATACCCCCATCCAATTATTGATACACAAAAACAGACCAGACTACAATTACAAAGGTATATACAACACCAGTGTTTACCATTATAGCAGGAGATAGCATCTGAGACACCTGATTAGCTTTCAGCAACTATTTGTTGACCTATTTTCAGGAAAATCCCTCTTCCTTTCCTTACACTGTTCTTTACTCAGAATTTCATATAGGTATATTTGTAAGAGGTGCTACTCGACTATTTAAGCTCATGAAAGCTATTTTTTCAGAGCCAGCAGAGGGAGTACAGACATCATTTTACTTATCAGCTGTGGAAAAGATACTCACCTTGTAAGAAAGCACTAAAAAAAGCTGTGCATGCAAACCTAATGTGGTTAGTTTAAAGCATGCCAAGAACTTCCTCAGGCTTTCACAAGCATGTATGTCAACGGCCAGTAGGGCCGGTGTTTTGTTTCTGATCCCCATCCAGCAGTCACATCACATCTCAAAGTCTCATATCTGACAAAAATGGCAAGATCAACACTGACAGTGCTACCAAGTACCATAAGCTTGATGCTCCACATTTCAAAAAAAAAAACCCAAAACTTTACACAGCTGTTGTTCAAGCTAGTCAGTTTTTATTCTTATGGATTCTGTTGTTTCTCAGTTTCAGAAAATCTAAAACCTTTTGGTTGTTAATTTCTTAAAAAGCAGCTTCACCTGGATTTCAGAAAGTTGAGAAACTCAGAGTACAAGACTACCCACTAGCAAAGGAGTCAGGAGGTACAGCACGGTGTTGGACTGGAAGGTAATGAGCAGCTAACCTTTCTGCTGGCTTTCGCAGAGGCACGCACCTACTGGCAAGTCTGGTTTTGCACATCTTCTGAGGCAAGAACTCAGATGCTTTATTTAGCATTTCCATTGATCAGCCTGCTCTGGAGTTGGCAATTACGGCTGAACGGTGTTGACACAGCAGCGGCTGTGGAAACAGTTTGAAAGAGGAACAGGCTTTAAGCAGACAGATTGATAGCTCATCTCATGGAGGTGAACACTAAACTCTAGGCTAACATGAGACAACATACCTTCATGGCAAAAGCTCCAAACAGACGCTCTTTGTTTGATTAGACTGCAAAATCTTTTTTCTTTTTTTTAAATAAAGTCAGTATTTCCAAACTTGTTGGTAAGAGACTAAGCCAATATAAAATCCTCACCAATCTTAAGCATTTATGAAATTATTTTATTGGGTGGCTATTTCTGAGCTTCACTGTTTAAAAGCTTGTATACGAAAAGCTCACGCAAGTGCTATGAGCTTCTCGGTCTCAAAATTTCCTCTAGAAGAGCAGCAAAACACTCTCCTCCCAAAGAAAAGACAAATGTCCATCATCTTAAACTTCACATGAACTTTAAAAAGCTGTGACGGCTTGAATTATTAGATTTTGATTACTGCCTGCCCAAGAGGAAGAATGTGCCTGCAGCTATGGAATTTAACCTTCACTTGTTTCAAGTTTTGAAAATAGAAGAATCACCCTTCAGCAAGTTACATGACTGCTTTTGCTCCCCACTTCTACAGGAAAGCGGTGTTCGCTTCTCAGCTTCATTTTCATGTAGCAGATTCATGAAATGAATAAGTCAAAGTGGACCAAACTGTATCCCATCTTACAGAGCTTACGGTTTAATATTGCATAGCTGACTAAAGTTTCTCCCCTAGCATGGGAGAAGACCACCTCACAGTTTTGTTGTTGAAATTCAGGGCTCCAGCAGCATTTTCTATTTGCTTGCTGTGCCTGATTGGTTGCCAGGACTCTGGCCAGGGTGCTCAGAAGGCTTTATATGTAGGGCAACCACGGCAGGAAATGCCCTGTCTCTTCTATGACAAACACGGTGATGCCCAAGTATAAGGATCCGTCCCAACCACTCTGATCATCCTGGTATTCCCCAAATAATTGCTGTCTCTTGTGACAACAGTGAAGGTTCTGCAGATACATGAGAAGCTGATCCAGACAGGAAAACTGCTGTTTTTATCTAACCAGACTCACCACACAGATAATCCAATACCAGTGCCAACTCAAAACAGGGCACAGAACTACACTGAAACTGCTTCAGTCAAGCAAATGTGAAACCATACTTGCAGGAAAGATGAATTTTTCAAAAGACATGACTGAATATATGACTACGAAGTGGTAAACAGGTGGTATAAGCAAGGTGAATGCCAAAAATCCACATAGCAATTTATTGGATGAGTACAATACCACAACTCTAACTCGTCATGCAACAGAAGCCTCATTAAGATCCCAAATAATTTAGTATCCTTCATTATTATTTAGTATCCTAGCTTTTTGTTTCTTCTAAGCCCTCCTTTTTCTAGTTCAAAAAAGATATCTCACTGACAGCTGAATGTACTTCACCTCAAGCTTATGTATTAGTCCTAAAAGAATGTGAACTTAGTAATATAGTGTATATTTACGTTTATAATACATTTTACATTTGAGAGACTGAGACTAGGCCTCTAATCAGCAAGTTAAAACATGCAATACATTTATATGGAACAGGTAGGGTAGGGGGAAGCACTGAATAGTCCCTTGAAACATGAGTATGTTTGCAGTGCTTTTCTTCTTAGGTAAGTTTCTGCAACAAATTCCACAGAATTTTACACTTTATAATTTCTACAGCTGCCTTTAAGGATCTGCAGAAGTTTGTTGTTATCTCAGGTTTTAACCTGAAAAGCCTAAACCTTACATTTAGTATACAGCTGAACAATTACCGATTCCAGTATTAATCACTCCCCAAGATTTAGTCATTCAATAATTAGTAACAGACAGCATGCAGCAGAACCAAGAGTTTTTTCGGAAGCCAACGCTGAAATTGTGCTCTTCCCCATCTCACTCTCATCTTACCACCTGGATGTCCAATCAAAGGTTTTGAAGCCTGTTTGCATTCCACAAGTTAGAAGTTTACATTCCTCCCAGCTCATGCAATATTCACCTGACCAAAAGGTAACACCTATACCTAAGGTAGACATTTTATGCTTTTAAAAAAAAAAACCTAAAAAATAGGAGATGGATAAATTATAACTTCTCTGCTGAAAGATTAAATGTAGCCACCTAGGACCTGAGCTGAGTCACCTGAATCTCATCTTGGCTGTACTTGTGTCTCTTCAGCAACAGCAGAGGCCAGGAGTGACCAGTTTCAGTTCTTGAGATGTTTATGCAAGTGGCCGGGATGTCACTGCTGAGGTTCAGCGCAGTCAGCCAGGCTGGATTCGCCTCTCAGGCAGCTGCGTTACCATGTTGGAGCAGGCACAAGCAAGAGGAAGGATGTGGTTTCACAGTTTGTTTAGGAATATCTGAGCCTCCGCTACCGGCAGAAGGTACGGGCCTGCACCCTGGCCCATGCTGACGCTCACCTGACCTCAAGGTCAGGGGACAGCCCTAGATGAGAACTGGTGACAAGAAAGACAGCAGCAATGCCGGTGGTTCCTCCTGCAGGTCACATGGGTGACGGGGACTGTCCCCTTCCAGGGCAGCTCAAGTTGATCATGGAAGCTCTCCTCCTCACCCCCATGTTCATCGTGGGAAAAAGAAGAGCCTGGCTGCACCTCCTCTGCGAGGCCCAACTGAAGACCATCACCAGGGTCCCTCCTTAGCCTTCTCCCTTCTAGGTCACACAAAGCCACCTCGATCAACCTCTCCCCACACACCACATCATGGGCCCCTAACCAGCTTAGATGGAGGGCAATAACCCACCAGCCTGGCCATGCCCTTGCTGAAGCAGCTCAGGGTGGGCCAGTCCTTGCCAGCACAGGGCCACCCTGCTGACTGGGGCTCCTCCGGCCAGCGGTGGCCGGGACCTTTCCTACAGACCTCCTCCCACCCCAGCCCCACAGTGGGGGGACAGGCTCTGGGCAGCCAAGGCAGTCCCAGCTTCCCCCTTTGCCCTCACCCCCGGGGACCTAGGCCAGCCAGCCTCCCTCCCACCACAGTCCAGCACCAGACACACATTGCCATTTCCAGCTACTCCCAACCTCTGCAGCAAAGAGCTAAGCCCTTCAGTGGCAGTTTTGCCAGCTTAGTAATGCTCAGGAGTGGCCTTCAGAGACTTCAAACAGGCCTGGTTTATGATCACTGCCTCAAAGTAACATGCATTTACGCTGTCCAGTTCAAAGCACTTTGCCCATGGTTATATATATATATATAGCTTTATTTTCCGTATTCATTTCTCTCACTTTAGATTTGACAATAGGATGAGAACACAAAGCTTCAAGCCTACACAAATTCAGTGTTGCAGTTTTCGAGTGAGTAGTCCACTTTCCACAATGTTACTACAGTGTCTTCCCAGAAAATCCAAAGTAACACCCTCAAGTATCCACCTCTTGTGTTTTTCCATCCAGTAAACTGATTTCCTGAGCTTTGAGGTAGCTTAAGCTCACACTGCAGCTTCAGGGTATCACACTTTGCATAACCATGACAACCTTTTCTAAGCAGTTTTGGTAAGGTGGTTTGAGATGCTGCTGTCCAATGCCCAGCAACACCAGGATCAACAAGGAAAAAAGAAAGATACATGAGAATTGTTCGCTCACAGGCAGACAATATTCTTAGTATGTACCACTGCTTTATATGCTGGTATTTCATTTTTGAGAGTGCATGTTTGAACTAAAGCTTTTTCAACAGATTCCTGTAACCCAGTATGCACCATGAGCAGCATCTCCATCTGAAGGATAGCTCCACCACGAGTGCCTCCACTAACAGAAACCAACTAACATGCAAAAAAAAAAAAAAAACAAAAAAACAAAAGGCAAGAGACCCTGCTTTTCTCAAATCCTAGACAATTTCGTGCTTTATTACCAAATCCCTTTCAACTCACTTTAGAAATTCAGATCCAGTTTAGAAACAAAACCCTAGATCTGCAGTCACCACAGCCAGATTCACCTATTGCCAAAACACACATCTGAAATCAGACTTTGTGAAGACGTTAAGGCATTTCACTATGCAAAGCAAGCTCACTGCAGAACCTGAAAATCTCTGTCACTGTTAACTACATGGATTTCAGAGCTGAAGTAGGCGAACAGAAGCTCAAGTGATCTGAGTTGTTAATAAAGCAGAAGTAAAGCAGTTGTGCTAGCAGTGGTAGAGCACCTTCCCCACCCTCTCCAGCTGTCAAGTCTCTAGCTTCTCAACTACATATATTAGAAAGCCATCTGGCACAGATCCTGCCAGCCAGTTTAAATCATTTCACATTTCACACAACCTCACCGGAGTGAGGCTGCTAGACACTGCTCTAATTTGAGTATTGATTTGCATGGTATTCCATAGGGTTCATGAAGTTTTGTACCAGCTGAATTCCTGAGTGAAGAAAAATCAGCAGACCCAAGCGACATGAAGCAATTTAAAGTGCAATATCCGCAGTGAAAGCAGTAGCATCTAGGTGGAAGTGAAAAAACTCCTGCTCAGTATGCAAATTAAGATCCTGCTTTAGTCTCTACTGTACCTAAATAGCCAGGAGATGTTAAAAAATACCACCCTTTCTCAGATAATTTAAGGGCTAACCAAACATGTAATCTTTTCTACCCATTTGTTGTTACTATCTCCTAAGTCTTATCTAAGTAAAAAATCTCAGAAAGCAAGTCTGGACATACAATACCACAAGAACTTTTTCATTTCCTCCACTGCATTATCAGAAACCAGCTAGGCGTATAGCTAATGTGCTGTAATATTCTTTAATATTTTACTTAGTATGAAGAACTTCATGGACAGATCCAAATAATTTTTTCTGGAAAGCCATTAGTTGAAGGCTGGCACTCAAACTATTCCCCAATCTACTGTCAGAACAATAACTTCAAGTTCTTCTACACAAAAAGGTTAAAACTCTCTAGGGAATGGTTTCACATGACAACTGTGCAAGGAGGAACCTTCTCATCCCACCTATCTGAAGACTTGTGCAGTTTCCCTCACAGGAGCCTTGCCGAGCCCATTCTGTGCACGAGGACTGCGTAACACAAGTCATCTGCTGGTGCAGTGAGCAGATGCAAAGGAGCAGAGATTGCACAAAGGAGAGATGGGTTACTGAGCTGCCCAGGACAGGGTGGAAAGTAGCTACCAGGCCACCTCAGCCACCCTGTGAAACTTTCCACTCGTGGTGACAAGCCAAATAAGCGAGTACAAATGAAGCTGTCTCACTGTCCTCACCGTCTCTTGGACTATGCTGATCAACACAGCAGCTTCAGAAGGCCATGATAAAAGTGTGCCATAACTTTTGGATATTAAAAAAGCAATCAAGCATATTAACAGAAATGACTACCAAGTCTTTTGATCAGGACTTCAAACACTCCCATCTCCTTATGGCTTTGTATGGTTGGTGTTCCAGTTTTCCAAGCTTTTGCAGAGTCACAATGGCCATCCTCTTAATTTCTTCTAATATTCTGGAAGTATTCCTACAAAAAGTTTGCAGAAGCTACAATACTTTACCACCAGTGGCTAAGCTCCTTAGTTCATCGCAGAGCGTAGCACTATGGCTATTTCCTTCTATGGTGGAAAAACTCCATCAAACACAGCTAATGTCTCCTCTTCCTCCTTTCCCCATATGGAGATATTGGTTGGTTTTAATTCATTTTAAATCCAGACAGATATTCAGATCTGATTTGCAGACAAAGTTTATTCTATCATACAGCACTGTGTGTTTTCCTTTTTTTTTTTTACTTTTTTTTTTTTAAGAGATCTATTATCACATAAGACCCAAGATATCTTGATTTCATTAGAAATGCAGTCATTCAGGAAGCCAAAGTACACACCGCAAGCAACACATCCTTGTATTTGCATAGACACAGAAGCAATCCTGAAAGAGCCATGTGGACAAGCTGCCAGTCACTTGTTGAATAACAAGCACAAAAAAGGAGGTGTGATCTCTATGCAAGAGCACATCTGTAACATTCCAGCGAAAAGAGCACTTCATTTCTTCTTCCACTGGTGCATGTATTGTAAAGGTGATTAAGATAATCTCGGATTCAAAATCTTAGAGTGAATACCGAAGTTGGAGTTTCAGTGAAGACAGAAGACAAGCAGACAAGCTCACCACTGTGAGCCTTGGGTTGAGTCCCAGGAAGTTAAGACAATTGCTCAATGCAAGAGCGGCTGAATCATCCTCTCTGCCTTGAGATGGGGTGTGTCGCTGTCGACCGTGCAGAGCACGGTACATCCCGGGCCTCCTCTTCGTAGACCAGACACTGTACACCAAGTGGTCAGAACCCAATAGTGTTGTATTCCCTGCTGCCACCTTATCTTTCTGAGAATATAAGGGCACAAGTAAGGGTAGCAGATTACAAGTGATAGGCTCCGCAGAAGAGTGTTTTAAGAACACGGTGCTTCCTACGCTCACTGGGAATTAAGGAGGCATCCAGCTCATAAGCAATATTCAAAACCTGAGACATGCAGACCACTGAAGCTCACCATAAGTAGGAGGCCATGCAGGAACTTACCTAGGTCCCTTCTTCTGATACTCCTTTGAAGAAAATAGCCAGCCATAAACTAACACTACTCTTAGTGTGAGACACCGGTCACGTGCTAGGTGGCAAAACCAGCCAGGCTTAGTGGCCAGCACCAAAGCTTATCAACTCTGTCATCCTTGAAATGCATCCACACACCCCGTAACTGCACAGCACTGTTGCCAACGGCAGTAAGGGGATGGTACACCCTCTTCCTCAGTCCAGTCCCCTCCAAAAGCAGGGCAGATGTTATTTATCTTTCTTGTAACATGCAGTTACATCTTATCTCTTACTGGACAGAAAGAATTTGGATTTTCAGAGCCATTTCTGGCTTTTTTTTTTTTTTTTAAAAACGCCTCCTACATTTTCTTTACATTTCTTCTCCCACCAGACTTTTGAAATACCAACTGAGAAAGCCTCATGCCTACTTTGCAATTCACCAAAATTAAACTAATAACACCTCCTGCTGTCATCTGTCAGTCAGAATAAGATTTATAAGTGGCAGCAGAAATCACTTTCATAATGTTTGCTGGCATATGAATAGCCTGAACAGGCAGATCCCTCAAATTTACTGCTCGTATCAAGTTAAACCTGTCATGAAAACTAGAAACTCACTTTTATAAACTACAGTTGAAAGCCTGAGAATTTAGAAATAAAAGACAAACTGGACAATACCATGTACTTGCATTGACATTACATTTGGTTTGAAAAGTTCCGATCGTTCCAAGATGGGTTAGTCCAATTTTTTGCCTCTTGATTTCACTGTACATAATGCCTCCCAGAAACCTTCCTTCTGTACTGCTTATTATCATCGCTTCCATCTTCTGTAGGCAGCTGCCCTGTTTCAGAGACGTTAAACATGTTTTTAGCTTTTACATGAGGATACAAAGGTTTGGGGTGGTTCATGACAAAAAATCTTTCCTTCCTTATTCTTTATCACGCTGCTGTGCAATTAGCAAACACAGCCTTTTCCACAACTTGAAGCCAAAGCTAGGGGAAAACTAACATTAGTGACAGTTATTTAACAGTGAAGAAATCTAAATCTAAATACAAGCCATTTTGAGTTAGATTAGTAATTCTTAACGCTTGTGAGAAATACCCAACCCAACTTTTACATAAACTATCATAGGTTCACTTCTTTTTCAAACAGGCAACAGTATCACCTCATGCCCACCACCCTCCTTTTTCTTCAATCAGTTGACTTTGTAAGGAGAAATAAAAATGATGCCTTCAAGAAAAAATTCAACAGGTTTGACTAAAAAAAAAAAAAATAACCCTACTTGAGACTGTTGCACACATTACAGCAAGCCAGTAGACAGAGGTAATCTTAGCTTTTTAGACACAATACTGCAACTTTTAGATTTTTATCTAATTTTTAATTAAAATACTGTACAGAGAAAGATCGTTATCTCCCAAACAGCAGCTTTTAACAAGTTTTATTATTATAATTATTCATATTAAGACAAGTTGAGAATACTAAAGAGTACAAATTTCTTGCAATTTTATTGATCCTTTCAGAGGAAAGTAAGCATGCATTTCTATAACAAAATCTGCCATAGATTCAAGCAGTCTTCCGTATTGCTCAAAAGATATTTACATTTAAATGCCCTGGGCTAATCATGGCTGTTCATTATCCTGCATTAGATTAAATTTTGCTAACTGAAAGCTGACTTCAACTCTGAGCAAAATATGCATCCTTGCTGCACTAGTGTTATTTTCCCTAAAAACAGAAGAGAATATATATTAAAATAAACAGTTCAAACACTGAAAGACATGTCTGAGGTCACATTTCAGCAGTAAAGAATGCTCAGTGCCATTAATATTTAGTCTACCTTAATGGAAGAAATTTGAGTTAGAAGATACTTTAGGTTATCTTGTCCACCCTTATGTCAAGGGAGACTTGCTTGCTATGGCATGTTATTGATTGCTTTGCCAAGTCCATTCTGAACTTGTCAGTTAATATTGAGTTCCCAGCTCTAAAATCTTAAATGTTGGCAAGGTTAATTCTTCCAAAGCATCCATTTTTTGAGGTGGCTTCAACAGATCCAGCCTACGTTTCTTCCTTCTTAATATCTTCATCTTACGACTGTTTCCAGTTTATCAAACTCTTCTGAATAAATTCAAACATTAAAAAAAAAAAGTAATTACTAGACCTTCACTACTGTGAGCTGCAGGACATTTGCATGCCACTCGGCTTCCTGTTAAGCTGCCACAACACCGTTTAGAGGTTCTCAATTTTAACAGCTGACAGAAGTTCTCTATATGATGGTCCATGAAAGAACCACTTTCTAAACGAAATTTGAACGTTAGACTGCAGGGCATTTTAATTGGTAGGATCATTCACAGATTATTAGCTGATTGTGTATTACATGAATGGGGATCCTTTGCTTATATCATTATCTGTATGTAATACAACTTTGTAAGAAAGCAATACACAGTTTACCCAATGCTAATGTGACACTAGTCTGCTTTCTGCTTCAAGTTCCCAAACACGTCTGCTTAATATGCAATAGTGAGTCACTCTCTGTGTGCATACACAGAGCACAGCCACAATTCCCTTTAAAATTAGTTTTGACTTGTATCATTTCAGTTATCTACATCATAAGTAGCATTTTTTCTTTGAATGCATTGAAGCAGTAATGTTGCAATTCAGCACCGAGATAGCAATATTGATTGGGAAAACCTGCAAGTGTCCGCACACAACACAGGATCCCCGTTTTCTCCAGATACCCCAACCTGGGTGGGTTACCATAATGAAGCAAAAGAGCAGCAACACACCGAACGACCCAACGGTGCTGTTCCAGACTGAAAATTTCACACTGAAGTGTACGAGTTTGGGTTTTTTTTTTTCCCCTCACTGAATTCAGTGACCACTTTTTCCACTGACACCGAGAGAGTTTCCATTCATTATGCCATAAGTATTAAAGTCCTAGTACATTGGAAGCTATTCCTGCCAAAAAAGCCAATAGTTTAAAGATACACGAGTTTACTTCTGTGGAATTCACGATTTGTGGTGTTTGGAACAAATCCTTGAAAAGCTCCAACAAACAGCAAAAAAAAAAAAAAAAGGCACTGGCTATAGCTACACTTACCACCTTCTGAACACACCGGGGGATGGACCAAGGAGCTGGCAAGCTACCTCGCCAAGATCTTTTCGAGCACCTAAAAACGCTATTCCAACTCAAATTCATTACGAGCCACGAGTGTTATGCAGATGCAGCAGCCTTCGGAGGAGCAGTGGTTTTCCGAAGGCGCTCGCCACTTCTCCCCCCAGTAAGTCAAGACTGCCAGTCGCTAACGATGCAAGACGCGTCTCACTGGTACGTCTGGCTTGAGACTTCGCTTCCAAGAAGTGACACGATTTGAGCATTCACCCAGTTAGCCACCCCTCTAACGCCGTCAGACCAGGTACCAGGGCAGACAACACAGACCTGGAGAAGGAAACCTCCGCACCCGAAGACACAAATTTCAGAATGTTGTATGCAATAGATGTTTAGGGATTTCTGTAACGAGGATCTTAAAATGACAAGAAAAAAAAGCCCCCGAAATGTTTTTGCTGTACATCTTTTCTTCCCCTCCGTCCCCTTCTTGTACATTTTAAAAAGTGAAACGGAAAAAAAAACCAACCAACATTTAAATACTCGCAAGGATTTATGTCGAGCGTGGACCACGCACACCACCGCACCGACCCCTCCTACCGCTGCGCAGAGAGGTCGCCCGCGGGTCGGGAGCCCCGGGACAGACCCACCCACAGCTCCCGGCCTCCAGACGCTGCTCCGCGCCGAGGCCGACACCCGCACCTCGCCGGACGACACGCTCCCGCGGACCGGGCAGCCGCCCGTCCCCTCCCCTGCGGCCGACCTTCCTCCCGAAACCCTAAACCCTCCCGACCTCAGCCTTCTCCCGCAGCCCGAGGAGCCGGGCGGGAGAGCCGCACTCCCTCCGCCCCGGGCAGCGTCCGGCCGGCCCCCGGCGGGGGCCCCGGCCTGCTCCCGACCCCGCGCGGTGCCACATCCAAAGGTTACCCGCACCGCCGGGACGAGGAGGACACCGCCGCCGCCGCCGCCGTTAGAGGCGCTCCCGCCGCAGAGCGGGGCGGGCCAGCGCGGGGTCCACGCTC
>Ga0065711_1039332_pt1 | contig 17926 bp, 7 predicted proteins | sample Hoacrofraction12_FD_59098 | JGI IMG/M metagenome (GOLD analysis project Ga0065711, IMG submission 59098) | Hoatzin crop microbial communities from Cojedes, Venezuela - Epithelial fraction 12 v2 (version 2) | ecosystem: Host-associated > Birds > Digestive system > Esophagus > Crop | place...
CCCCCTCCTCTCCGACTTACAGCACACAGTCAGTGCTTATGTGGCTGAAGTTTGCAGAAGTTTTGATTTGCAGCTTCATGTCTGTCTGTTCAGTGTAATGGAGGACATTGACTCCAGTAGGATTATTCCAGCCCGCTATGCTAGCCCAACTGAAACTGCCATTGCTTTTAAAGAAATAGTACAGGCAGCCAATGGGAGATTTCATTGGTTTGGAGAAGCAGGTATGTGAAGAGGAAAGTCAGCATGTACTTCTTTTTTGTTAATGAAATAATATTTATTGATGCTTTTTTCCCACCAAATCAACTAGTTTACTTTTTTAGGATGTGATAATTCTATACTAGCACTGAAATGTAAACAGAGGTCCTAGTTTGACTGAGGCTTTCAGCTGTATTGCAGAATATGATGATCATAGAACCATAGAATAGTTTGGGTTGGAAGGGACCTTCAGAGGCCATCTAGACCAACCCCCCTGCACAGTGAGCAGGGACATCTTCAACAGACCAGGCTGCTCAGACCCCCGTCCAACCTGACCTTGAATGTTTCCAGGGATGGGGCATCGACCACCTCTCTGGGCAACCTGTGCCAGTGTTTCACCACCCTCACTGTAAAAAAATTCTTCCTTATATCTAGTCTAAATCTACCCTCTTTTGATTTAAAACCATTACCCATTGTCCCATCGCATCAGGCCCTGCTAAAAAGCCTGTCCCCATCTTTCTTATAAGCCCTCTTTAAATACTGGAAGGCCACAAGAAGGTCTCTTCGCAGCCTTCTCTACTCTAGGCTGAACAATCCCAACTCTCTCAGCCTTTCTTCATAGGATAGGTGTTCCAATGCAGCCTTAATGCAGGAATTAGATTTTTTTTTTTTTTATATGAATTCTCTATTTTCTGCTAGATGTTTTAATGTGGTAGGTCCAGACTGCCTGCCTTACAGGAAACAAAGGCTTTTTGATTCTTTTCATTGATATTTGGCATGCTCTTCGAATTATTGTACACTTTAAAAAAAGATGTATTTTGTACACTTAAAAAACCCCACACTGATTAGCATGTATTTGATTATCAGGTATTTTTGAAAGTGATGATATCACTGTTATTGTGTCTGAAATGGAAAAAGCAAACACCTACTCCCAAAAGGTATGAATTATATATATCTTTTTAACTTATGTGTTTCTTCAGAAAAAAATTAAACAGTGTTTGTTCAGCTGACAATGCAGAAGACTGGACAAAATGAAAATCCTTGTAAGATGGGAAAGAATGCTCTAGAGCATGAGAATAGTCACCGCAGAGTAAATATGGACCAGAAAGCAGTTGTACAATGGCACTGCAGTGATTGATGTTGGAGTGGCCATGATTCCTGGTCAAATACAAGGAGTTTACAACTGAAATGATTCTCCTTTATGTTGCCAATCCTACAATGAATTCCTCTCAAGTAGAACTAATTATTTATTATATATATATAAAAATAAATATATTTAGAAGTTAGGTATATTAGATAACAAATATATAATATTATGTTCCTATAATTCACAGTGGAGGGAGGGGTTGTCATCGTCACAATACCTTTGTTCAACTGTAAAACAATTTTCTGGAGTGCTTGAAAGGTGTAGAACTAGACCATATCTCTATATGCCACACATGTGACGTTTTCCAAAGATACCTAACAGTGACTGATGCAGTATAGCCAGCCTGGCAGTACAATTGTTGTTTCTTACAGAAGTACGATTACAAAGATATATGCAGTGAGATGTACGTCCAGAGGTCTGAGCGCCTTGTTGCATGCAAGTCTGGGTCACAAAAGAGTTGATGGATATTCAATGGGATCTTAAAATATTTTGTTATCATTTAATAGTTGCATATACTTCGTTCATCATCTTCCAGTTTGTTCCGGTCTTGGTGTGCATATTGTTGCCTTTTCTTTTAAAACGTTTGCTGAGAGCAGGGAGGATTTCCCACCTGTGTGTTTGAGCAAGCACAGCACAAAGGGGTTTCTATTCAGTTAGAGGTGTTAAGCATTACCAGATTAATAAACCCGGTATTGATTTTGTTTATTATTAAAGTAATGAATACAGATTGCCTGTCTTTGAGATGTCATTTACTTAAATTTCACTTATGAATTACTGAACGATATGAACTTCCATTTCAGTGTGCATTCCTAGTGGAATCCTTAAAGCAACGTTCCATAAATCAGTCTGTTAATCCATTTATACCAGAAAGAGACTCAAATGTGCTTATGAAGAAAGAGAAAAGAAGGCCACAGAATTCACCGTCTCCTAAACCCACAGCTCTGAGTCTGGCTAGAATGGTTTGAAATGGTCCCATCTTTAATATACTGTGTGTTTTAATTAGAAATCCTACCCAACTATCAGATGCTGCTCTTTGTGAGAGAAGTGCTTAGGCTGAAAATTTGAAGGAATTGAAACAGCACTGTGATAATACTCTGAATTTAGATTTTAATGTGCATTCAAAATGTTGCATAAACAAAAAAGTACATCTTATTAACTCCTGCTAAGTAATTTATTATAATGGAATCACATTGTAGTGTCTAAAATTGCCTAAATAATCGCTCCTCTGACCTTAAAAATTTAGTGTTTGCCGAGTAGCATGTCTTTGGCCACACAGAGAGCCAGCATAAAACAAGAAATAGGATTCAGGATTTATTTTCTGTCCACTGTGCTTATTTCCATGGAGTTACACTACTGAGTCCTTTGGGATTTTGTTAATGTTTTCTGTGTTAATTTTGACTATGTATGGATCTGTTTTGAGTGGGTGTGCTAATCTGTAATATACATAAATGATCCGAGCCAGAGCTTACCACTTTGGTGTATAAATGACTAGATACAGAACTTCTGCTGCAGAGCATGTGCTTAGCTTTTGACCTGGAGTTTTCAGGTCTCATCTTTGAAATGGGAATGGCACTCTTTAAGTGTGGGTGTATTCTTGTTGCAAAGACCTTTGTAGGTAAACTCAAACAGATCTTCCATGCTATTTTATCAAAACCAGTATATTCTCAGCACCTCCTCACAAATGCAAGAGGAAAGTATCGCTCAGAGATATTACTGCAGAGCATACTTTTACAGGGATTAAACTTGTAGAAAACTGATACAGGTTTGTCTATAGATGTTTGGTGATATTTACAGTAGGGCTGTATATTAAATTAGATGTCAATTACTTGAATACTCTGTGCCACAGCAAAAGTCTGATCCTACAACAGAGTTAATCAAGTGTTCGTGTTGTTTAGCAGAGTGCTCAGCCCCTACAGCAACCCTCTAGACCATACCTAAAGGAAAAATTACTGTTATCGGCACTAGGTTTCCAATATTCATTAAAACTGAGGGACTATACTATATACTGTATTCTATAAAACAGTGCCATTACCATAACAGACTGCTCCTTCAAGTTGCAGAAGTGGTCCAAACTCGTCTGTCTGTAAATGTTAGTCTTTAGTTTTATGGTAGCAAATGAAATTGGCAAGATAATTAAAACAGAGCAATTAGAGTTACTTAACCTAGCAAGAAATCACACAGTAACAAGTTGTCACGGCAATCTACTGATCTCTTAGAAGAGCCAGAATAAAACAGATGTTAGAGAATAATGAAGGTTAGTTCCAGTTTTGAATAATGCAGTTATGATCCAACTGAAATACTTCTAAATTTTTTCATTATATGTGCGTATAGTATGTTAAAGACAACGATGGTGCAGAGAGAAATGCTTCCATAAGAGTACTGGCGTGGCGTCCTACTAGTGCCAAAGCAGAAATTCCACCAGGTCTGTATGGATTAGGGCCCTTTTGTCTTCAGTTTATTTGGGTTAAAAGAAAATGTTAAATTAGAGATTTAATTTAAGTTTTAGAGACAAATGCAATTGTGATCTTTGATCGAACTGATAGGAAACATTGCGGTTGTTTTGAAATTACTTTGGTATGAATTTTAGCTGTACTTTATCTAGCTTTCTTGTGAGAGACAGGAACACTGCACAGCTGTACAATTATTTCCAGGTCGTATGATTGAATACCTTTCCTGTATCAGGAAATGCCAAATGTGTATGGTGTAAAGTAGAGCCCCGCTTTGTCCCACGCCTGAAGCCATAATTGGAACCTCACTTCTCTTCGTTTTCAATTCATACTCCATTTTTTTCCAAAGGCTCAACAATTCAGAGATTTTTTATGTTATTAGTTCAATATATGTATTTCTGCTAATACTGTTAGTTCCCATTGTAATTAATACGATATTCCACTTGATTTATTTATGATCCAGTAACGAAAGAAAATTACAACACAAATGTCAGGTTATCTGAAGTGCTGACTCTTACAACTGCTCTTGGTAACCTCTTAAATTGATTCCAGTCACTGTTGGTCCCTTAAAGTCCAATTCCTTTCTCCTCCATTTTTGTAGTTTTCCTGTGTTTTTTCTTTGCATGTTCTCTAACATCTGCAAGTTGTTTTTTTTTTTATTAAATTTGAGTCTTGAAATCTACTGATTTATTGAAATTAGATTACTGATATGTAGCAGTGCTTACAAATCTGCATTCATATATACAAATGAGGTGTTTTGTACAAGTTTATTTGGCTTTCCCAGCAAATACTATGCTTACTCTAAACCCTTAATCTTTTCAAATTATGCCCTGTGACACTTCCTGATGGTAATTTATTAATTTGTAAAGGTTTTCGTTCCATTCTATATAAGTAGCATAAGTAATTCTAGAATATGGATTTTTCTTGATGAGTATCTAAGAAAATAAAGTATTTAGAATTGTGGTAATAGGAAATTATGAACTGAAGAACAAGGGTGCATGTAAGAGTTTTATCTAGTTGAAGTAAGTCAACATCTTTATTTTATTTTATTTGTAGCACAAACAATAAAAGAATGGCCTCAGACTGAGAGTAAAAGAAAGCATAAACCAAGAAAGCAGCTAGAGTTTTCTGTGTCAGTGTTTTATACTGATAAAGGAAGAAATGTGGGTACGTGTTACCAGGATATGATGAGTGAAGCCTTTTTATTATCAGTGTTTTTATTATAAAACTGGTAAGACGTTAAGTCACTGATAATCAGTGTGCTTTAAATAGTAAGTGGAAGTGAGTTTCATTTATCAAATAGTGGTGGGTTTTTTTGGTTTGGTGTTTGGTTTTTTGGAGGGGCATGGGAGTTTGGGTCTTTTTGGCTCTTTTTGGTAAGCCTTTAGATGACATTTAAAGGTCCCTTCCAACCCAGACTGTTCTGTGATTCTATGGCTTTTTGTTTTGTTTTTTTGAGTGTTTTGTTTTGTTGTTGTTTTGAGGGGGAGTTTGTGAATTCGTTTGGCATCTTTTGGTCAAAGATGCTCTAAGGAAAAATGCTGTCATCATGATTTAGGTGATTATAGAAGATTTGGTTTGGAATTTTTTGAAGGTAACAATTTTTTTTAAATGAGTGATATTTAAGTATGTTGATATATATAAACTTTGCATTTTTTTCAAACATGGAATTGCATATGAAATTGTAGTCTGTGGGTTTGGGTTTTCTTTTGTTGTGTGTTGTTTTTTTTAATCAACATTCATGTGTGATTCAAAAAGGCTATGATTTAAACCTAGGGCTCCAAATATTACTTTATTCATTTTCTTAACTAGGTACAGCATACCGCAAGTATCCAAAGATAACGTGCATAAGAAAGTCTGTTCCCTCTGTTACATTGCCAAAAAAAGAGGAAATCTGTTCAAGCAAAGAGGTATTTTGTTCCTTACTAATAAATTGCCATTTTAGAATTACCCATATGAATTAATGCAAATGTGTTGATTGTGATTCTGTACAACATATTTTTACTTAAACTGTTCTAATATTTACTAACAACCAATTTCTCCATTTGTTTTTCTTACAAGTGGCTGACCAAGTACAGTATTAAAAAGCTTAAACTGGAATTGCCCAGACTGATGTTTGGTCCAGGCTGTACTCACCAAAAGAAGACTGTGGAGTCTCTGCACAAGAAAGTATCGGCAAAATACTGTACTATCTTCCCTAGTGTAGAAATCAATGTAAGCTTTTGCAGGTGTCATATACCTACATCATTGAAAGGCTTTGTATTTGTTTAAGACAATGCATGTTGATTGATGTTTGTGGCTTGCTAGTCCACTATTCCCTGTTCTTCATTCTAAATCACCCTTCTATTAGAAAGCTAGAGATGGTCTTTTATTCTCCACAAAAAATATTTAGTATGTTTGAAGTGCAAACTGAATGGGATCTCTAGAATGTATAGCATCTCCTCTGCTCATACAGTGTGAAAAATAATTTTTAAATTTTATGTAAAAAATTTTAAATTTTATGTTAAAAAACATGTGTGAGTCGGAAGTGGGAAAATGTTGGATCTTGATTGCTTAGGTTTTTGTAATGACTGGAGAGCAGTGTAGAAAGTTAAGTCCAGGATATTATTACTCTGTTATATCGATAAAACTGTCAGAAGCAATACAACAGATCCACCTGTCCAGTCAAATGATATAATTTTGTTGGCCAGCACAGCTTGCTGAGAGGAAAACTAGGCTTTCCTAATTCGGGTAAACTAGTTATTTAGTAGCAACAGAGTCATAAAAATTTTCTTACGCTGTTTCGTAGAGGTAAAGACAAAAAACCTAGTCTCCCTGATTTCAATGCAGACATTGCAGATGTAGCAGCTGAGCTCAAATCACCTGAAGTAAGATGCTCTTGTACAAACTGAATTTTTCCAGGGAGTTGTGAAACATCTGCAGTTTCAATCTAAAGAACTGGAAATCTACACTGAACAACTGGAGAAAGTGTTGCAGCGCTATATACGAAGAATACAGTGGCTTCTGTCAGGTATTGGTGTGCATCTGTTTTTCTATAAAGCACAACTTATACATAAAATCTTCTTATCTATGATTTCTAATAGAATACATCTGAACATAAATCTGGACCTCAAATATGAATAAAGGTTATCCTTTTTGTATTTCATTGAAATTGTAAAATTTTAAAAAGTATTTTTATGACAATAAAATAAGATAATTCAGCATCTCTGTAGCTGACAAGCATCTAGCTTGCTGTGAAATAATTAGGGCTGTGATGCAAGTTTTTCATTTTTGTACGTCGTGTTCATAAATACAAGATTCCTGATGTCAGAAGCTTTCTATCAACAGAATATATGCACTAACACATACAAGCAGAATTAGCTTTTCTGTTTCTTTTGCTAAGAATGTGCCCTATTTAGAAGTTCAGGATCACTGCTTGTGAAAAGTATTTTGACCCTCTGTTGCTCATAAAGGTCTTTGTCAGGAAACAGTTTAATTTGTTGCTGGATTGTAAAGTAGGAGCTACAAATGATTTAATGCAAGTTGCTACAAATAGCTAGTAATTAATGCTTGATAGTGCTAGATATGAAATGGCAGAAGACTTTTCTATTGCTAACATCAGAACTAGCTAGTTTCCACACAGGTTAGAATTTATTATGTAGAAATGTGCCCAAAATAACCCTTAAAGACTGAAGATTTTACCTTATGCTCAATAAAATCATATGCTTAATAAAATAAGCCTATGTAATGACACTTAATTAGTTTTAATGTTCTGGCCCAGGAAGCCGAAGATTGTTTGGTACCATTTTAGAAGCAAATGTCTGTGTTTTGATTGATACATCTGGTTCCATGGACTCATATTTGCCACATATCACAAAAGAACTTACCTCCCTTATCTGGGAACAGCTGAGAAAAAATGAAGTCAGGTATGATGAACTACTGATAAAGAGTGAAATCTGCACTATTTATGTAATAAGATTACTTAATAATTACAAATAATACAGTACTGAAACACAATACAAGTAATTATATGTTAGTGCATAATACACGTGACATGAATTGCTTTTTCTGTTCTTTTTAAACAACTTTTAATTTTCAGCTCTAAGATTTGAGCCTCATTTGCTGTAATTTGATGCTGTTTATCCTTTTGGGCTCAGAATTCCCATAGATTTTCTGTTCATGCAGAGTGAGATATGCTTTCTGACTCTTCCAAAGCTGGAGATCTTAATCCAATACTAGGCACTTTGGTTGGGGTTTTTTTGGTTGTTGGCTTTGGGTTTGAGGGTTTTTTTGTTTGTTTTTTATTTATTTCAAAACTGGCTTATCCGAAGTGACTGACCGTATTGGTTGGGGTTAAGTGTTGTGGGCCATCTTTTCCTTAGGTTTAACCTGCTGAGATTTTCAGAAAATACAGAGAGTTGGAGGGAGTGTCTTGTAGAGGCAACTGATGAAATGTGTCATGATGCTGTGCAGTGGGTGTCCAGATTCCACGCTCATGGTAATACATGCATCCTTATGGCTTTACAGGTTAGTAAATTGTGCACCACATCTTGGAGAAGACATCATGTCTCTTGGTGATAAAACACTTCCATCTGACTGATAATATTTTAGAAAAATTATTTGGTCCAACATACAACATTTTTATATGCGAAACACTGAAGAGATCTGGACTAAAGTCACTGTTCCTGTCCTCAGGGCTCATATAATAGGATTCATTGTTCATACTGAGTTTAAGAAAAATGTGAAGTATCAATAGTTGCATAATATTTGTGTTCAAAGAATACTGGAGAGAGAAAATAGCCAGTTCCTCAAAACGATGCTGATGTACAACTGTGGCTGTAATATATTTGCTCTGAGCCAGACAGGGATTTTAAAGAGGCAGTATGTGTTGGAATCACATGGGCATTGAGTACAATTCTTGAACTTCAGTAACAGGTAAAGAAACTTTTCTACTATAAAATTCTCAGTGTAGAAATTAACTAGTAATAATAATTTATAAGAGAGACTGAAAGAACTTGCAATTTAATGAGATTTAAAATTTGAATCAAAAAATAAGTGTTGCCTTAAATGAATGATTCTTGTTCTAGACACCTTTGCAGGATCTTCTTATAAATTTTATGGAATTAATGGTGAATCAAGTCCAGTAGAACTGTAAGACATGTTCATCTTACAAAAATGCCCACTGAGTTAATTACTTCAGCAGTTTTTTGTAATCTAAAAAGGCCAAGTCCTAGTGAGCCTGATTTTCAGATACAAAGCATCTTTAACTCCCACAAAATGTGATATAAATATCTTCTGTCAGCAGTTCTCCAAAACCAGTTAATTTGCTTATTTCAACGAGTCAGTTTTTGGTGATGCCCTCCTTATGAATATGTTGCCTTATGCTACAAATTATCTACTTGTTTATTTTTCAAATTTATATCGTTGGTCTCTTTCATACTTAGTGAAAAGGAAAAGATAGTACTAACTTGATTAATGATGTGGTAAATATAAAGCTATCTTAAATCATTGGAATAGTGTTTTCATTCTTTAGTATATTTATACAAAAAGTTATTATTTAAGCTTATTTTCTCCTTTTCAGAAAGCTCTCAGTTTCCAAGGTATAGAGGCACTGTATGTATTGACTGATGGAAAACCAGACACCAGTTGCAGTCTGATTTTGAAAGAAATTGAAACATTGAGAAAGAAACAAGATATTAAAATCCACACCATTTCTTTTAGCTGCACAGACAGGTATATGATACTTTGCAAGAACAACAAAAAAATCTTCAAAATTACTAGTTTATGTATTGTCAAAAGACTGTGTTATCAAAATGTGCCGTGTGCTCAGTTCACTGAATACCAGGGTTGAGCTAGACATTCATACATGTGGGAACTGGGAAGGATGTTTTGACACAGGTAATTGCCACATGGCCTATGTCTCCCACAGCTTATGTCCTTAAGACAATTGCCTTCATGCACAGAGAGAAGAGATATGCGTCACTAGTCTGCGGCACTGAGATCATTCCTGTAGTTCTGTCACTGGTCTGTCATACACACATCCCTGTAGAGGCATAAAAAGTTAATACAATGACATGGACTGGAATCAGAAGCACTGGGAAAGTGCTAATGCCAGCCATGGTGGGATGTGGGTTAAAGATATATGTCTGGATGTTCCTTTTCAGGGATATTTGCATGGTCCAGAACTGGGGACCATGGGACAATGTAAAAAAAATATGTGCTGCTTTAGATTCTCATTCGTGGCTATGGCTGTGTGACACAGGGAGCAGATAGCCAAACAGGCCACCAGCTCTTCAAGCTTTCTAGATTAGGTGCATGTCCACTCTGCCACCTCAAAATGCAGTAATTGTCCCAGGTCTTCAAGAACTCAGCCTTTGTATTCTTGAATTGAATGCAGCATTGCCTGCCAACTCTGTTGTCCCAGTGGCAGACATGAGGTTAACAACTTTTGGATAATGCCGTTTGGCTTATCCAGTTGCCATGAGAAATTTTTGACCATTTCATAGCACAGATTGACAAGCAGCATTGTTTCCGTTAGGTCCTAGTTGAATCCCGCTGAACTGTGAGGTGGATGTTGCCACAGCGATGGAATAGAGCTGTAAAAAGAGATTAAAAGAAATAAAAGGTTCAGGAAGGTGAACTTGCAACAGAAAATATGGTCATAGGAAAAGCAAAAGATTTCAAAGCAGGAGTGAGGATGGAGGAGGAAAGACTAGCAAGATCTCAAGGAAGTCTTAAAGATGATAGTCATGAGAAAACAGGACACACACAATGGTTGGACCATTCTGTAGAGCTTCAAGGTGTTTTCAGAGCTCTGGATGGTTCAGGAGTCATCTGTGGGCATGTCTGCTAGGTGTACACTGGAGAATGTTGTGGTAGTACAACCACACTAATCACTGATAAAATGTTGAGAGCGTATGTGGACTGGAGTTTCTAGATTAGTCTCCTGCTAAAGGAGTATAGTTTGCACACAACAGAGCTACTGTGAGAGCCAAACCAACACATGGCAGGCAAAAATGATTGGGAGATTTGCTTCAAAACTCCATTACTGCTCCAAATCCAATTACCCAGATCCTACACTGCTATGGTAGTTAGTAGACCTGAAAGCTGAATCCCTCAAAAGGCGACAGTTAGTTTGGATGTCATTTTTCAAGACATTAAGGGGAGAAGTAGTAGATTTCATGTTACATAGTCTGTGGTCATTAGGATTTTGAAAGTCAGGTTTGACAGGAAGAGAGTGTTACTTTGTAAGCTTTTACATATCTTCCTCTCTGGTAAAAAACTTTGAATTATTGGTCATAAGCTGAAAAAGCCAACTTCAGGTATTTATTGAAAGTCTTTTAATGATGAATATTTGGAGTTAATTTATTTGCATATCATTTGGGTAACTGGTCAGTAGGCAATAAGTGTCTGTTAAGGAAATCTGCTAATAAGAGAGAAAGGTGCCACTTCTGGCTACGAGTTACTCTGAAACAAAATCTGCTGCTTCCTTTCAAAGAAACCTCCTAGTTAGTTGTGGAGATTTTAGTGTCCACTTCTAGAATGGAGTCGATACTTGTAACTTACTTGAAATTAATGGATATATGACTATTTTTGACTTTACAATGCTAGTGCTCAGGAGACAGGACTCTATAACAATGTATAAATGGCAGTTAAAGTGTGTTATCTGGTGTAATAGCAATAAGAATACAGTAACTGTACCACTTATCCTAATAGTTCTTGTCAGACAATGGCAAGCAACAGAGGCTTAGGCAAGAGACTAAAATATGGGGCATGCACAATATGTTCATTCCCCTTACGGAGTCTCCCAGCTTTTGGTTTTCTTCCTCTGTGTAAAATATTACTGCCCTTTACCTGCCATCCTGGCTTCTAGATTTCTTGGTTCAGTTTCTTTTTTTTGGTTCTATTGCTGCACTGAACCTCTTGTCCAAAAATGGCCTTTCTTTGGACATTCTGACAGCTAAGCAGTGTATGTTCTTCATTAGCAATTGACAATTAGAAATAATACAGAAGTTTATAATCATGTGCTCAAAACTGTTTGTTTTGATGTAATATTTTCTGAGGAATTCTTAGAAATTTTTTTCAATTGTTGTTGCTTTCAGAGAAATAATTTTCAGAAGTAACTTACTACTTTGTTGTTAACAGAGGAGCTAATGAATTTCTGAAGAAGCTTGCTTCCCAAACAGGAGGGCGCTACCATTGCCGTTTTGGAGATGTGGATGGACAATTAGCAGCACACAGACTGTTGACAGAGGGGCTTGATGATGATGATGTATGTTAAATAGATTGGATTTGCTGGGTTTGGGTTTGTTTCCTTTCAGCTTAGTTCTTCATCAGTAGTCAAACTGCATTTGAAAAGGAAGAATCATGAGAAAAATAAATACAAGACTCATAAGATACTTCACATTGAAACCAACAGGAGAAATCTTAATATTAGGTTTTGCCTCTCTGCTAGGTGCCTTGGTCAGGTGACCAAACCGATGAAAGAGGTATACAATGCAATATAGTTTTTGAAACAGAAGCCCAAAAAACCTTTTGTATATGGACACTGTGATTTTTAAGCTAACTTTAGCCTTTACTGTGCCATCTTACCCTTACCATCTTGTATTTCATTTATGTGATTGCAAAATCCTTACACAGTGTTTAGCATGTTAATGCTCCAGCAGGAGTCCTCAGGGATTGCCACAGTAGAAAAATACATTCATGAACAGAACAATATTCAATCCAGAGTTGCTCTGCTGTCCCCTTGTAAGACCAAGACCTTCTCTCCAAGTAGATAGGAATACAGAGATGTAGAGCTTCGGCTCCGTTAATTAGGTTGGTGAAACTGAAAATAATAAATAGGTGCAGGTTAAAGTAGAATATTTTAATTCTGTTTTCAGGATCCAGTTTTGCCTGCCTTTGAAGGAGATGATTTAAAGAAACTTACTCAAGAAGTAGCAAAAGGTAGAAGTTTCTTAAAGCAGGCAAAATCTTTGAGGTGAGTATTTATCTTTCAATAATTGCTTTTTTATTTCATGAAAGGAAGACAAGGACATCTGACTTCCAGTGTCTGCTACTTTAAAAAGAATTACAGTTTCTTTCCTTGTACTGTCAATTTTAGTGGGTTTTTTGAGGCTTGGAAAATGATACGCAAGCAAGCTGTCTGCTTTAGAGGGATTTAACTTTAAGGTCTTACGCTATTAGCTACCACCATAGTAAAAGATCTGAGCAGATTCTAACAATGTATTTGTTGTTTTCTCTCAGTTGTGGTCCCTCCATCCCTTATGTCGAAGAGAAATTACGTCAAGTTGTTCTTCTCCTTGCTAAGTTGTCATCTGACAAATCTATGTATTTCTCTTCATATATATTTTTAAAAGAGAAAATTGACTTCTGTTCCTGTGATGTAATGTCCTTTTTAGTACCTCTTCCTTTAGTATGACTTCTTATTTAGAAATGAAAATTAGTTTTACTTTCCAAAATTTGTATGGACTCCTTCTATCCTACCTCATCCTGACTTCTTTAACTGTATCATCATCCATTCTCTGTCATCTAGAATTACATTCTGTGCATGGAGTAATGTGAGATGTTTCTTCTGTTCTCAAACAATCCCATCAACCCACCTACTTTACAAGTTACCATCAGTCTCCCTTTGTCTTTGCCTTTAAAGGCCTGAAAGTTGCTGCTAGCCTTTTTTGGGGGAAGATTCCCTAAGTCTTCCTCTTTGCTCCGCTTACATTTTTTGATTAACTGAAGGATCTGACAAAATCATTCATCCCTCAAAGATCTCATCTCTCAGTCTCAGTCTAAAAAATTTGACTCTCAATCTTTTTCCTTTCCCTATTAAGTCTTGGGCCCACCAGAATTTGTCCTGTGTCCTCCCCTCTTTCTTTCTTTACTGTAATTTTCATCTTCCTTCTCTCTCTGTAGAATAAGAATATTCTTCCAACCCTCTTCAGGTTGGGCTCCTTTTCTTCTCTCTTCCTCGTGTTGTTTTCAGCATCCTCCCTCAACATGAAGTTCTTTTTCCCTTTTCTGTTTACAGTTAGATAGCAGTACAATGGGATGCCAGGCAGAGGTATCCCAGCAGCTCCAAACCAGCTCCAAAGGAGCCAGATCAGTTCCTGGAAGCAGCATAGTCCTGTTGGCACTGCATGCTAGGTGTATCTCAGTAGACTGAATTGGCTTAGGTGGCACACCATTCCCTGCTGCTCCTGGTATCTTTCAGAGCTAGCTTTGATACCTGCCTAGAACTAGAGCGAAGGACAGTTAAATTGTATTGATCCTTGTATTTCTTCATTGCTACACTTCCTAACTGCCAATCCAGAACCAGCAAGTGCCATTTCAATAGTAATAGCAGGCAAAAGGACTTGCCAAGAGATTTAAAATGCATTATACCTCCACAATTAAAAGATTTTCTGTCACACAAGGACATGGCTAAACAAAGATATAAAGCTACTGTATGTCTCTGTGAAAAGCTGCTGTAATTCTTTGGAGTTTGTTTTTCTTTCAAACAGGTTATTACTACAAAAATGGAATATAAACCAAAAGGACAACTCTGGCTTTAAAAAAAGTGCTCAGGTAAATAGTCACCACAAATAGATCATGGTTTATATATAGTTCATGTATTTCAGTAGAACGATAATTTTTCATAAGCCTAATGTAAGAAGTATTAATTTCCAGCAGTGACTTTTTCCAAAGCTGACAACATTTGTAATGATTTTAGTTCCTAGCTGAGCTAGTCCACAGTATAACCTAATATACACAAAGAACAGTTCAAAGAGAACTATGGTTGGGGTGAAAGGAGCAAGGTAGATGTGTATTTGTAGCTGTAACAACAATTGCTACGTGGGCTGCATGATTTATCAGTTAAATGAACAAGCCTGACTGAAAAAAGACCCCACTAATAGTAAAGAAAGCCTCAGCAAACACTGGAGCATTGTTACAAAATTGTGAGAGGCAGCTGGACAAACTAAACCTCTCACAGACCCAACCTGCTGCTCTTAAATTGGCACAGTCAAAATTACAGGAAAAGAGAAATTGCTGGGTGGAAGTACTTTCTCAGGGTTAAACAAAACAGAAGCGTTTGTCATGGAACTGTTTGAGGGGGAAAAGTGGACATGCAGACAATGACAGAGAGTTGCACTAGAGAACTCGGGCCTGCCAGGATATTCATCCAGGAACTGGGTAAGGCAGATATATGGTGAGACTGTTTTTTAAATCTTTGTTTCCATAGCTGTAGTTTGTATTTTGGTTTACAAACATTGCCCAGTCGTTCAAAGAGAAGGGAAAAAAAATCCCGTCAGACCCATTGGTTAAGAACGCTTGCTTCGTGGAGAATGGAACGTAGAGCCTTGTGGAGTATGTGCAGAATTCAGAGTATAAGGGCTGGCCACTAAAGAGATGCTTGGAGAGGAAACCGATGCATAACCATCCTGCAGTAGCAAAAAAGTTGTCACAGGGGTGTAGAGGCAGAGGCCAGTGTTCCACAACCACCTCTGTCTTTCAGCCTGCCATGGTAAACTGCATTGCTTGTAAAGTGTGTAGGAAGACATTCCTGTTAATGTACTTCAGAAAGTCCTTAGCATTGTAGCATGATTAAACACATAAGTAAGGAAAATTGAAAGGTAATCAAGTTAATTTATATTGATTTTCCATTACCATCTTGTCAAGGGTAATGCAGTTTATATATTTTGAATTGTATTTAAAAAACTGTTCATGTTCTTGGCTTGTAGGATTAACTTTTAAACCAAGAAAAGGCACTGAAGAGGTTTGGAGTGATACCACTAGCCTGCTTCTTTTCAGAGTGTGCTTAACGCTTCCAGATTCAAGCAGAAAGAGGGAAGATGTATTCTTTGTTGTCGCTGAACTTCTGGCAAGAGAAGAAGTTACGGATGATGACTGCTGCTGACTTATTCCACTTGCAGGCTTTGCAGGACTCAAAGTAAATCAAGCCCCGAACTCTCCAAAGTTTAAGCATAAGTAGAGGATATTTTTCAATATAGCTAATACAAATTTTAAGTGTAATGTATTTCTAATATAATTAGTAGTTATACAAGGTCACAACTTTAGTTTCTCATCTGTTCTACTGCATCCTACTAATAATTGCTTCAGTCAGCTGGTGGTATGTCCAAGATGTCTTTCTTGGCAGTTGGTTTGAGACTTGTTTGCTGGCACTTATTACCTCTAACAGATGGGACAGAGGGCTGTGATACTAGAAAGAGAATTTTTTTACGTCAGTTTTGCATAGGAAGTCCAAGAAATAACTTTAGTGCAGAAAACAAAGCTTGCAATGATTGGTTTTGCCAAGAGAAGTTTGCTAATAATTATTTCAACTCATTGTGTTTTATGTAGGCAGTAGAGAAGGATATAGAGTTGATGATTCAGAAATCATCAAACATGCAAACAAATAATACATTGTTGCTGATAAAGCCTGGTTATGTTTGTATAACCAGACACTTCCAGTCTTCTGAGCAATTTTATTAAGTTCTTATGTGTTTCCTGTCCTAGAAAGATTAAAAATATATTTGTCAGTACCATATAAGAAAATCCAGTTTAAGCTAACTGCAGTCATGAGGCATATATTTTTCCAGCTGATTTATGAAATACATCAGCTCATTAGTATTTTGTAGGTGTTTACTGTTGTCTTTCAGAGGCTTAGGAATTAATCTCAGGTGTTTAATATATATAATATTTAATGAAAATGGATTCAGACTATGAAATTCAGATAACTGATCTAAGTTTTTTCAGAAGCCGTGTGCATCTCCTGAGTGCCAGCTGATGTGAGTGATTGGATATACGTTGATATGGGAGATGATATCTTTTCTGTCCCTCCATGTGTTTTGTCTCCATAAAGAATTAAAAATTATTTGTCGTAAAAGTCTCTTTTTAGTGTTGTATGCTCTGCACCAGCTGACTCATGCATTCCATGTTAGTACCAGCCTACTGTGGAATACTGCAATTAAAATGGTGCTTTGTGCTATGCATTACTTTATCTGATTTTATTAGTATATGGTTGGTATGTGTGTAACTGCTGAGATGCTTTGATACAAAAATATGAATTGTAAATTAATAGGATTAGTTACATTTTTATTTGGGGTATAGAAATGTTAGATGATGATCACTGATAAAATGAGTGGAAATGTTGCAACAGTAAATCCAGGTAGAGGTTTCTGTATTGCCAAAAAGATTCTTATTTATTCCTCAGAGGATTTAACAATGTCACAATATGGTAGCATAGATACTGATATTTTTATAAAGGTCCCTTAAAAGAACCTTAAAAGGAAATATACCTGTGCAGATATGTTAAATGGTGTCAGAGACTTTTTGTGAAGTAAGATAGTAATGCACATGTCAGATTTTGCAAATGTGGATAAACATCAGAGTATTTCAGTGTGTTGTGTTAGACTGCAATCTGTCACACCTCACATTTACAGCCTTTTTTTCCTGTATAGTATTTGATGTTCAGAGATTTTACTCATTCAAAACAATTCTGTTTACACAGTGCCTCTATAGACTGATTGTCAATGGATCTATGTAATTCTAAGTTCACATCAACCTACACTAATACTCATTTCATCACTCCATTGTTTGGTTTGGTTTAGATTGGTCATTTGTTTCTGTGGGCAGAGCATAGCAAAAGTTTCTTTGGTGCTCTTGAGCATGCTCCCAGACTTAAAGTAGGTGTTAGGAATGCAGGAGTCTTCTCTTTGCTGGTGGTGTGGGCTAAAAGTTTCTAAGTCTTCTGTTCAAGAAAAATGCAACTGAAAAGTAAGGAACAAATGGTGACGTTAGAGTTTGTGTAACGACAGAAGCTATGAAATAGTCGGGTGGCACAGTACCCATTGCATCAGTACAGCCACTGCATCCTGCCCACTTCTTTTGTAAGTGCAGCCTCTCACCATGCTGCTGAGACCTTGTCTTGCAGGCTGATCAGTCCTGCTGTTTGCTCAGAGCAGCTCCTGCCTTTAAAATACAGCTTCTGTCCCCTGCTTAGTACCTACCTGGAAACTCCCATCCTGCCTCCTCCCATCAATCTGAGGGCTACTTCACAGAATCACAGAATGTTCGGGGTTGGAAGGGACCTCTGGGGATCATCTAGTCCAATCTCCCTGTCAAAGCAGGGACACCTAGAGAAGGCTGCACAGGACCTTGTCCAGGTGGGTCTTGAATATCTCCA
>Ga0065711_1039342_pt1 | contig 17925 bp, 9 predicted proteins | sample Hoacrofraction12_FD_59098 | JGI IMG/M metagenome (GOLD analysis project Ga0065711, IMG submission 59098) | Hoatzin crop microbial communities from Cojedes, Venezuela - Epithelial fraction 12 v2 (version 2) | ecosystem: Host-associated > Birds > Digestive system > Esophagus > Crop | place...
GTAGGTGACCCTGCTTATGCGGGGGGGTTGGACTAGATGACCCACAGAGGTCCCTTCCAACCCCTACTATTCTGTGATTCTGTGATTCTGTGATTAGTGTATACCTCTATATCTGTTGCTATATCTATATTCATCTCTGTTCTCCATCTGATAAATCTAAAAGAGCGTAGAGTACCATAAAAGGTAAGTTTCTGCTGGGTTAGGACGTTACCCATAAGCTACTTATGGGTCCTCCATTTGCAGCTAATGCTCTTTTCTGATCCCATGCTGGATGAAGATTCACCTGCATGATCTGCATGCCTCAGTTGCCTGTTCAAATGTAGGAATGGTATGTTGTTTGTGAGCTTGTTGTTCCAGGTATACAGCTTGTAATTTCCACTGTGTGACACTGAATAATGATGCCTTTTGAAAGGTGTTTCCAAGATCCAGATATGCCACTAAGACATGCCACAGAAACACTGGTGATACACAAGTCATTTTCTAAGATGTGAGAGCACTGAGGTGTGACGGGCCCTTTTTGTCTGTGAAATAACTTATCTGTTCTTAGTACCTTGAAATTTTTACTTGTTCTATAGTTGGCCAGATTCTAATATGTTTCTTTACTCGGCATTTTAATCTGCAACTGTTCCCTCTGACTTCATTTATTGAACTGGCAGAGTACCACCAAGATGTTTAGGGGACTGGAGTACATGACATATAAGAAGACACTGGGAGGACTGGGTTTGTTCAGCCTTAAGAAGAGAAGGCTCAGGGGAGACCCTATGGCAGTCTGCAACCACCCGATGGGAGGATGTAGAGAAGACTTCATCTCAGATACATGCAGTGACACAACAGGAAGCAACAGATCCGAGATGGACAATGGGAAATGCTGGGTAGATGTAGAGAAATGTTTTTTCATCACGAGGGTGATCAGACACTGGGACAGTTGATCATAGTGAGCGTGGAATCTCCATCCTTGGAGATACTCAGAACTTGATGAGACAAAGCCCTAAGCTATCTGGTCTAAGCTGGTCCTGCTTTGAATAGGAGGCTGGATTAGATGACCTCTGTGAGTCCCTTCCAGTCTTAATTATTCTGTGATTCACTGGAGGATTTCTGAAGCAAAGGGATCTTTTATGCAACAAAGATAACCAGCAATTAGCTTAATATGAGCCATTCAAACTTACTGAGGTGCTGTGGAACAGACTGTGCGTATTTTAGAAAAACATTATGTAGCCACTGTGAACTTGTACCATGTATGACCAGAAGTTCTTGCAACAAAAGTCGTGGATGGCTCTCCTGTAGCCATCATGGGATAAGAGCTCTGTAGTTTCCTTAATGTTCCACTACCTTGAACATTACCTATCAACCAATTAATGGATTTTTAATTATAAAAGAAAAAATAAAATCCACAAAAATATTCTACTGATTTACCTTTATTTTGGTGGCAGCGTGGAGATATTTAGCATATAAAATTTCCACATTAACGTATAATTACTTGGCTACAGAATATCAATTAACTCATATTTCTGTCTCATGCTGCAATCTGTCCATGTAATTCTAAGAATGTTACTGCACCCATGTTCCTCCGTGCTAGTTATTGTATGATGAGCCATCAGTAAAGGCTGGATCTTCTAACAGCACCTGCAGATCGTTCTGTGCTCTTATTGCTGATTCCCAACATTGCAGCCCTTGCAATTAACTGTAAGGAGCAATTACAAAGAAACTCCCATTTCCACTTGCAGTCCTCAGTCTGAACGTGTCCTGTGTCTGGATAGATGTCACATAAAGGCTCTATAGAAGTACGGTCTGCTTGGAAAAAATGGAATCATTGGATCAAGCTGATAAGAAATCTCTGCTGAGCAACTGTAAACTCAGGCCTTTCAGAGACTTGGGTCAAATTTGTGAGATTTCTTGGGAACAGCAAAAAGCACATCTCTGACAGTGCTAAGCTTCTGTCAAGCATTAGCTTTTTGCGTCAAAGCAGAGTACTATTAGATCTTTTGACTGACACTGTTACTGTCTGGACAGGGGGATCTTTTTTTTAAGTACTCTTGTTTGTTACATTGACATAAACGCCTGTTTTCTCTTGAAATTCTTAGAAACTATTGTATAATTTTTGCAAAGTTGGCAAAGTTGCAAGGAAATGAAATTATGGTATTGTAATGGTAAACACAAAGCAATCTTAATGATAAATTTTCTATCTGTATGCCAATTTCTATGCCAGTCATTCTGTGTTCTTTCTCATGATGAGCTGGATTATAGATAATTCTCTTTATAAGTAAGATATATTTCTGCAAGAAATAATCTGTTTGGTTATAATAGCAAAGACATTTCCTAAATTCGAACAAGTGTATATATATGTTATAGTTAATCCATATAGATGTTTTGAAAGGGCATGCTTAAAATAGCAAAATCATAATATCGTAACTCACAAATTAGAATGGTCATAAGGAAATACCATAATCACAAGATTAGCTTGGAGATTTAAGTGAGATCAGAGACTTGACTCCCCAGCTGTACTCTGACTTTTTTCTGAATTAAATGACAGAAATGTGTATGGTAGCACAGAGGCAAATAAGTTCTGTAAATTAATCTGGTTTTTTTATTCAAGTCTCACTTTTTGTGTGTGCTACTTTTTAGCATTTATGTTTTACTATAACAATAGTCACTATCTCTTACTATTAGCGTTCTTGTGAGCTTCTTACATAACTTTTACAGAATAGTATGCTAAACAATAAGAGTTTCCATTCTCATTCAGCTGTAAAATACTTTTTGTTGCTTTTTACTCTTTTGTTACGTAGCCATTGCTAAATTAAAGGAAAGGAAATCATTGCACCAAAAAGTTTATGCAGAGAGGAAGAGAGTTTCCTTATATAACTTCACTACTGTGCCGTTGGCTGTGGCTTAAAAGGTGTGACAAGCTAAGTAAAGCTGAGCCTGATCATTACTTCACTGAGCAATCATGAGGGAAATACTAGTTACTTCAGGAAATAGTGCAGGCTTTTTGGTTGAAACATCCTTCTTTTGAGTTGCGCTTGTTCCGTTACCGTGGTTGAGTGTCGAGTGTTAGCGGCATTGGAAGTATTCAGATGAGTTTTGAAATACAGATCCAGTGAAAAGATCAGAAGCAACATTTTATATGCTTGTGTCAAGTGTGGTAAAAATCTGGTGTTGGTTCCTGGCACTAAAAAATCCAGTTACCTTTGCAAATGTGTTAAGTGTCTTTGTAGTCCAGCTGGTGCCTCTTTCCCCCAAAAAAAGAAGTGTCACAGTGCAAAATGCAATAGAATGCACCTACAGTTTGGCATTGATTTTTCTGAATCAAAGGTTGGAGAAGATATTTGATTTCTGTTAGTCATTCTTACCATATCTTTACAAGAAACATGAAAGGTCTTAAAATGGCTGAGGTTTAAATGCTATCAATCATGAGAATTACAAGGTTTATAAATACATTTCTACAAACCTTAGTATAATTTCTTAGTGACAGATGAAATCAACATTTAATAGGAGTCTCAGATTAAGACTTTATATAGGCCTAGGTATTTCCTGAAATGAAAAGTTCTCCCTCATTACGTAAACAGCTAGCCACAGGAAAATGAAAACTCAGGCTTATAGGCTACAAAAAATACTCTTTCATGTTAGGAATGGTGTGTTTAGTAAGCATCCTCATTTACCTTAATGACCTTAATATGAACAGTTGATTTCAAGTATCTGGCGGTATTGGAAGCAGAAGTATTTTGCCTAATATTCAGCACACATGTTTCTAATGGAAGCACATATTTTTGCAGTCTCACGGCTCTGATATTTTTTGATCCATATAACTAGGCCTTTCGGTTACTTCTAGTCACCTGCTTATTTAAAGATACATTTTATCCCATTCATAACTCAAGCAGAAATTGTGACTTTCACTAAAAGGGAAAGAGGGGAGCACCACTTTTCCCTTTGGAAAGGATAACACTGAAGAGCAACTAGTAGGGATACGCAAAGGAAAACTTCATACTCTGCTCCCCTGCACTTTCTAACCAGCCCAGTCCTTCCAGCTGGCAATAATTAAGCTCCTTGTGGACAAGTGCAGGAGAGACAAAAAGGGCTGAATGAGTCACAGCAGTCACACTTCTGTCTTGCCTGTAGTGGTGGACATGCAGGCAGGGCCCGGTTCCTGTGGTGAGGCAGTGCTTGTCCTCAACATACACAGCCCTGAGCTCAGCATGGCGCAGAGTTCTGCCTCCTCGAGTTTCTCTTTATTTAGGCAGGAGTGAGAATTTGGTCCTAGTATTGCCCGAGTGTTCAGAGGTCACCTAAGCGTTGGCACTTCACAGTTTTCCATGGTCATTACCAAAACCATAATGTGATCCTAGCACTCACCACTGCAAATAGTGGTAGAAAATAGGATGGTTTCTACACGCAGTACAGTGGATTGCAAGAACAGCGCCGAGGCCAGCCTGGGAGCCCTGCCATGTTGCCAGGGTTCTGCAGTTCTATTCAGCATTTACGTTGATCAAAGAGCTTTTGGATCAGAGCTGATTTGCACCCTAACAGCTCAGAGGCTGGGCAGAATTAACTGGTACTTTACTGGCACTTATATTAATTGATCTTCAACATTTTTTAGTACTTCACGAAGACAATTATATGGTCTCAAGAATTAAGGCTTTCAAGAAGAAACCAGACCTGCAATAAAGTAGTGAAATCTGGAAACAGAAATAATACTGTTTGTCATAAAATAATTTAATGCCATTTGTTTTATTATGTCTGTACCATCTAAGGTATTCTCTGCTCTGTGCTGGGCAACCTTTTAAAAACAGTTGTCCAAACCCGCAAATAGGATCAGGTCAAATAACTCAGAAATTTTGTTACTATTTTTGTTTAACTTCTTCGCTTGATGACTACCCATCCCTTCTCTGCTCAAAGTCCGCGGACAAAAAGTTTCATCCATGCCGGGGCTCCAACAAGTGCAGCTCCTACGGTGAGACACAGCCACGCAGTGACACGGGGCTGGCACATCTGCGTGTCTCAGAAGACCTCTTGGTGCTCTCAGACAAGCCCAAGGCCAATGCTTCGGTTCCTGTGGTGCGATGGGTTGGGGTTCGTATGCAACAAGGGCCGTGTGGTTCTAGGTCAGGATCTGTGTATTCTCAGCCCTTTGCATGAAATCTGTGAGTGCTGCTTGGATTGAAAAACTCTCAGTGTGCAAACGAATTATACTTCGAAATATGCACAGTATCAAACATATGAAGCCAGGAAGATTGAACTTTTGTTTTTCTCCTTTTAGAACAGGCACTTAAATACTTAAATTCTTTTTTTGAAGGTTTGGCAGGCACAATGTGTGTAATGCTGGCCTCTGGTGAAATGTAAGTCAGCTGATCAAACTGCATCTTTGAAAATGCAATGAAGTAACTTTTTGGAAAGGCAAGATTTTTAATTCAATTTAACATACATATAGCAAATTAAGTTAGAGAGCCCCAGGGCAAATCATTTGTTCATTCATAGATACCTCATGTTTATGACAACATAGAAAACTGGCATTCAGTCCTCTACCTGCAGAGCTTTTCTAGGACTTTCCTGTCACAGCTGGAACTCTCTTAAACTGTAACCTCCATCCTCTGGCAGAGCAGCAGCAGCTCAGCCAGGTAGCATGCTGGCTGCCTACATGAGTGAGAAGAGTTGCTTTTGGCCTCCAGGCACCCTTTTTTTCTGTATATGAGGAAGACCATCTCTATCTCCAGAACAAGGTGGTATCCTGAAAAATTCCCGTGTTCCAGAAACCAGCTACGTTTTCAGCTGTCTGCTTTATTTGTGACTTTGTGACAGCACGGTAAGAAAGTGATTGTTAAAGTATTTTGCATGGAAAAGGTGAAGTAAATTTAACAGATACTATGAAAGGGAACAGCCTCTATTTTTGCACGTCAGCTAGGAAGTGAGGATGATGAAGGCAATGCTGCGTCAGTTTGGACAGGAGGGAGGAATGGGTTTGGGGTTTCTGTTTTTTTTCTTTCCCCGCTCATTTTCCTGGATTCACTACAAGTTGTCTGTGGCAGACTAATAACTTCTCTGACCTCAGGTTGTCTCGTTCCAGTTCAGGCTTATTACAGATAACTATCAAGCCTTTTCTCCACATATATAAATCCATAATTAACTCTAGTTGCAGCACGGACTGTTAGAGGACTTCTGCCTTATAGGCCCATCAAAGAATTTGAAATCCCTTAGAAGACATCGTCCATTTAGTCCTTAACTTCTTATCAGTGGCGTTTCCTGTTAGCCTGAATACATCCCCAATTAAATCACATGCCTCAGCCTTGAGCCTGTTTTACTTAGGTAGCTTGTTTCTGCTGCTCAGTGAGCTTGCTTTCTCCCTCCTTTTCCTTCGTTCTTTGTAAAGGAGGATTTTCATACCCGAGAAAGCTTTCAGACATGCCAGACATGCCAAATCCTGGCTGCCTCAGGGTGATGCAGATCCGAGTGAAACTTCTTTGATTCCACAGAGGAGGAGCTGGAGGGGACCCGCGTTGGGAGTCTGCCTTTTCCATCCTGTCTTTTGAGCCTGTTACAAAAAGATTTGACCACCAAAAAAAACAGTGGGCAAAAGGGTGTCTCAGGTGCAGAGCAGTCTGTGAAGTGCATGGTCCTGTGGAAATAAACCTTAAAGAAAGCATATGGAAGAGTGTAGTGATTTCTTCTAGGCAGCCCCAGCAAAGGCGACTCCCCGGTTCTTGACTAGAAAGAAAATAATCTCTCCTCCCCCTTACGCACGATTAGTTTCTCGAAGGTCTATTAACAAGGTGACAGTATCATTCTTTCAACAGAAATTATTTTGTTTGTTTTTCAAGATTTAGCTTTCTGTTCATCAGTGGAAACTTGGAGCTCTCTTGCTTTTTGTGCTTGTGCTTTCCCACTGCATCCAGTCGGGGCAATTCTGAATGGGATCAATATCATTAGTAGAGTCATTTTATGGGTAACAGATTCCACTGTCCCAAATCCAGGACTGTTACTCAATGGCAGGATCAGGCAGAAATAGGAGTCTGTACATTGTAGGACTCAGCTGCCAACCGAGACTTAAGAAAAAAAGTAAGGGAAAGCATGATTTCCCCATTTTTATGTAGGGGTTTTTTTTTGTGGTTTGTTTTTTTTTTTAAATTTGCCCCATGTCCAAAAGATTCAGAAGAGACCCAGGAAATGTCATGGCAGAGCATGTGCTATGCATTCAAAATATTTTAGGTCAATTGTTATACCTTTCTGCTTTCTTTAGACTGCTTGCATATACATCACTCAACTCCAATGGGTGATGATAACATTCGATTAAAAATTGCACAATTTTGAAAGTATATTTCTCTTAGTATGAAAAAAATCACCAACACTCCAAAAAGGTACATTTAAAAAGACACTGATAATTTTGTCGCAGGATGCTGGAGTTGTCTGTGGCAGTGGATAGACATCCCAACCATGGACCTCTACATGTGGTATTCTTTCTGGGATGTTTGTCCTCTCCCTGCTATGTATACAGGAGGAATACTTGTATTTACAAGAATCCTCTTGACTGCCTACTCATGAGAGCAGAACACAGGGGTGTGGATGACGTGATGTCTATTTTTCAGGTACCCACTTTGACGTTGTCCTTCTAAATTTTTTTTAAAATCTTAGCAGACAGTATTCAAATGAACCTTTTGTTAGGACAGGATTGTCCATCTGGCTCTTTCCGTACGACCACTATTAAAACACTGGGGTCAAGACACCCTGTGGTTCTTATCTTTCTTCTCTTGCGCTTGAGTGAATGATCTCTTTATACCAGCGTTTTTTGTGGAGGTCTATAATTCTCAGGAACCTTTTTCTTTATCCTGCTTTTCCTGAATTAAGGACATTCCATATGTTTTATTATCAAGAATACCTGCCATTCACATAACCATATCCTCCCATGACAAGAAAGGGAAATTTCCACCCAGAGAAAAGTTATTTACAACTTATTACATATCTATTTGAAAAGAACTTTTCTCATTTGGTGTTTTGTTACGATTTTTATCATGGAATTGAAGCGAATTAGATTTCACCAATGCTGGCCCACACCATTGGGAGTAAGGCTGACCTATAATAGCTTCGTCTGTGATCTGTTGTTGTCTGCATGTGTTTCTCCCAATAGACTTTTAATACAGTGACAATAATGAGATTTACTGCAATTAATGAAATATACCTCTGTGATTTATATCATTCTAAAAGAACAATTCTTCATTTCAGATACATATTTGGAATTTCTTTTACTGTTGTAATTTTCTTACTTTTCTTTTATTCTTACTTTAGGAATTTTCTTATTATTGTAAACTTCTTAGGTTATAAATCTGAAACTAGAGGCTCTTTGCTTTTTTGATCCTAGCATATATTATCTGAACTATTTAAAGTTTCCCACAGTCATTCATTTTCTTCAGTGCCTTTCTTTGCATCTGGTGCTCAAATATGGTCCCTCATTTGAGCCGGGAAATATTAAATTATACATGGATAGCAGAAAAAAAAGGGATTTTTTCCTGGATTTCGGTTTAAGACAGCTGACAGGTCTGTGGCTTCTCCTCTTAAAACATAATATTTACTGTCCTAGCATTTCATCCTCAAGGGGTGTTTTTATTTAGGGGAGAACCCAGTGTTACCCTCAGTGAGGACATGTAAAGCCCAGAGCAATTTATTATGCTAACTGTTTTTCTTACTGAATTTCAAATTGCAACTTTGTTGGCGTTTTTCATTGGGGAGAGGGAATGCTAGAGATTTAGTTACAGGTTTTTGTTTGGTTTTTGCCCCTTAGGAAAATTCTGGGCTGAAACAGTCATTGCTTTCATATAGCAAACCTAATAGGTGTTGCTTAAAAAAATCCTCTTATGTCAGTGTGTCTAAGATGAATTGGTAAGTTTTGTAAGAACCTCCATTACCACAATGTGTTTCCTATTTGACTAATGTAGTATGTGTAGATGGACAACTCAACACTTAAAGGAGGCAGACTCTTTAATGTTGAAAGCATTACCTTTCACAGTTTGGAAAAAAACAGAGTAAGCCTAACTTTTTGCAAGCTTTGGCTTTCAAGAGCAAACACATACTCTTCATAAACACTCTATTTGCACTGCAGGGTGGCTGAGACAGCAGTACTTGCAGGGATCAGAGCCTCACGCAGCTTAGACTAGCGGCGTGCAATTTATGCAGTCTGCTCCGCTGGCTAACTTTGCTTTCTTTATCTCACATCTTTATTCTGCCTACAAAGATGTACAGTAGGTGGAATCTGTCAGGCGTGGAGCCAGCAGGCAATGTGCAAGTGGAGACTGCTGGCGTCAGATTGATTAAGCCCGTGCACGTGTCTGTAGAAAGGAGACATCAGGTTTAATCACTCTGCCTGAATTTCTTTCTGTTCCTTTCGCTTGTAGATAAATGTCTTGTGCAGATCACAGTGGGAGCACTCCGCTAAAGCAGAAGAGTAATCAAGGATAAAAACTTATTATCTTACCCCTATTGTTTTGTTATCAACAGAGGTCTACGAAGTGTATGTATATTAAAGTAAGAATTTCTAACACATTCGCTGAACTTTTCCTTACACAGCATTCATAGAGAATAATAAATGTTGCATAGGTACTTCAGAACTATTCAATAGCAAATGTATATTTATTTTTATTGGTTTACAAAGGCAGAGTGATTCGCAAGTCTGCAAAGCCTTGAGGTTGCAGCAGAAAACACGGTGTATATTCATTGTGCAAACTGACAATGAACTGCCAGATACTGAATTTGCTACACATTTTATTGTTTAAAACATTTGGCCCACTTGTCTGAATGGAAATGTGAGGAGGAAAGAAAGTGAAGGAAAGAAAAAGCCCGAAAGAAGAAAAGAAATGTAAATAAAAAAGTAAAGGAAAAAATCACAGTTGATCTGTAATTTGAATTATTACAGCTAATGTCTATCAGAGTTGTCCTCAGTAGTTAGAGTGCATATAAGTTGTTTTTTTTTTAAGTGCTGGCCTATGCCACTTAACATAAATTGTTTCCTTTCTATGTAGAAAAATAATATACAAACACAGCAGTTATTCATTATTTCTAATCCCTTGATTGAACAGGTATCTGAATCCCCTGCATTTGTTATTTGAAGTATGGGGATGAAATATCTTTAACCCCCCCAAAATTCTAAATTTCAGCCCTATGCTTTCTCTAAGGTGCTTTTTCCTGTGGTTAGGCACACAGTGTATAATGTTTTCCATGTATCTCCAAGGCTCTGTCTCTACGTCTGCTGAGCTTGTGCATTGTCTGTTTTTTGCTTCTAAGGCCCTGAACCAACGTTCTTTGGAGACTTAAAAGAACATATAGCTATTCCCATATAGTTATGATATAGTATGTTTGGGTCTTCGTTAACTAGGGGTTGCCACAAGTTAAAGGAGACCAGAGACAAAATACAGGCTCTGGATACAGTAGTAATAATGGAGTGTTTTACCCAAAGAGGAAGTGTGGGATAAGAACTGGAACAGACAGGCATGCAGGATTTTAATTTTAACTTGCAGATCCTATTAAGTCACAACTATTTGGCTGAATGCCAAAGGTTGCAAATTAAAAGGATTGAACTGAACTGAAACTCCTTTGATAACATCTAGGATTAACTACTGCAACTCTTGTTTATTGGTCTTCTAAAAGCCACTATAGGTAAACTTCATTTATTCAAAACTCTGCTGTTGACTCACAAAGTAGGATGTTTGCCCAAGAGATGAAAACATAGTGCTGAGCACTTGTGGTTCTTAAAGTTCCCATGATGTATTTGCAGAAGCTGAAGGTGTTAATCCTGGTGGCCTGGCAAAACTGCTGCTTGAATGATTGCATTGTAGATTTTCCTTCACCTCTGGTGCAATTGCATTTGGCTCTGAAATTCATTCCTAGCCTTAATAATTAAGTAATGTTGCTGGGTTTTGTAAAATACTGCGTTGCTTTGCTCATTGTTCTCCACATATTCATGGCTCAGATACTCTAGCTTGGACCTGTAGATGTAGCGTAGTAACCATTCTTCCATGCTTTCCTAGACCAGTAGTAACCATTCTTCCATACTTTCCTAGACCAGTGGAGCTAAAGTGGGACTCTTTCACTGGGCTTGCCCTTTGTTCTTTGAGCTGGTCTTCACATGCAAAGTCTAAATCACTTATATATCCTAGCACTGCTAATATTAGAAACTGTATTTCAGTTATGTGTAGGTAGACCCTCCAGTCACAGAGACCGTGCCTGGACAGTTCCTCATGGCGTGGGACCTGATGCTGAACGAGTATTTTCCTCTCTCATAGGCTGGGAATTTAGAGCCCCACTTAGCCAGGTAAATCAGCGTCCTTTGCTTAACATGTCGTCGTTGAACTACGTTCAACTCTCACAGCAGTGAGTTACAGAATTGGAATAACAGAGAAAAAATAGTTTTGTCCATATGAAAGGAGCAGTTGCGTTGTATTTTATTCATCAGAAGGAACATCTTCGGCAACTAGATGTGGTTCCTTGGTGATACACGTACAAGGTCAGATACTTTTATGAAATTATTTGTGTAAGTAACTTTTTTCCTCCCCTGCCTATCTCTATGCCTAAAAAATTTACTTTCTTTGTGAAATGTGTTTCCAGACATTAGCAAATACCATATTCTGGACAAACATAAAATCGTTTAATACTGCTCACGGTACAACGCTTCCTTTCCCTTTTATTTGAAAGCGCCCAGTTCCACTTACATTTTATTTGATTGACTTCTTTGACCTGTACTGCCTACATTTGGCATCTTGCTATGCTGGAATTTAATAACCTGTGCTGTCCTATGAAATTAAATCAAGACTTACATTGGCAGGCACTGTCATTGTGCCTTTTGCCTGATTGTCTGCTGTTGCTCTGCTACATGTCCAGAAGACAGCCTGAAGTAATGACAGCTAATCATCTGTTTCAGGAGGAATCTGTCCAGTTGTTTGTTCTCCCTTGGGTAATTAAGCTCTGATTTTAAGGCAAGACATTATTCCATTTCAGGTCAGCATTTATAAGCCTCCGTTTGTTTTGAGGTATGATGCAGTAGAAGATGCTGTGGGTTAAGCATGACTTTTTTCATTAGTTAGAATAATCTTGATTTTTCTTTCATGTTTTTCAGTGCTGACCTAATGTAATGCCTTTTTTTTTTTTTAACTTTAATGTCTTAACTACAAAGTGTAAGACTTGATTAATGAAGACACCACACAGTTTTTATTATGGAGTTGGGCTACTCTAGTTAATGAGGGTAGTTTACAGATGTAACTGCCAAATGACCATCCACCGCAGTAATAATTTTAGGTTGGAATGATTAGTAAGAGGACTATATCATTGAAAGCAACTGGAAAGTGTTTACAGTGCAATGTTAAGCACTTTGGGAATTATACACATGTGTGTACAGTTACGCAGGGATATGGAGAGAGTATTGTTTTCTCTGTGTAATTGTTAGAACCATTTGCACTCCATGCCAGCGTTTTTTAGTTTGTCTGTTAGGCACAGTCAGAGGAGAGGAAGTTTTGACATGTCACCACTGCCTTCTTGCGGATAGGTTTTTGGGAAGCAGGTTACTACTTATTGCAAGTGCATAATCAAAAACTAAATAAAAGCGTCATAATTCTGGTAAAGCTTTCTGACAGCAACGTATTCTAGTCATTTCTACTGTCTTCTATTTTTCTGCAGAGAGTCTGAATTAGGATTCAAGACAAAGTTTGTTCAATGTAATAATTGCACTTTTATAAAAATCAAGTGGCATCTTCATTTCAATGTTCATGACAAAGGTGGTCCTGGTGAAGCTGGATTCAGGGAAATGGTTAGAAGAGGATGGGTGAAAGGCAACTCAGAAAGTCAGCGCTGACTCAGTGGCCTCAGAAAAGTAATCTTAAATTAAAAATGCAAAAGTATTATAAAATAAAGCCTTTTGTAAATAAACCTGGAGAGATTTTTCATAACAATATTCATTTTTTAGAGAGGCAGGAAGGCTGAATTATTTACTTTATTATTGTGTCATTGTGTTCTATGGTTATGCATTCTCCTTTATTGAAAAGTTATTCATTCTTTGCTTTGATTCAGATGGTTGGTTGTTGTGGGTTTGTGTGGCAAGGGTTTGGTAGTGAGGGGGCTATATGGGTGGCTTCAGTGAGAAGTTGCGAGAAGCCTCCCACAAATCTAACAGAGCCAGTGCCAGCTGTCTCTGAGATGGACCCACCACTGGCCAAGGCCAAGCCAGTCAGCGAAGGTGGTAGCACCTCTGTGATAACGTATTTAAGAAGGGAAAAAAAATCTTTCCTGTAGACCCCCCTTTAAGTAGTGGAAGGCCACTATAAGTTCTCCCTGGAGCCTTCTCTCCTCCAGGCTAAACAAACCCAAATCTCTCAGCCTGTCTTCATCAGGTAGGTGCTCCAGCCCCCTGATCATCTTCATGGCCCTTCTCTGGACCCGCTAGAGCAGGTCCACATCTTTCTTATGCTGGGGGCCCCAGAGGTGCCATGAATTACTTACAAGGTAACTATCTCATAATATTAACAAGGCTAGATCCTGGATACAGAGGCTTTGGAGAGAACAGCGGTGCTGTAGAAACTGGGGGTTGAATGAGGTGGAATGCTTTCTTTTGGTCAGGCAGCCCCCATTCAGTAGTATATTGGATAAAACAACCTGCTTTAGATGCGCTTGTTGGATAGCTTCTGAATGGAGTCCTTCACTTTGTAGGGTACCTAAAAATTACATGATGGAAACATCAAATTCAGCTGTCTCATCAGACTCGTATTTAAATAGTTACCTCAGATCTGCACTTCATTCAGATATCACAAAATCATTGTGGCTGGAAGAAACCTCAGAAGAAAATGTAGTCCAACCCCTGCTCAAAGCAGAGTCAGCTAGGGACACTGGTCAGGGCTTTTTCCAGTTGGGTTGTGAATGTCACCAAGGTTGGAGACTACACAGCCTCTCCAGACAACCTGTGCCAGTATTCTACGAACCTCATGGTACAAAAGCTTTTCCTTGTGTTGGAATGGACCATCCTGTATTTCAGTTTGTGCCCCTTGCCTCTCATCCCTTCACTGAAACTACTGGGAAGAGTGTGGCTCCATTTTCTTTATGCTGTCCCATCAGTTACGTATACACACTGAGAAGATTCCCCCAAGCCTTTCCTTCTCAAGGCAAATTCCTCTTCAAATTTTCCCATGCTTTTTCACTAGCGTTGCAGTGCAGTTACAGCTTGGGCATTTCAGTACAAAAGGTGTGTTCTGTACCTGGTTTTCGCTGCCCACGGGGTTCCAAAACCTTCCCAAATTAAAATGTAGAGTACAGTTGCCCTCTAGATACTGCCGGATCACCTTCACCAATACTTCCAAAATGTCATTTAGATGGATATCTACCGGATACTCTACTGAAACTTGTCTTTGCTGGCCTTTGATAAATTATTTCTGGCCATCTGCCTCCTTTCCCCTGAACACACGTTACTGTGTGTTGAACATGCTTCATCCTTTGGTTTATCTGTTCATTCAGTGAGTCCTCTAGTAGACCTCTACACTGAAGGATAATCTCCACCTCACATTTGTAGCAGTATTTCTTCCAGCACATGTTACTTCAAGCATTCATTAGACTCTTATGAAACTGCATTTTTTTGAAATGCTTCTAGCTATTTGCATGTGCTTTATATGCAAGAGCTTATGTGTGGCATATGTCCTTCTAATCATATGTGTTCCTTAGGCCTTGTAAGTATGACATATTTAGTCCTTCTTCCTGCTTGCTGGTTTTGGCTTTTACAAATAGCTCCATCACTTTATTAAAAAGAATCAAATATATAAAAATATATTAATTGTTTTCAGCAGTTTAATGTCTTTTTTGAGGAAAGTTAAAATATTTCTCATTTGGATAGGTTCTCAGAAAGTATTTCCTGTAAAATATAATTGGTTTTCTCTATTTTAACCTCTTCATAATCTGACTTGTCACAAGGCAGATCTATAAGTAGAGGTACTAATGGAATCATCAGTCATCTTTGCCTGCATAGGGATTCCTTGGTGGGAAAGTTTTAAAAAAATACATCTCATAGATCACGGAGGCTCCTTCTCTGATGAGATTTTTCAGACATGAATTTGCTGCTGTACTTAATACAGTTCTGAGTTTTATACATTCTTGACACTATACATATTGCTGTTTCTTTAGAAAATAACATTACTGTCATCAAGAGGTTTTATCACTTGTAGACAGCTTACTTCTACATTTGACATTTTATCCCTGTTCTGGGAAAAGTTTTCTAACCTCTTTTTTCACCTGCAAAATTGAGATAATAAAACTTACCAATTTTGTAAAGTTCCTTAATGTCTGCATATAAATATGATTATTGCTAGCTAGAAGTAGAATTTAAAGAGGTGTACTTTTTAAAGGAAACTGAATCATAGTGGTTTTATTTTGGCAGATTAGAATAGAACTGTAACTGAAAGGATAAATAAAAAGAAAATTAGCTTGAAAGATGTTGGCCACAATGTAGATCGAGAATTGGTATGTTGAAACCCATATGAAGTGCAGAAACCTTATCTGCAGTTTTTACAGTCATGAACAGTGCTGTATGCAATCACCGTGAGCTGTAGAACACCTTACAGTTAATGGGACTGACAGCACCCAGGCCAGATTGGGTTATGTTGGTGGAGGTGCTCTCTGTTCACCCCAGTCCACCTGGCAGTGACCCCGAACTTCTTTTCAGCCATACAAGCTCACCTTCTGCTCTCTGTCGCTGAACTTCGATGAAGTTCTCACTGCAGTTAAAACACACACACACTCCCCTTTGGCAATAGCCAGACCATATGTAAGATAAATCACTGAGAACACAGGAACTGACTGAAACTCCACAACTAAACGGGTGGTGTTAGAAGCTGAAATGCAAGTTTCTTTTTTGCGTTGTTGGTTGTATTGCCATAACATTCCAGCCTTATTCTGGCAGTTCCTCTGCGCTGGCTGTTACGTAGGGTAGCCAAGCTCCAGGTGTCACAGTCAGATGGCCCAATCTGCCAGCTTTGCAGGGGGAGTACCTGTCGCATGGAGTATCTCCAAAAGTAAACACAAATTCTATGGAAGGTAAATAACCTGATCTTTCTGAAGGAGGACAGTAGATATATTTGCATTACCATATTCCTTTATGTTTTTAACTTGCCCTTGGGTGGTTCTGCAGCACATAAGCATCTAAGATAGAAACTCATCAGTTTAAAATGGAGCTGTCAATACTGGAATAGTTTGTTAGATGGCCTGCTAGAAACACCAATATGAAAAAACATGAAGGATGCAAAAGAAGACCATAAAACCATGAGCACCGTTGAATGAGCCAGTATTTCTAGAAATTTTATATTACAGGCAAGTGAACTTCACTTAATCACTGTGTCACAAACTGAAACTGAGGAATGATATTCTGATGTTGTAGCCTAGTAAGAGAGCAAGCGCTGGCTAACGGGAGCCCTGACTCAGAAATGTATGGGATTCCTAGGCCAGCCAAATGCTCATTTTCTAGGAGAAGAGGAATTTTCATTTTAGGGCCTTTATTGCTTGAGCTCCCAGCATGACCAAGATGCTTTTTGTTTGTCTCTCTGCTGAGAATGTTCCTCCCTCTGTCCAGATTCAAGGGTAAAAGACTGCCACTGAAGGTATAATTCAGAGAGGCACAGTTAGGATGTAACAGTGGCATTTCTGAGATTCAATCAAGAGAGAAAGGAATTGGCTGGCCAGTGGTAGTGGGTTATTATATTTTCATTGATAGGGTCCTGGTCTAAGTCTATCTTATGTTGTCAATTTGCAGCACAGCTCCAGTTTACTTGAATAGATTATTATGATTCCAGTCCCAGTCTTCGTTTCTGGATCTTATTCCCAAGGCCAGGCTACTGTGACAGTCAGCCTCGGGGGCACTATCAAGGGGAGATCAAGGACCAAGGTAAACCATATGTAGACAAAATTATCCTATCACGACCTGCCTTAGGTGTGGTTCCTTCCAGTCTGAGCAGAGACTTTATGGGGAGAACGCCAGTCTCCAAAGGTATCAACACAGCACGTTTTAGCAACGGGAAATCCCCACTCTTTCTGGCACACGCAGTTTCATCCACATCTGTGTCACTGCACGTTCCCGAATCTTCTGTATGCTTTCCCTTAGGATCATGCAGAGTGGGTAGTGATGGCATTTTCTGGCTTTCTTGTTTGAAGCTTGTGAAATCCATGCCCTTTAGTCAGGGATTTACTTGGCTCAGAGGTGGGGTTTTGTTCTTTATAATTATGCCACATTCAAGACTTGAAACAATTGCTTTATCCTGCTCATTAGGAGGCCCTGTGTTTCAAAGATGTTATCAGGTTGTACGACATCTGTAATTACTCCGTGATATCAGCCTCTGCAGCCCTGCTGAAGTATTTTGATTTTTTTTTTCCCCCTCCCTCGCTCGGTCAGCTTGGTGGCTGTGCCACGCTGTGTCACAAACCGCCTGTTGTCACAAACACTGCTGAAACAGCGCTGCACACAGACAGCCCATTGACAACGGGGAGGCGACCCAGAAGATAATTGCTAACATTGCTTGGGAAGAAAAAAAAAAAGCTTAGCCAGACAAGGAAGGATATGTTTTTATGAAAGCAGACAGTCTTAATTCCAAAATTAATTGTGTCTGCAGCCACTGATAATTAAAGGGAGGAGGGCTTGTTCAGCCTGAAGAAGAGAAGGCTGAGAGGGGACCTAATACATACTTACAAATATCTGCAGCGTGGGTGTCAGGAGGATGGGGCCAAGCTCTTTTCAGTGGTGCCCAGCAACAGGACAATGGGCAACGGGCACAAACGGAAGCAGAGGAAGTTCTGTCTGAACATGAGGAAGAACTTCTTCCCTCTGAGGGTGACGGAGCACTGGAATAGGCTGCCCAGGGAGGTGGTGGAGTCTCCTTCTCTGGAGATATTCAAGACCCACCTGGACAAGGTCCTGTGCAGCCTACTGTAGGTGAC